>Ga0325401_1000057_pt1 | contig 59723 bp, 55 predicted proteins | sample PopdelMetagenome_FD_205666 | JGI IMG/M metagenome (GOLD analysis project Ga0325401, IMG submission 205666) | Populus deltoides microbial communities from Bellville, Georgia, United States - Xylem-PdKOR-R2 | ecosystem: Host-associated > Plants > Phyllosphere > Stem > Wood/Secondary xylem | place...
GGTAGCGGCGTTGTCGAAGTAGGCGTCGGTGCGTGCGTGGGGGTCGCGGCTGGCGGTGGCGAACAGCCGCGCCAGCGTGACGGCCTTGACCTCGTCCACGACGTAGCTCAGAGGGTCCCACCACCAGGTGGCTGGTTCTCCGACCACCTGCTGGGGGTCGAAGACCCAGACCGGGCCGCGCTGGGCGCGCACGTCGCGGGTGGCGTCGACCAGGTCACGCTTGTTGGAGGTGGCCAGCACCGCGCCCGGTGCGGCCAGGATCGCGGGGATGGCCCGGGAGGTCGTCTTGCCGGTGCGCGGACCCCAGATGTCCACGCAGACGTCTTCCCAGGAGGAGACCAGTAGCCGGCCGCTGGGCACGTGGCGTCCGATGGGCAGCCCGGCGGGCACCGCATCGCCGGCTGCGCCGGACGGCTCGATGCCCAAGCGGGTAGCGCTGGCGCGGGCGCCAGTCTCGGTCAGGGTGGCCAGCGCACCGACACGGCCGAGGTGACGAGCAGCGCGGTCGATGGGGGAGCGGTGCCGTGACCAGCGCCGCCAGACCAGCGCCGCGGCGGCGGCCGCCACAACGAGCAGCACCGCCAGGGCGACCAGCAGCCACGTGGCCGCCTGCGGCCAGGGCAGGCGGCCTGTGGCCAGGGAGGCGAGCAGCACGAAGGGGTTGGCGGGCAGGTCCTCCCCGGAGCCCTGCAGTTGGGCACCAAGGTGCACCGCGACGACGACGATGCCCCCGCCGCCGGTCACCACGGTCAGGGTGATCCAGAGCAGCAGGGTGGAGGAGTCCAGGCCCCCCAAGCCGGCGGCACCGGTGCACGCGCTGCGGCGCCGGGTGCCGCTCATGGCTGCAGGGCCGGGATGTCGGGCACTGCCGGCAGCTGCACGGTTGCGGTGTCGCGGCGGGTGCCGATGCGTGATGTCACGCGCCAGCGCGCGTTCGTCTCGTGCAGTCCCTGCTCGGTCTCCACGCTGGTCAGGGCCACGTGGACGGGGATCCCGGGGCGCCCGCCGACCTTGACCAGGAAGTTGCCGCGCCCGGGCGGGTCAGCCTGTGCACCGGCGTCGGGGTCACAGGCCGGGGGGTCCTGCCAGGAGACGAGCAGGTCCTCCTCGGCACGAGTGAAGCCGACCACCGAGCGCAGCATCGGCATCTCCGCCGAGGGCAGCCCGCCGCAGATGACCATGCCGGAGCGCTCCACGAACCCGCGCGCCTTGGCCCGGTCCTCCTCCGTGGGCAGGCTCATGAGGTCGCTCATGGTGTGGCTGACCATCGCCTGCCCGACTCCGCCCTGGCGGTTCAGCCGGGTCAGGGCGTCGATGCGGTCGACCATCCCGCGCCCGGCTCGCAGCGCCCGCCACAGCTCGTCCAGCACGACGAAGTAGTGCCGCTGCGGCTCCAGCCCGGCGTCGGTGAGGGCGTTGGCGATGTTGATCGCCCCAAAGCCGGCCGACCAGCACGCCAGCAGGGCAGCGGCCTGCAGGTCGGTGTCGGCGTCGTTGATGGAGGAGACGTCGAAGACGACGGGCCGGTCGCGGCGCATCGGCTGGCTGGTGGGGGAGGAGAAGATCTCTCCCAGGCGCCCGGAGCCGAGCAGGGCCAGCAGGGAGGCCTCCAGCGGCTCGGTGAGCTCGCGGTAGCGCTCGATGTTGCCGTGGTCGACCGCGACGGCACGGACGTCCTCGGGCGCCTCGCGCACAACCTGCAGTAGATCGGCCAGCACGGGCACTTCCGCGAGGGCGCGGCTGCGTTCGTCCAGCACCCGCAGCGCCCGGTCGAGGATCGACTCCTCGCGGTCGGTGGGAGGTGTGGTGCGCAGGATCGTCAGCAGCGCTGAGACCATCGTGGTGCGCCGTCCGTGGGCGTCGGCGAGCACCGCGGCTCGTGCGGTTCCGGTGAGGCGGTCGGCGGCCTCGGTGGCCTCCCCGGGGTCGAGCACGTTGAGGTGCCCGCGCCCGCGTCCGAGGCGGATGATCTGCCCGCCCAGGGCCTGCACGAGGTCGACGTAGTCGGGCTTGAGGTCGCCCAGGACCAGCGGCACGGTGCCGTAGCCGGCCAAGCCCAGGGCCATGCGGCGCACCACGGTGGACTTGCCCAGCCCCGGCTTGGACAGCACGAAGCAGGAGGGATTGGAGATCAGCTTGGCCCGCTGGAACCAGGAGATCGGGTCGCAGCACAGCGTGGCGCCGGAGACCAGGTTGCGACCCAGCGGCACCCCAGTCATCGGCGAGCCGGTGCCGGCGGCGAAGGGCCACAGCCCGCAGGCCTGCACCGTGGTGGCCCGCCACTCGGCGGCAGCTTCCACGTAGGCCGCGGACCCGCGGGCAGGTCCGGACCAGCCCCTCCCTCCTGGACGAGGGGTGCTTGGAGCCGCTGGTGCGGTGCGCCGGCGCAGCTTCACAAAGACTCCCGGATCTCGGTGGGCACCCGCAGGTGGCGCGGCAGCACCAGACCCACGGGCAGGGCGGCGGCGAAGGCGGTGTCCTGGCTGCCGAAGACCGGGCGCAGCGCGACCCGGGCGGTGGCCGAGAGGGTGTCCACCGCTGCCCGGGCTTGCGGTAGGCGCGAGGCTGCAGGGCCGTCGACGCCGTCAAGGACGGTGGCGGTGACCAGCAGCGCGAAGTTGACCAGCCCAGCGCCGCGGGCCTCTTCGCGGGCGGCCTGCTCGGCGGCGCGCTGGTCGGCCTGGGCGCGGGCCGAGGGCCGCGAGGCTGCGCTGACGCGGAAGTCGGCGGCGCGCTTGTCGGCCTCGACGATGCGGGCGGCGCGGGCGGCGTCCAGCGGCCGGAACAGCAGCGTCACGCGCTTGCGGTCGACGTCGTGGTGGGGAGCGAGCAGCTGGGCCAGCACGGTGGCGAAGACCTCTCCGCGCGGCGGGGAGGTCATCGACCAGGTCGTCGAGAGCGCGCCGTCATGGCGGTAGTGGTCGTAGCCAGCCTGCGCAGCGACCGGTCCGACGTCGGACCAGCGCAGCTCGTGCTCGGCGCCCTCGCTGCGGGTCTGCTCGAGCAGGCGAGCGGCGTGCGGGTCGTAGGCGGTGCGCACCACCTCGCACAGTTCGGCGGAGGCCACCGGGCGTGCGGCGCCGGCGCCGGTGGCATGCAGCCCCGCGGTCAGCCCGGGCAGGCGTGCGGCGATGTCGCGACCAATCTGGTCGGCGTTGCGGCGCGGACCGCCGGGGCGGGAGGCGGCCGAGAAGGTCAGGGTCACCCAGGCGCGCACGGTGGCCGACCCGGCGGGGTAGGTGGCCATGACCTCGGCGAGCATCGCCCGAGCCAGCTCGGGGGCGTCGGGGTCGAGGTTGGCCTGCACCTCCCGGCGCAGGCGGATCCCGGAGTCGGGGGCCGCCTCGACGGTGACGGCGGCGGCGTGCAGGCCGGGCTCGTTGCCGAGTGCCGCCAGCCAGGCGCCCCAGTGGGCGACCCAGGAGTCGACCTGCTCGCCGTCGACCAGGCTGGCGCCGTCGGGCTCGGCGGCCAGCACCACCGTGTGGTCGCCGGTGGCGGGCACGGCCAGCAGCGCGAAGCGGCGCCCGTAGGAGTCGGTGTGCTCGGACAGGCGGGAAGCGGCCAGTAGTCCCGGCAGCTGGTGCGTGCCCCACGGCAGGTGCGACAGCGGTCCGGAGCGGTATAGGTGGGCGCGCTGAGCGCGGGTGGCGGCCCACCCGGCGCGGGCGACGACGCGCACGAGGCCCGAGCGGCCGTGGCGGTCGCGCACCAGCAAGGTGAGCAGGAACAGCGCGACGACGACGGCGAGGATGGCTGCCGGCAGGATCCCGGCGAACATCGTGGTGACGATCACCGCCACCATTCCCGCGAGCAGGATGGCGGTTCCCAGCGTGCCCAGCCCGAGGATCCCGGCGCTGCGCGGTGCGCGAAAGTTGCCGTAGGTGCGCTCGGCCGGGGCTGGCGGCGAGGATCCGGAACGTGAGCTGGTGGACAGGTCAGCGACTGCCACGGGGGCCCTCCTCGTTGCTGGTGGACTTCTCAGCGGCGCTTCTCACGGCGTCGACGGAGCTCTGTATGACCTGCACTCCGGCGCCGACAGCAGCGCCTGCCGCTGTCCCGACGGGTCCTGCGGCCGAGCCCGCTGCTGCGCCACCGGCTGCGCCTCCGCCGCCGCTAGCGGCCTGACCTGCAGGTCCAGGATTAGGAGACGGTGACGGTGAGGTGGGCGAACCATTAGGTCCGTTGGGTCCAATGGCGGGCTTAGAGCCATCCGATCCATTAGAGCCACCGGCACCTGCCGGACCGGAACGTCCTGCCAGGGCCATCGCGCCCGTAGGCAGCGATGCCAGCGCGGCCGCGCCGAGCGCTCCTCCCCCACCGCCACCGGCCGTCGCCGAGACCAGCGGGGTGACGAAGCGCAGCAGCGCGGGCAGGGCGAAGAGGGCCAGGACCATCAGCACCAGCCCCACCAGGACGGTGACCAAACCGTCATCCCCGAAGACGTCGGCGCCGACGAGACGGAAGGCGGTGGCGTAGACGATCGCCGCGGCGGGCTTGTAGAGAACGAAGGCGAGGGTCCACCCGAGCGCCCGGCGGAACCAGGTCCGGCCGGTCTCGGTGGTGGTGAAGGCGGCCGTCAGCGGCAGCAGGCCGGTGAGGATGACCAGCATCCCGGCGCGAGCGATCACGAGCATGATCTGCGCGAAGCTGGCGAAGACGGCGGCGACGCCCAGGACGATCACCAGGACGGCGTTGCCCTGGGCGTTCAGCGCGATCAGGGTCGAGAGGTTCTGGGCGAAGTCGGTGCCGCTGGTGGAGCGCTCGATGACCCAGGTGGAGAAGCCGTCGGCGGCGACCACGGCCAGCCCGATGCCGGTGATGCTGGCGCCGGAGACGATGGCGAGGGTGCCGAGGGCCCTGATGAGCTCGAGGAGGGGAGCGCCGCGCTGCTCCCAGGCCAGGCGGGCGCCGCCGACGATGACGGCCAGGACGGCCAGAGCTGCGACGTACCAGCCGACGGAGTCGCGCAGGAACGTGACGGTCTCGGCGCCGGCGCCTGAGCCGGTGAGATTGGGGGTGGCCAGCTGGGTCCAGGCGGTGCCCAGAGAGGCCAGTGCCGAGCCGAGCGCCTCGTTCACGGAGGTGGCCAGCACCTGCAGGGCGCTGTCGGCGCCCTGGGAGATGGCGTTCGCGGCGCCCTCCTTGGCTTGGCAGACCAGGTCGGCGAGGCCGCAGCCGAAGTCCGCGGCGACGGGCTGGCCGGTCGGTGTCCCGGGCTGGGCTCCCGGCTGAGCGGCGCTCATGCCCCGCTCCAGGGGGCGTAGCCGGTCAGGTTCGGCAGCGGCTGGATCGCCTCGTAGGGCTGTCCTGTGTCGGGCAGGACGACCTTCCAGTCCCCGCCGTCCCAGCGCAGGGTGACCGGCAGGTGCACCGGGGTGGCCTCCACGCGCAGCGCGACGTCGATGACGGCGGATGTGGTGTCGTAGTTGAGGAAGGAGAAGCCGGCGATCTGCACCCCGCCGCCTGCGCCGCCGGGGTCTGCGCCGCTGAGCAGATCCAGGGCTCGCTGCTGCCCGGGGCCAGCCAGGGTCAGATCCCGGAAGGCGGGCAGGCGCAGCGTCGGGTCAGTGGTGGCCGCCAGGAACCCGCTTGCGGCGTACAGGGCACCCAGGGGGGAGTGGGCGTAGCAGCTGCGCAGGCCGTCGGCCTCGACGCCAGGACCGAGGGTCTGCTGTGCGCTGGGTGCGGCCATGGTGCCCACCAGGTCCCAGGAGGTGGCCGGCGGTGGGACGACGGGGACGGACTGGTCGCCCTCGGGCAGTCCGCAGACGCTGGCGTCCTGCTCACCTGCTGCCGGGGCTGCGGCTGTCGCGGTCGTGCTGGGGGCGGGGGCTGGCTGCTCGCCGTCGTCAGGGCTCGGCGGTAGGGCGGCGAGCACGACGGCGGCCACGACCAGCAGCGCCAGCCCGGCGGCGGCCAGCAGGAAGCGCGGCTGGCTCCAAGGCCTCGCCGATAACTGCTGGTCGCCCTCGGTTGGCGGCGTGACCTGGCTCATCGTCGTGCCCGCGGCTCAGATAAGAGCACCGACCAGGCCGGAGGCCGAGCCGATGATGATGCAGCCGGCGAAGACCCAGCCCAGGCGGGCCACGTGCTCCCCGCCCTCCTGGCGGCGGAGCGAGACGACCATGAGGATGCCGGCGAAGATGACGCCGAGCACGGCCACGGCGAAGCCGATCCAGGCGGCCCACTGCAGGATCGTCAGAAGGCCCTCTGAGCCGGGAGGGGCGGTGCCGGCGCCCGGGTTGGGGACGCCGCCGCCTCCCGCGGCCAGCACGGTGGGGACGAGAGCGGGGACAGCGGACACGAGGACCTCCGGGCCGGACGGGGGGTGTGCAGCAGCAGTGGTGGCTCAAGAGCCGAGGAGGCGAGTGACCTGGGACTGCAGCCGTCGCAGGGCCGCCGGGACCGAGGTGCTCGCCCCTGCGCGCAGCCGCTCGTCAGCCCCGCCCAAGCGCCAGGACTCCACCCACGGCAGCGACCAGGTGCGGGGGGCGCCGCCGGCGACGTGGCGAGCTAGGTCGCGCAGCGGTGCTGGGGTTCGTCCGGGAGCGTCGGCCATCAGCGCCAGGCCGATCAGGTCGACGGCTCCGGCGCCGCCGGCGGCCCACTCGGTCAGGGCGCGCTGGGCGGCCAGCAGGCCGCTGGCGTGGGTGCGGGCTACCAGCAGCACGGGGTGGGTGCCGCCGATGTCGGGGCAGGGCTGGGGCCAGGCGTGCTCGCTGGCCGCGGTGCCGGCGACAGCGGTGGCCAGGGTGCTCTCCCCCGCTCCCCCGTGTGCGCCGACCCACCACCACATGGCGGGACGGGCCAGGACCACGCGGGGCAGTGCGCGGGGCTGAGGCGGGGGAACCAGCCGGGGTTGAGGCGCCTGAGGGCCGGTAGCGGCAGGCGCAGCTTCCAGGCCAGTGGCCAGCAGCTGCGGCGTAGCGGTGAGCCAGGGGTTGGAGGGCTTCTCGCCGGTTGCCGTCGTCATGCCGCCCTCCTCGTGAACTGAGATGGATTGAGGAACGGCGCGAATGTACGACAGTTGTGGAGGGGGTGGCTACCGCCCCCGCGCGTCGCGACGAGGCGACGCCGGGCGTGAGCGCCGGCCAAACACGGCGCAGGTGTGATCAGCTCTGTGAGGAGCGCAGCCAGTCCGGGCCGAGGTCGTGCAGGTCATAGCCCTGCGGGTAGACGCCGCGAACCTGGCGCCCGGGAACGAACCACCCCTCGGTGCGCGGAGGGCGTCGACGCTCTCGCGCGGCTCGCAGCCGCAGCGCCATGCGCACGAGTTGGCGGGCCAAGGGCGGCGGCTGACGAAGCCCGAGGGCGGCCCTGAGCCGGGGCTCGAGCAGCGCCGCGGTCACCGGCTCGGCCAGCGGGCGCAGGCGGCGGGGCAGCATCTCGGCGATGACGCCGCCGGTGGCGTGCATCTGCGCTGCGCCAGCCTCGCTGTAGGCGACGTTTTCGGCTTCGTAGGCCTCGAAGAAGGCGGCGAAGGCGTCGTAGCTGTCCGGGACGTCCGGGATGCCCATCAACTGTCCCAGCCTCGCGTAGAACGCCGCGACGGCCTCGCGCTCGACGGGGGTGCAGGCGCGCCAGCCGACGTCGTCGATGAACCGGGTAGGCACCACCACGAAGGTCGCCAGCACGTAGCGGTAGTCCTCATCGGCGATCGCGTAGCGGCGGTGCATCCGGTTCAGCCCGCGGACCACCTCCCGGCCACGCTCGTGCTCCATGCCGTGCTCGATGAGCTCGTACATCCACAGGCCAGTGTCGAAGGCGCGCTTGTGGGGGTTGCCGGCCATCTCCCCCGTGGCCGCCAGCAGTCCAGCGATCCGCGGCACTGCGAACGTCCGGTAGAGCGCCAGGTTGAGGCCCAGACGCATCTCCCACTTCATGTCGAGCATGGCCTGGGCTCGGTAAATCTGGTGGGCCTCGCGCGCCGGGTCCAGCTGCGCGGTGGCGCGACTGAGGGCGTAGCGCTGAGGGTGCACCCGCGTGATGTCACGCGCTCTGCGCAGCGCGGTGAGCGCGCGGCTCATGCGGCCCGCCCGCTGAGCTGCAGGTGTTCGGCCTCCAGGCGCCGGGTCAGTGGCCAGTGCGCGTGGGCCTCGGCCACCAGCTCCAGCCACGCCACCTCCGCACCCAGGTCGGCCCCGCCGAGTACCGAGCGCGGTGGCGTCACCGCGGCTTGCTGCGCGGGCTGGCCAGCGCGCTTGGCGCTGACGGCTGCGGTGATCCAGACGGCCTCTGCCACGGCCTCAGCCTCGCGCCGGGATCCGGTCTGCGCGACGGCGCTGGCTGCGACCTCCTCGCGCAGAGCGGCGCTGGCGTAAGGGGCCAGGACGAGCAAGCCGTCCCGGACCTCCATGACGCGGCGGTAGAGCCGTTCGCGGGGACTGATCGAGCCGACCAGTACGGAGGTGACCGGAGAGGGCAGCAGCGCGATGGCGGGGTCGACGTCGTACATCAGCCGCCACAGTCTGCGAAGGCGCACCAAGGAGCGTGCGGCCGTGGCCTGGTCGAAGACCGCGGCCGCGCCTGCCACAAGCTGTGGCCAGCCGGCGCCCACGGCGATGGTGACCAAGGTGGCGCCCAGCAGCGCGCCCTGCAGTGCATCCACCGGCGTGTTCCAGCGTTCCCCCACGCTGGCGAAGGAGCCCACCACGATCGCCGCCTTGGTGGCCACCAGTGCCAGCCCACACAGGCAGCCCGCGCGGATGAGGACCAGGCGCTGGTGCAGCACGCCCGGACCGGCGTCGTGGCCCACCCGGCGGTAGAGCAGCACCACGGAGAACATCGCCCAGCCCATGTAGCCCAGCACGGCGCTGTAGTGCAGCGCCCAGGCCAGCGCATCAGCTGTCGGCAGCCCGGCCACGGGGGTGCCGAGGTTGCCGACGAAGCGCGGTGGCCGCGTGATGAGCAACGGCACGGCCATCAGGAGCATGGCGACGCTGGTCACCAGCGCCAGGCGCCGGCGGTTGCCGGTGCCGGTGGTCTGGGCCAGCAGCACCAGCACGAAGTAGGACGCGGCCAGGGTGAAGACGTGGGTGGCTACCGCGACCCCGCCCGGCCCCAAGGCGCTCGCCAGGGCGGCGCGCAGCGGGACCAGGTGGACGACGGCGCTGCCTGTGAGTGCCACCAGGGCCAGCCAGAGGCTGCGCGCCGGTCCGGCCTCGCGCGCCGATCGGGCCCGGTAGATGACCACCGCCAGCAGTACCAATGCGGGCGCTGCATGCACGGGGTCCAGCCAGGCCAGCAGCTGCGAGGGCGGATCGCTCACGGCTGGTGGTTCTCGTCGACCTCGAGGGTTCGCGAGAGCGAAGCAAGGACCTCGGAGGTGGCGGGTGTCGGTGCGGCGGGCGAGAACAGCAGCGAGGGCGCCGGTGTCTCGGTGCGCTTCCCGATGCGCGCACCGACCATCGTGGCGAACACCTCGGCCTCGGCTTCGTGCGGCTCGTCGTAGACGGTGCGCCCCAGCATCCGGGAGACCAGCTCAGGACTGACTGAGGGGAACAGTGCCGCGGCCAGGTGTGCCGGCATGCTTTCGGCGGGCTGGTGACCGCACAGCATGTGGCCCAGTTCGTGCAGCACGATGTGCTCGCGGTGCAGTGGGCTGACTCCGGGCTCGACGAAGACCAGGTCCTCCTCGTCGCGGGCGAACCAGGCGCCGCAGGGCCGGGAGTCGGGCTGGGTGGGGACGGGGGCGGTCAGCAGGCGTAGGGGCCGCCCACGGTGCTCGGCCACCTGCTGGCAGAAGTCCTCCAAGGAGAACCTGCCCGGCAGCGGCACCTGCTGCAGGGCGGCACGGCAGTTTCGCCGGTGTCTTCGATGGTCACGGACAGTAGCCAACGTGAACATGTCACCCCCTGTTGGATGATCCCAGTTGACACCGGGCACCCTAAGCGGGGAATCGCAGCAGGTCAGGACGGGGCGGGCGGGTCCTCGCTCGGTTCGAGGCCTTCTAGTGCTCGCGCGTGGTCGAGCATCCCCCGGATGGAAGACAGCACCTGTGGGCTCAAGCCGTTGGCTCGCAGGGCGATGGAGCGCACCCCCGCGTCACGCATGGCTGCCAGCGTCGCGAGCTCTTCGCTGATCCGAGAGCTGGCCTCGTCATCGAAGAAGTAGGCGGGGGGGACCTGGAAGAACGAGGCCAAAGCCTCCAGGTGCTTCATCGTCGGGTTGTCGCGCTTGCCGGTGCGCAGCATCCACACGTACGTCGCCGAGATGGTGGGGCCGCCCGCGGACTGCAGGGCGGCGGCGACCTCGGCGTTGGAGTACTCGCCGCGCCCCGACGGATGCACGGTCCGGAACAGGTAATCGATCTTCTGGGCCAGCGAGCGCGCAGCGGCGTCAGGCTCCTGACTCACGTAGATCCCTCCTGCGACCCGGCCCCACACAGACAGCAGAGGAGGGGCCTCTGCATCAACCCTAGCCAGCGGCGTGGCATCGGTCACGACCTGCCAGTTAATGCCGGCCCACCTGGTCAAGCAGTCCCCGGGAACACCGCAGGGGGTGACGAGCCCGCGCGTGTGTGCTTCCATGGCGCCTCCGTCAACTGAGATGGAAGCGAGGGTGACACAGATGCAACTTCAGCTGAAGGGTGTCACCCACATGGTCACGTTGACGCTCCTTGTGTCTGCACTAGCCGCCTGCTCCAGTGCGACGCCGTCCACGCCAGGCTCGCCCACCTCACGCTCGACGTACAGCGAGCCGGCCGAGGCCGAAGGCGAGTACGCCCAGCCGGGAACCGCAGCCACCTGGGACCAGGCGAGCGCCGACGCGGCCGCCCAGGCGGCCACCACCGCGATGACCGTCTTCACGTCCCACTCCCCCGACGCCGCCGCCTGGTGGAGCCAGCTGCAGCCGCTGCTGTCCCCCACCGCGGCCCGCGACTACGCCGGCGTCGACCCGGCCAACGTGCCGGCCCGTCGCCTCACCGGCGCCGCCCAGGTCCAGGCCGACGCCAGCGCCTACCTGGCCACCGCCCTGGTCCCCACCGACCACGGCGCCTACACCGTGTTGCTTTCCCGTCAGGGCGGCGATCAACCCTGGCTCGTTGAGCGTCTGACCCCGCCCCCCAGCGCCGAGCCCGGCGCCCGGTCGTGAAGCGGACCTGGCTCACCGTGACCGCCCTCGTCGCCCCCGTGCTGCTCACCGGCGGCTGCCTGAGCACCTACCTGCTCATCCAGCCGCGGCCTCAGCCGACCTGCTCCCCCACCGGCGCCGACCCTGGCGCCCCAGCGGTCAACGCTGACGTCACCGGCCTGCCCACCACCGCGGTGGCTGGCTACCGCGGCGAACAGCTGCGCAACGCCGCTCTGGTCATGAACGCCGCGGCGGCGCTCGGGCTGGACCAGCGCGCACAGACCCTCGGCGTCATGGTCGCCATGGGGGAGTCCTCCCTGCGCGTCCTGGACCGGGGAGACGTCGTCGGCCCCGACAGCCGAGGCCTGTTCCAGCAGCGCGGAAACGGCGCCTGGGGCACCTATGCCGACCGCATGGACCCCACCACCAGCGCCACCAACTTCTTCCGCGCCCTGGTCGACGTGCCCGGCTGGGCCGAGCTCGAGCCGACCATCGCCGCCAACCGCACCCAGCGCAACGCCGACCCTTACTACTACGCTCAGTTCTGGGGGCCGGCTCAGCAGGTCGTCGCTGCGCTGTCCGGCGCGACGGTCAACGACACCGCTGCCGTGGCAGCACCGGCGGCCGGCTGCGCGCCCAAGGCCAGGGGTACCAGCGGCCTGCAGGTGCCCGCCGGTGCCTGGGTCAAGCCTGCGGTCGGCCCGCTGACGAGTCCCTTCGGCACCCGGCGCCATCCCGTGACCGGCGTCGTGCGCGCCCACAAGGGCGACGACATCGGCGCCCCCTGCGGCGCGCCCCTGTACGCCGCGGCCGCCGGCCGCGTGATCACCGCCGGAGTCGCCAGCGGCTACGGCCACCTCATCGCCATCGACCACGGCGGCGGGGTCATCACCCGGTACGGCCACATGTACGCCGACGGCCTGAACGTCCGCGTCGGCGACAGCGTGACCGCCGGACAGGTCCTTGGCGAGGTCGGCAGCGACGGCCTGTCGACCGGATGCCACCTGCACTTCGAGGTCATGCGCGACGGCGAGCTCATCGACCCCGCCCCCTTCATGGCCAGCCAGGGCGCCGTCCTGGGCTGACCGATCGCCACCCCGATGACCACTTGAGAGGACGGACCGATGACCACCACCACCGACTCCCCCGCGCTGACCCCGCGGCCCCCTGTGGACCCGGCCACCGTGCCGACGTGGCCCCGGGTGCTGGCCCACCTGAGCGCTGAGGGCACCGGCGTCGTCCGGGTCGACGCCGACGAGCACCGCCTCGAGGCCGGTGACATCGCTACCGGCCGCAGCAAGGCGATCGCCTTGGTTCGGGTCCTCGTGGCCGAGCCGCTGGGTCGCCCCGTGCGGGTCGACACCCGGGAGCCGGAGGGCGCATGGCAGGTGATCGTCCACCCCGACGGCGTCGTGCAGTCCGCCGGAGAGGACCCCACCCCCACGGCCACGCGCACCGAACTTGCATCCCTCGCGGCGCTCTCACCTGCAGCGATGCCCCAGGTGAAGCCAACCGATCCAACCGGCACAACCCCTGTAATCAAATTAACCAAGCCAACAGATCCATTGAGTGCAACGAGCCCAACCGACTCAACGGCCCCACCACGCCTGACCGACCTCATCGCCCAGCAACCGCCAGCCCGTCCCGCGCCGGCCACCTGGGGCTGGCGCCACCACCTAGGGCAGCTCTCCGGCGGCCTCATGACCCCTGGCCCCGGCCCACGGGAGACGGCCCATCGCGCGGCGGTTGCCGCAGTCCAGCGCACCTTCACCGGTGCCCGCACCGTCGTCGTCGTCAACCCCAAGGGCGGCGCCCACAAGACCACCGCGGCGCTCATGCTCGCGGCCACCTTCGGCCTGCACCGTGGCGGGTACACCCTCGCCTGGGACAACAACGAGACCCGCGGAACCATGGGCTGGAGGGCTCGCCAGGCCGACCATCAGCGCACCGTCGTCGACCTCCTGCGCGCCCTGCCAGGGATCGCGGAGCGGGGTCAGGCGCGGGTCGGGGACATCGACCCCTTCGTGCGCCCCCAGCACTGGGGCCACTTCGACGTCCTGGCCTCTGACGAGGACGCGGCTTCCTCGGCCGCGGTCGACGCCGCCGCCTTCGCCCAGCTGCACGAGCAGCTCGCCGCCTTCTACCGGGTCATGGTCATCGACACCGGCAACAACATCCGCGCCTCGAACTGGCAGGCAGCCCTGGCGGCCGCCGACCAGCTCGTCATCGTCTCCACCGTCCGCGAGGACACCTCCAAGACCGCGGCCTGGCTGGCTGACGCGCTGGCTGAGACCGGCCACGAGCACCTCGTGCGCCAGGCGGTCACCGTGCTGACGGCGCCGTCCAGAGCGAGCGACGTCGCGCTCGAGCAGCGCCTGCAGGGTCACTTCGCCCGCCTCACCCGCGCCGTCGTCTCCGTCCCGCACGACCCGACCCTGGTGGCTGGCGGCCCGATCGACTTCGCGCGACTGTCCCCGGCGACCCGGGAGGCCTGGCTGCGAGCTGCTGCGGAGGTCGCTGTGGGCCTCTAGTCCGAACGGGCGACACGCCCAACTCTCCGGAAGGGGTTGTGATGAGTGCATCACTGGGCCAAGGTGGCCTCATGCCAGCCGTTCCGGGTCGCACTCCGCGCAAGCGGGGAGCCCAGTCCCTGGTACCGATGACCACCCGCGTGCCCGAGGCGACTCGGCTGGCGGCGAACCACGCAGCACAAGAGCTGGGCGTCTCGCTCGGCATCTATCTCGAGGACCTCATCGCCCGTGACCAGCAGGTCCGGTCGGGGAGAAGCACCACCGCCGGGGGATCCACCGCGGCGTAGCACCACCGGGCCGATCGACCGACCGGCCCAGGACATAACGAAGCCCCGCACCCCAAGTTCAAGTTTGGCCGCCTGAGCAGGGTGCAGGGCTTCGTGGTACTGCAGGAGGAGACGTTACCCGTACCCCGCGTCGGGGTCACGTCGTACGCGCCATCTACTTGGCGTACCCCCGTGACTTCACCCGACAGACGCATGCGCGTGGCCGGCGCCGCCTGAGGCGGTGACGGCCATGGCGGCCGCACGCCGCCAGACCACCGTGGCCCCCCGGCCGCTGTCCGAGCCGATGACCGCGCTCCTGCGCGATGGCACCGGGCTCGACCGGTACGGGTCACGTTCCGAGGCCGTGATGGCCACCGCCGTCGCAGCCGTGAACGCAGGCTGGGACGAAGACACCTGGCGCCTAGCCCTTGAGGCTGGCAGCGCCGACCTGTCGTCCTGGGCCACCACCCAACGCCGCGACGGGCGCGCTCGGCAGCGCTCCGCCGCCGATGCTCACCGACGGCTCGCCACGACCTGGCGCAACGCCGCTGAGCGCGTGCGGCAGCGTCCTCCGACGACGGATCACTTCAGCGTCCGTGCCGAGCTGGCGGAGATCGCGGCCACGGCCGACGCCGACCCCACCGCCTGGGCACGGGCCGCCGGCGTCACCGACCGCGCCGTGCTGGCCGTCCTGCTCGACATCGCCACGGCCGCCTGCACGCTGACCCCGTCCGCATCCACCCGGCAGATCTCCGAAAGCGCGAACATCTCGCCCACCACCGCCTGGAAGAGCCTGGTGCGCCTGACCGATCGCGGCTGGCTGCGCCAGGAGACCGCCTCCAGCGGCACGCTGGCCGCCGCCTGGCGCCTCCTACGACCGGAAGCCCTCCCGGAGCCGCCGAAGGCCGTCGCGGAGGTGCTGGAGGCCCTCCCGCCACGGCAACCGTTGACGGCCACCGGCCAGCGCACCAGCGCCCGCGGCCACGATGCCTTCACCCACACCATCCATGGCGGCCTCGGGCGCGTGGCTGCCCGGCTGTACGACCTGCTCGACCCGTCGGGGGAGCCGCTCACCGCGGTGCAGCTCGAGGCGCTGTCGGGTCTGCACGCCCGCACGGTTCGCAAGCACCTGCACGCCCTCGTCCAGGTAGGCCTGGTCGACGTCGACGACGCCGGCTACCACCGTCTACCCGACACGACGGGGGAGTGGCTCGACGCGGTCGCCGACGAGCTCGGCTCCACCGGCGTCACGGCCCGCCGCCGACAGCGTCACCTGGACCAGCGCGAGGCCTTCATGGCCTACCGGGCCGACTTCGAGGCCCGCCGCGGCTGGCGCGTCGAACGAGGCCTGTACCGGCCCGACGAGCCGCAGCTCGCACTCCCTGTGCCACGCGCCGCAGCCTGAACCGTCTTCTCGCCTCACCACCGCCCCCGGCGTGCCCACGCAAGCCCCACCGCTCGTCTAGGGCCCTTCCGCGCGTGACATTGCGCACCTGCAGGCGCCGCGACAGCTGCACGTGGGCTCCGGGAGGTGCTCGCCCAACGTGGAGTGGTGCTCTGCGCGCGTCTTGGAGGTCGGCAGAGGTCCCCGCTGCGATGAAGCCCGAGCTCTTCCAGGCTCCTCGGATCAGAGTGGTCACTAGCCCCACGCCCTGGGCAGCGACTCCTAGTGCTCTCTCTGGTCCTGTCGCTCATCACGCCGAGTGACTGGGGGCACGCCGGTGCTGGCGTGCCCCGGAAGGGTGGGGGAGTGGACTAGGTCTTGGCCCTCAGAAAGTCGCTGCTGACTCAGCTGCTTCCGCGGCTTCGAGGCCTTCCGCTGTCAGGCGGGCGGCTGTGCGGACACGGTGGCAGTTCGCACAGACGACCTCGCATTTGGCGATCTCCTCGTCGATCAGCGACCGCCTCATCCCTGCCATGGTGGCGATCCGGTAGCGCTTCATGAAGCCGGGCAGGTGATCGAACTCGAGTGCCGCGGGGTGGGAGGCGTAGCCGCAGTCGGTGCAGCCCCGGTCCAGCTTGACCTGCTGGAAGTAGGCCCGGTCGCGCTTCGCCCGCTCAGCGCGTCCGCCCGCGTGCCGGTCGCGTACGCACTTCTTGCACCGCGGGTTCCGGCCACCGATGCAGCCCTTGTTGACGTAGTACTCCGTGAGCGGCTTGGCGATCTGGCACTCGGTGCACGTCCTCATCGGCTCAAGATAGTTCTGGTGACTGACGCGCCCCGCCGCCATGGCGGGAGCTGACAAGCTTCTGACCAGCACTTATAAACAAACACAACGTGTCGAACCACATCAACACACCCAATGCCTCTAATGTGTGCGACGGACTCAACGAAGCCAACGAGGAGTAGGTCGTGAGCGACACCAAGGTCATCGCCGTCGCGAACCAGAAGGGCGGCGTCGGCAAGACCAGCGTCACCCTCGGCCTGGCCGACGTTCTTGCCACGCGTGGGCAGCGGGTCCTCGTCGTCGACATCGACCCTCAGGCGAACGCCACCGCCGGCCTCGGACTCGAGGATGAAGCCGAGACCACCCTCAACGACGTGTTGCGCATCCCGATTGAGGAGATGACCACCGGCGCGATCGCTCAGGTCGTCGTCGCGGCGGGGGAGGGGTGGAGGGGCGTCGACCTCGTCCCCAGCCACCTGCACCTGGCGAACCGGGAGTCGGACCAGGAGGCGGGTCGCGAGAAGCGACTGCGGAAGGCCCTCTCCGGAGCGAAGGACGAGTGGGACGTCGTTCTCATCGACTGTCCGCCCTCGCTGGGTCAGCTGACCATCAACGCGCTGTGCGCGGCCGACGGTGCCCTGCTGGTCACCGAGCCCCGCGCGTCCTCCGTTGACGGTCTGGCAGCCATCGTGCGGACGCTGGCGACGGTCAAGGAGCACTACAACCCCCCGCTGCGCATCGCCGGCGTCGTCGTCAACCGCTACCGCGAGGGCATGAAGGACCGCGCCGAGCACCTGGCTCACATCCGGTCGACCTACCCCGACCACTACGTCGACCCGCCCATCCCCGAGCGCGAGGTCGTACCGACCGCTGCTAGTGCCGCCGCGCCCCTCAGTGCGTACGCCGGCCGGGCCAAGGAGGTCCTCAGCGCGCTAGAGGCCGTCGCGGACCGGGCCCTCGACCGCCGCCCCCGTACCCGCCGTCGCTGAGTCGTCCAGATCGAAGAAGGAGGAGCCATGCCCCCCACGAGCCGCCGCCGCGCCCGCACCGTCGACAACGACGCCCTGTCTGCGCTGTCGAGCTCCAAGCCGATCGAGCGGGTCCCCGACGTCGACCCGGTGCTCGGCGCCGGAGCCCCTCGTGTTGCGCAGCCCGACGCCGAGTCCGTGGCCACCCCGCCGCCCGCCGCACCGATCACCGAGCGCAGCGCGCCCAAGGTCCGCTTCGGAGCTGCCATCGACCCCGCCGTGGCCGAGCAGGTGCGTGACGCCGTCGTGTACCTCGGCGGCGACTGGACGGTGGCTCGCCTCCTGGAGGAGGCGCTGCAGGAGAAGGTCACGCGCCTGGCGAAGGCCAATGATCAGCAGGGCGGCTTCCCAAGTCGTCGCAGCGCTCGTCTGCGCGTCGGACGCCGCGTCTCATGACACAACGCAGCCATTGCGCTCATAACACCCAATAGATACATTAGATTCTTTGATTCCTGCAGTTCAGTGCGCCAGACGAAGGGGCGGAGAGTCAACCTGATCGGTGACTCTCCGCCCCTTCCGGACTGACGGATCCCGGCGCCTGGACCTTTCAGCCGCAACTAGCGCCGGCTGAGTTGGTGATCGTGCAGTGACCACCGACTCTGATGTTGGTGCTGACAGCGACGCTGATGGCGATCATCAGGCCGCAAGCCAGCGCGATGGCGCTGATCGTGATGACCAATCGCTTGGTCTTGCGTGTCATGAGTTCCTCCCCTGGCCTGGGGAGGGCGGTGCGCCCCCTGAAGGGAAGGCGCCCTAAGGCCGCCCTCCTTGCAGTGGTTCACGGGAGAAGTCAAGTGACGCAGATAGAGCAGTCGAAGGAAGCGCTGCAGCTGGTGCCCGCGGGCGACCGCCGTCGCGCCTCCTTGAGCTGCGAAGTCTCTTCCCTCGGCGCTGGCAAGCGGCGAGGGAAGCTCGAGGTCAGAAGGTGCCGGCAGTGGGCCAGCGAAGGCGAGTACCGCGTCGAGGATCCGCCTCATGGAGGGGACCACCGGCTGGCAGGGAGCCAGCGCAGGGGCCGGCACGGGCGCTGGCGGTGGCCAGAACTTGGCAAGGGCGGCACCGATCACTGTTAGCGATCGCGCCGCGGTGACCCGAAGGTGTCTGCCGAAGTTGCGCATCAGGCCTCCCCTCGCCACTGAGGTGGGTGCCCCAGGAGAAGAGTCTGGCGCGTCGATCAGGGGCGCACAAGAGCTGGTAGAGGTGCATGCCCGGCATCGCGAAGTGCGTTGTCCACAGGTGATCCACAAGGATGCCGAGACTCCTCAACCATGGCGTCATGAGGAATGAGCCGCCGATCACCACCGCTTCCTTGCCGATCTCCACCAGTACCGCCCAACCCGGCATCGACAGCGCCAGCGAGCACCTGGCCGGCGTCTTGGTCGGCAACGGCAACGTCGACGCCGTCCTGACGGCCTCGGAGGTGATCCTGCGGTTGGCCGACGTCACCCCGCCGTTGCCGCCGCTGACCTACCCCGCCACCGGCCCGTCCGACCTCACCGGTATCCGGGCCGCCATCGCCGCAGCAGTCGACGAGCTCGTCGTCGTGGTCGAGGAAGGCCCCGATCTCGAGGAGGCGCTTCGAGCCGGCCACGGAGCGCGCCTTCTGAACGAGCTGCTCGACCGGCTGCCCGAAGACGAGGGCCAGCGGTGACCTGGCGCGAGGACAGCGAAGCGACCGCCCGCCATCTGGCTCGCCTTCTGGCGCGCGGCGCTCGGGTGCTGCCGGCTGACCTGGATGCGGCCCTCATCGCTCGCCGCGCGGTGCTCGACCTGGCGGCCACCGTCCACCTCGACCTCACCGGCCTGGGCTCCGGCACCGCAGCGCCCACCTTGACCACGCTTACCGAGCACCCTGTCCGCGCACTCGGCCAGCTCATCCACCGCCAGCCCCGGCCCCACCCCGACCTCCCGCTGTCCGAAGTGGTCGCCGGCTCCTCCGTCGACGCCACCGGCAAGCTGTGGGAGCGGGTGGCCGTGCACGCCTCGCTCGCCCGCCACCACTGGGGCCTGGCCACCCCCGCTAGCCGCCCGCGCGGGGATGCCGCGTGGAGCGCCCTGGATCACACCGCCGCCCTGGTCGGTGCTGTGACCGCGCTCGACGTCGACCTCATCGCCTCTGCTGAGCGCGCCGAACGCCCACAACTGGCGACGGATCTGAGGCAGGCCGCCAACTCGGGCCTGTCAACGGCGGCCGCATCCGTCCATGCCCTGGCCTCCAGTGGACCGCTGCCCGACGTCGCCGACCTCAAGACGCCGCCGGTGCGCCAGCTGCTCCTAGTGCGCGACCAGTCCGAGGTGGCGCCGGCGCTGAGGAACCTCACCGACCAGCTGCTGGCCGCCCGCCACGTCGCGCCAGGGCACGTCCAGCTGGTTGCTGGCGTCCTGGCGCGCGCCACCCTCCATGCCGCCGTCGCCGCTGAGAGCGCCGCCCCTCACCGAGGAGGGGAGTGGGGACCGGAGCTGGCCGCAGCACTGCACGAGCACGGCACTCGACTCGCCGAGGTCGCCAGGACACCGCGGCGCGTGGAGACCATCGCTCCTGGCGATCCGCTCCCGCTCGCGCAGGCCACCGAGATCGTGCGCTGGCTCACCGCTCACCCAGCGCGCCCGTCGGTCGCGACCCCAGGACGCGATCTCGCTGTCGCACGGGACATCGCCGCGGCGGCCGCCAACGTCAGCGAGGCGCTCGAGCGCGTAGCTCGTCGTCACCACGACGGCGGGCACTGGGTCGTTCCCGTCGAGCACGCCTGGTCCAGCGCAATGCCGTACGACTGGCGGTTCTCCAGCCCCACGACGACGACGCCCCCGCTGGTCCGTGATCTCGCGGCCGTCGCCGAGCACGTCATCGACCTGCGCTCGGCAGTTGCTGAACCGGCGAACGCGTCGTCTTCCACGGCCATCGCGCAGGCGCGGCAGGGGATGCCGGCTACCTGCGAGCTGCTCTCAGCCATCGCCGTACGTGCGGAGGCAGTGGGCCGACCGGTCCGGCCGGCGATCGCCCTGCACGAGCGTCCGCCTCGACCAGCGGAGCGAGTGGGGGAGCGGGCAGTCGGACGCTGACTCCAACCCTTCTCGGCAGCTGGTGCCGTCGGGGGGTTCCGGCATGCTCCTCGCATGAAGTGCGAGGCGATCGAGTGCCTGGCCGAGGGTGACGTTGCGGTCATGGCGCCGCCGCTCCACGCGGTCACCCGCGACCACCCCGACTACCAGCCTCCCGAGCCGGCGCAGATGTGCGCCGAGCACGCTCGTCAGCTGCGCCTGCGGGCTACTCAGCCCTACATGCTGCGGATCTTGACCAGCTGAGAGCAGTTCGCCGAGGTGACTCAGCGGGTGCAGGCCGCCGCGCCAGGCGCTGCGGAGCCGGAGGACTTCGTCGGGTCGATCAGGGCTACCAGCTGGAGCAGAGCCCGATGCTGCCGGGCTACGACGCCGAGCGCGTGTGCACCCTGGTCACCACCGCCCCTGCCACCGCCAGCAACACCGCCTCCTCCTCGGCGAGCGGTGGCGACCCGCTGGTGGCCGAGACAGCCCTGCCCGCTGTCGCCTCGGTGCGGCTGCGAGCTCTGCCCGCGCCGACCGGCCGGTTCACGTTGACCATCAGCGACGGCGACGACCAGCACCTCGTGGTCGGCTACGACGCCGCCGAGCAGCGCCTTGTCTGCGACCGGCGCGGCCGGACCTCCTTCCACCCCACCTTCGCCGCGGTCGACTCCGCACCACTAGAGCTCACCGACGGCGCCCTGGACCTGCACCTGGTCATGGACGCCACCTCGGTGGAGATCTTCGCCGGCACCGGGCAGGTCGCTCTGACCACCCTGGCCCTGCTCGGACCCCAGAGGCGCCTGCACTTGAGCGTCCACGGCGGCGCGCAGAGGCACCGGGTCACCGTCGAGGACCTCGGCCCCACCACCGCCTGACGTTCACGCCGTCCCGATCACGTCCCGACGCCCCTCACGCGACCGCTCGGCGGCCCGCGCCAGCCGCCCACCCGCGCCCTCCCCGAGGAGTTCTGATGTCCACCACCACCGCGAGTCCGCAGCCCACGATCCAGAAGCCGGACCACGGCGCGGCCCTACAGCCGCTGCTGGCCGCCTGGGTGCGGACGACCTCCTTATAACTGCAGACTCTTCTCTTGACGACGTTGCATGGGTGTCAGGCCGCGGCTTAGAATTTGGCCAGTCGACCCGGGCGGAAATTATTCGGCACCGCGTTCAAGGCTGCAGCAGCGGCATTGTCTCCGTCGCATACGGTCAACAGAGGTTCGAGTGGCGGTTTGGGAACGGTTAAAAAGTCCTCATCGTCAACGCTAGAGATTACCCAGTCCAGCGCTTGGGCGATGGTGGCTCGATTAACTTTCCCGGCCAGCTCCTTGGACTCCTCCACGGACAACCACTGCGCCGCAACACTGCCTTGGAAGGGCGCTCGTTGCAGTGGCCCCCACCACAGCAGAGCCCGTGGACTGATTGGGAGGATCATCTCTAGCGCGACACCAACTCCCTGGCCTTGTGTCGGTCGAAGGTGCACGACGCGACTCACGGAACCTCGACGCTTCAACTTCTTCCTGGCTTCTCTGGCCACTCTTCTTTCAAATTCTTCGTCTGTCATGAGGCAGTCTGCGGTGTGCCCGTCGTCAAGGGCCGCATTGATTAGCAGCGGCTCGTCACCCAGGTGAAGCCGAGCCTCGCGAAGGAAAACGATCTCGAGGGGACGGAAAGCGAAGAAGCTGAGAAGTTGCTGGGCGTTCTGCATCGCCGTCTTCAGCGCTGTGTTCTGGTGAGGTACGACACTGAGGTGACGCAGGGTTGCATCGGACAATTCACTACCTGCCATGGTTTTGGCCCAGTACTCAGCCTGAAGTTCCATCTCGCGGCGCCGCCGCGTGGTACGCACGACTTGGAAAGAAGCGAATTGCGCCAGTGCGAACTTTTCCTCCGATGAAGTCGAGATGTTGCTGGTGAACGAGGACAGGAGCCTCTTGGTGATATCGGCAACCGGAGATTCAATCACTCCCAGTAAGGACTCGAACGTGGAGTTCAACCGTCCATCATCCTCGAGGTAGGTGTAAAAGTCCCGCACGGCAAGGTCTTTGACGTTACGGGTGGTGTATCGGTCAGCAATCCGGCTGTAGACCTTGACCTGCTCGCGGCGCGACCACCGTTCCAGGAGGAATCTCGGGACGGTGTGGTGTACCGAGCCCACGTACTGCTGTGAGTCGGTGCCGGCCAGCCATCGCTCTGCCTGTACGTGAGCGGCTGCATCGGGCCCAAGGTCCAGGTGAGATAACGCCTGTTGCAGGGAGACAGCCCGGGCCAGGCGCTGTTCGTAGGGAGTTACCTCCACGGCGGCGTCGAGACGGGACACGTGTGGAAGGTAAGAGGCGGGTCTGACATCCGCGGCAGCTGCCCGCCCGGGGCTGACCGTCGAGAGCGGTGCCCCGGCAGTCGAAGGTGCACCCCGGACGTGCGCGGTGACGAGCTCTGTGCCCCACCAATGGACGCGTCGCTCGCGTCTGAGCGGGCGCCGATCGATCTCACGGGCTCGTCAGCGACTCGTCTGGGCGGCCGAGGACGGTACGTGGGAGGGTGACGACGTGCTCCTCGAGCGCGACGCAGGCCTACGGCCCCGGCGTGCCGCGAGCAAGCTCACCATCGCTGCTGAATGCAGGCGCGTGCGGGTGTGGCGGCGCCCGTGAGGGGGGGACCCGGTCCGGCCCGGCGCAGCACACAGGCCCAAGCCACCCTCGAGCGGGAAGTGATCTACGGTCGCTCCCAGGAGCACCTGCGGGTCTTCGTCAGCAGCCGCATGGGCACCACCCTCGACGACGAGCGACGTGTGGCCGTGTCCACGATCAACACCTTCTCCCACCGGCGCGCGTGGTCCTGGGAGGACGACGCCCCTGCTGGCGCCTACCACTCCGAAGCCGAGTGCGTCGGGATCGCCCGCGCCAGCGACGAGCTCGTCCTCATCCTGGGTGAAGACCTCTCACCCGTGACGCGAGCGGAGTATGAGGCGGCGCGAGACAACGGAGTGCAGAGGTACATCCTGATCCGCGAGCCGGTCACCGACGACGAGGCGGTCAGGGAGTTTATCACCCAAGAGCGGCGCCACGCTGTCACGCGGGGGTACCGCAACATCGAGGAGTTCAACAGCTTGCTGTTCAAGGCCCTCAATGACGCAACCGTTCGAGCAAGCCGGGAGCAAATGCTCAGGCGTCGAAGTGTTCAGCTGGGTCCGGTGGAGCGATGAACCAACAGCACACCCCGGGAGAGTCCCGGCTGCTGCCTGAGGACCTGTTCCTCAGGCCTGCAAGCGAAGGTGCCGAGGTCGTTCTAAAGATTCTCGAGCGGGTCCGCGAGACGGCACGCACCGACGACATGGCCCAACTCCTCGAAGAGTCTGAAGACGCCGTCCGAGCCGGTATTGAGCCTGTGGCCTACCTCATCATCGGTCAGGCGCTGGCCATGATCCGAAACATCGAGTTTCCCGAGTTTGCACCCGTAATCTTTCCCCGTGGGGAAATAGACCTGGCGCGTCTGGACCGGGCGATCGAGGAGGCCTTCGCAGTTCCTGAAGCCAATCTGTCGCTCGTGGCGCCAGTCGCTGCCGCCCGAGCATTCGTGGATCGGCACCACGGCCGCCTAGACTCAGCCACTCGGTGGTACGCCCAGGCCGCTCGCGCTTTCCGCAACAGTGGAAATTCGCTCCACGAGGCCATCAACCGGCAAAGTCTAGGCGCAGTGCTCACCCAACTCGGCAACGATGATCAGGCGGACACCGAGTCAATTCAGGCACAGCGCATCTATGCGGAACTGAACGACGACTACCGCCTCGGTGTCATCCTGTTGAACCGCGCGCAGACGGCCCTGGGTCTCGACGACGTTGCTCGTGCGGAAGAACTGGTGGCAGAAGCCAGGCGACTGGCTGATGACGACGCCAGCGGTCACCTGCGTCTCTCTGCTGACAACGTCTCGGCCATCATCGCTTTGCATCGTGGAGATGCCGCGGCCGCTGAACCGCTCATACGAGCCGTCCTAGATCGCGCCCGCAAGTTAGACGACCGTTCCATCGTCCGTATCGCCTCCCAGAACCTCGGTGCTATCTACGCGAGCCGCGAGCAGTGGCGACGTGCGGAGGAGTGGTATGGGAAGGCGTTGCGTCTGGCTCGGGAAGAGCAAGACGTGCGGGCAACGCAGTCCCTGATGCGGGATGTCGGAGTCGCGCAAGCGAAGTCCGGGAGGAGTGAGCAGGCGACTCAGACGCTGCGGTCTTCCGTGCGCCTCGCGCTAGACATCCAAGACGTTCGCCGCCTCGCGGAGTGTCAAGCAGATCTGGCAGCTGTGCTCTTGACGACCGCACTGGAAGACTCCCAGCGCGCCCAACGGCTGCGCCAGGCGGTCGAAGGTGTCGACGAGGCAACGAGAACTGATGCCCTCATCACCGGCAAGGAGTCTGAAAGCGTTCTTGAGGAGGCTGCCCAGCTCCTCCTGTCCGCTGCCCAAAGCTTCATCGACCTCGGGGACGTGGAGTGGTTGCAGCGGACGCTGGGGAACCTCGCCGTTCTACGACGCCACCGGGATCAGCTGTCAGAGGCAAGTCAGCAGATTGAGTCTCTGGCGATCCGCTCGGAGGAGCCCGTCATCCTCTGTGAGTTGTTAACGGAGAGTGCGCGGTTGGCTGTTGAAGCGCGCGACGTTGATCGCGCTATGGACTTGTTTCTTCGCTCGGCCGTCGTCAGCCAAGCCTTTGAAGAGCCAGTGGCACAGGCGTGGCGTCTGGCCAGATCTGCTGCCGAGATGCACGCGGAGGGGTGGGTTCAAGCGGCACTGGACTTATTCACCCAAGCTCTTGAGGTGCTGCAGAACGTCCCGGATGCTGGGCCTCTCCAGCAGGACATCTTGAATGACATGGCCCTCGCCTACGCCAACCTTCAGCAGTGGGACGATGCAAAGGGGCTACTACTCGCTAATGTGCAGACGGCCCGGCGCGGTGAGAACCGGGTTGAACTCGCCAAATCCCTAGCCAACCTAGGAGAGGTCCTCCGCCGTGAAGGAGACTTCGAAAGGTCAACGGCCTACCTGCAAGAAGCGGCTGAGCTGCAGGAGGACATTGGCGATTACGCCGAGGCGGCGAGTACGTGGGCTTTGCTCACGAATACCTGGGTAGTCCTCGAACGGCTCGGGCAAGCTTCCACCAGCGCTACACGCGCAAACGCTGCGGCGGAGCGGTCAGGGTCGCCGGAAGCGCGCGGGCGGGCTCTCGCAGCCCAGGCGGGGGCGCTTTACGGACACGGTGACTACGCGGCTTCTGCTCGACTATCGACGGCAGCCTTCGAGCTCGAGACCGGCGTACATCGGCTAGAGAGCCGTGCTCACGCGTTGGAAGCTTGGGCTCGAGCAGGACGGTTTGATGAATACCAGCGCCTGTTGGATCCCCTCGTCAGGGAGGCTCTCCGGAGGAATGATCTGCTGGCGCGTGCTGGGGATGTACTCGTGCGTCCGGCGCGCGTTTGGTTGGTGGCGGGGCAACCTCGGCGAGCCGCCCGAACGCTGGCCTATGCGCTGGCCCTAGCGTGTCTTGGGGCGGTTCAGTCCTATCAGCGCCGCCCACAAGCCTTTGATGGTGAACCGATGCGGAATCTGGCTGAAACGATCGGAGCTGTCGCTGAGACTTTAGTTACCCCCGATGCAGATGCGCAAGACCAGGCTCGATGCCGTCGTGATATGTTGCGGCAGTTCAACGCAATTCTCACAGAACCTAGTGAATTGGCCATGGAGTGGCTGGAGCAAGCCGAAACGGCTATGCGCAGGGTGTACTTCCGGGACGCCGATGATGCCGGGGACGACTCCCCTGAGCCGTCAGACCGCGCCTGACGTCGCGGAGTACAAAACGCCTATCGCGTCATGACTGGCTTCGATGATGCTAATCGCCATGGCCGGGCTGAATGCGCTGCTCGCCTTCTGGTGCATGAGATCGTTGCGCAGCTGTCGCCCCGCTTGCAGTCGGTCCACCCATGCTTCATCAAATAGACCCTCCTCGTGCGCCCGATCGATGAGGCGCTTGAGCGTGGTTCTATCGGTGGCGGAGTACTTATCTCTCAGGGCAGCCTCGACTGCCAACAACGACCAAGCTGAAGCAACCACGAACAACTCGTAGTGGTACAGCGCCAAAGCAAAAGTCTCTCGGGCCGTCAGCAGCATGGTGGCGACGCCCACGGGAGTCGCCTCCGTTGTCGCGCACCTGGCCGCCCGCCGATGAAGATCCTCGTAGCGGACTGGGCGCTCAGCGCCGCCGTCGAAGGTCACGAAGGCCCTCATGCGCGAGTCGACCGTAGGGATCACAGCTCTCCTTCCAGGCGCTGCTAGAGCCCGAGAGCGGTAGCGGCGTTGTCGGTCCAGGCGTGGGCTACCCGCACGTATCCACCCAAGGAGGCCATCGAGCGGTGCCGGGTCTGATGCGCGATCGCACGATCACTCGAGCCGCGTAGGTGGGCGTAGGTGACAAACCCTGCCCGCAGGGAGTGACCGCTGTACCCGGTGGTCGGAGCGCCGGTGCGGGCCAGGGCGCCCTTGACCAGCGTGGTCACCGATTCTGGGTGAAGGCGCCGCGCACCAGCGCGGTTGGCCTTGGTCACTCCCCTGAACACCGGGCCCTCGGTGATGCCGGCGAGCTCGATCCAGCGCTGCAAGGCGACGACGGGGCAGCGGTCGGGGTTGCCGGCGCGCGGCAGGACGACAAGCTCGGTGTGCTCGCCGGTCTGGTTGGTCTTCGAGCGCGGCAGGGACAGCACCAGGCCGTTGGGGTGCTCGGCGACGTCGGCGACCTCCAGCGCAGCGAGCTCGCTGCGGCGCAGCGCGCCAACGAAGCCGACCAGCAGCAGCGCCCGGTCGCGGGTCCCGAGCAGGTCAGGCTCGGGTGCTCGGACTGCTGACCTCGAGCGGCGCCCCGACGCCGTGGCGGCGGCCGGTGCGGGCCACGTGCGAGTGACGGGGCAGGCGGCGAGTACGTCGAACAGCAGCGGCGGCATCAGCGGGGCCGCCTGCTCCGGGGGTGCGCCGTGGACGCGGCGGATGCCCTCCCATACCGCCATGACGCGGGGGTGAGTTGAGGGGTCGGGATGGCCCGCGCTGGCGTGGGCGAACTTGATCGAGGACAGCCGCCGGGAAAGGGTCCCGACCTTGGCGCCGGCCTGCGCCAGTGCCACGAGGTAGCCGGTCAGCACCGAGGGCGTCGCAGGCATGGGCTCGGTGTCGTGGCTGGTGCACCAGGTGGTGAAGTCGGCCCAGTCCGAGCGGTACCCGCGCAGGGTGTTCTCCGCCCGGGCGGCGCGCGCGTAGGCGGCCTCGCGCTCAGGTAGCCCCGCCAGCTCCGGCAGCACCCCGAGGGAGCTGAGCTGCAGCTGTCCTTCAGCCGTTGCGTCGGTGAGGACCCCTTCGTCGTCGAAGCCGTCGCCATCGACACGGTCGGGCGCACCCGTGTCGATGGCGGGACCCGCGGGAACCTCGGACTCGAAGTTGCCGTCGATCACTCCGTCGAGGGCGACGCTCTCCACGGAGCCGACGTCGGCGTCCTCGTCGGCACCGGGAGGGGTGGGGAAGGCCACCATCCGACGGTAGGCGCCGCCTCCGACGCCCGAGGTCGGCTTGCCGGCATAGGACGGGATTCCCCTCATTATCCCGCCCTATCCGACACTTCCAGGAGCGCCCACCCACGACGGCCGGCCGTGGGACCGAGCGCTGCGCTGGTGGGGCCACCAAGCCGTGGTCCAAAATTGCAATGGATCACATTGTGGTGGGCGTGGTTCGCGCCTAGCCCGCGGACTGTTGAGCGCATACGCTCACGCCATGACGGACGTGGTCACCGGGTCGCTGCAGGTCGACCTCAAGCGACGCACCACCCTGCCCGGCGACATCCTCGCCGCCGCCGGCATCCCCGCCGGCTCGCCGCTGGTCGCCCGCGTCGAAGAACCCGGACGCATCGTCCTGGAATCCCCAGCCCTGCTGCTCGCCCTGCTGCAGGACGACATCGCCGCCGCACTGGCCCGCACCACCGACAGCACCGCCCGCGCAGGCGATGACAGCTCGACCGACGCCGCCGAGAGCCAGGCCGACGGCCAGCTCGGAAGTACGCCCGGCCCGACACGGGACCTGGGCGCCGAGCTCCTCGCCGAGCGCGCCGCTGACGCCTCCCTGACGATTAGCCAGGGTCAGCAGGCAGAGACCGAACCGGAGCCCCTGGAGGAGGACGGCCGACACCGCAGCCAGAACTCGAGTGACGGCTCTGTCGCTGCTGACGGCCCGGGCGACTCGTCCAGCGACCTGCCCCATCCCCGTGACGGCGCTGCGTGAGCACCACCCCCACCGGTCTCAGTGACTCGCCGACACCCGAGGCGACATCAGGAGCTCAAGCCGTGCCCGCAGCGCAGGCGAAGCCTCAGCTTGAGCTGCCCACCAGCGGCGCCGTCGTCCTGGACGCCTCCTTCGTCATCGCCCTGCTACAGCGTCACCCCGGCGCAACCGCCCTCGCCCACGTGCTACCGCGAGGGGTGCTCACCACCGTCACCATCGGAGAGATCTTCTACAAGATCGCCTCCACCGGCGGAGCAGAACCCGACCGCATCGAAGCTGTCCTGCGCGCGCAGGGCGTGCGCATCGCTGACTTGCCCCTGGCCAGCGCCCACCACTTCCCCCAGCTGCGACGCATCGACGCCGCCCGCCGCGCTGAGCAGAAGGCGCGTGGACAGAGGGTCGCCACCCTGTCACTAGCCGACCTGTGCGTCCTCGGTTACGCCGCGACCCAGAATTTGCCGGTGCTCACCGGCGACCGCCACTGGGCCACCCTGGCCCCCCACGGTCTAGCGGTTCCCGTCCACCTCTACCAGGCGCCGGAGTAGATGCATGGCCGAGTCCCCGGTCGGCAGCGAGGAGCCCTTCACAGGCGCTGAGACCGATATCCCTGGGGCGACTGCGGACACCTCCCGGGGCCTCGTGGCCAGAAGTGGTGCCGCCGAAGCTTCGGAGGGTGCGACAGGCAGCAGCCCGTACTCGACTGGTGCGGGCGGAGTCACACTCGAACGCCGCGTAGCGACCCTCTACCTCTCGCGGTTGATCACGGGAACCACCGCTCCGGGACTAAACGACCGCCAGGTCACTCGTGTCGCCCATCAGCAAGCACCTGCCCACCACGTCGACGACCTGGTCATCACGGCTGCCGACGTGGACGGAGGGCGTCCGTTCGAGCTTCACATCGGCGTCCGCAGCTCACCGGCCTTCACCACCAGCGACGGCGACACGCGCAAGCTTCTGCGGACGTTTCTAGCCGACCTACCCGCCGCCGCATCCGCACAGGGCCAACGCGCACTGGCCATCTGCGTCGGGGGGCGCCAGCCCAACGCCGAGCAGGTAGCCCAGCTCGCCAGTGTGGCCCGCCAGCAAGACAGCAGCGCCAACTTCTACAGCCTGGTGCAGACACCGAAGAAGTACCAAAGAGTGGTGCGGACGCGCCTGACCCATGTAACCAACCTGGTCGCAGCAGCCATGACCGAGGACGACCAGCCGCCGGCGGAGCGCGAAGCCGCCCAGGAGCGCACCTTCCTCTTGCTCAACCACCTGCACATCCTCATGCCCCGCGTGGAAGCTCCCGACGAGACCGACTGGGAGGACCTCCCCGCTCACCTCCAGCCGTGGACTTCGGAGCAATCTCCAGCGGCCGCACGTGCGCTGCGCGACCGCTTGGAAGCACTGGCCGCTGCGCATGGCCCGAACGCTGCGGTCCTGGACGCCACGACTCTGCGACGCCAAGTCCACGACCTCCTGCACGACAGCCGCCGTCGCCATCACCGTGCCTGGGAGGTCCTTCGCGATCTCGACACGGTGGCTCGGGACGCCGTTCGACAGAGCATCCACACCGGAGCCCGTCACACCACGCCAGCCACCGCCGAGCCTCATGACCACACCACCTCGGAGCCGGCCCCCCATCCCGAGTCGGGTCGCTCGGGCAGCGACCTATCGCTGGCGCGGTCTCACATGGCGGCGCGGATCAACTCCGCGTTGGCGTCGACCGCCCACGCGGTCGTCGTCAGCGGGGAGTCGGGGGTGGGCAAGTCGGCGCTGGTGCTGCGAGAGCTCAGTACTGCCGCTGGCGACTCCGGCATCCAGGTGCTCCGACTGAACCTACGAGCCCTCTCTGCCAGCCCAAACGACCTGATGACTTCCCTTGGGGCACCGTTGCAGGCGGTCTTGGCGGAGATGTCCGCCCCTCGGCGTGAGCTGGTCATCGACGCCGCTGACGCAGTATTGGAAGGGTACGAGCTTCAGCTACGCCATCTGCTGCGTGCCGCGCACGAGGCTCAGGTCAGGCCCTGGGTGGTCACTTCCACCACAGGACGCGCTGGCGTGGAGGCCGTCGTACGGGTCACCCACCCCGACCCGGCTCACGTCCACGTGGACGGCCTCAGCGATGAGGATTTGGAGCAGGCCGCCGCCGCCTTGCCCCGCCTGCGCCAATTGCTGAACCAGCCGCGTACCAAAGAGCTCCTGCGCCGCCCCATTGTCATTGACTTGCTCATGCGCACACAGCACGAGGCAACACCCCTCAGTGAGGCACAAGCGCTCCGCGCCATCTGGGAGGGCCTGGTCCGCAAGCACGGCGAGCATCGTTGGGGAAGTCCTCAGGCTCGCGAGCAGACGCTGCGCCGCCTGGCCCTGCAGCAGCTTCGCGACAGCGACCCGATGGACGTCATGGATGCCCTGGATGGCGCGGCGGTGGCGGGGCTGATCCATGACGGCTTGCTGCAAGCACCGGTGGCTCATCGTCCGCTGCCAACCTTCGCCCACGACATCGTTCGCACTTATGCCTTGACGCAGGTGCTGCTCGCCTACGACGTTGCCGGTGAGCTGTTGAGACGCGGGGCTCCCCGCTGGACCCTGCCGGCGGCGCGCCTTGCGCTGCAGATGCTGCTGGACGCACCTGACTCAGCTGAGCAGCCTCTGCTGGGGCGTCTAGACCGCGCTCAGCGCGCGTTCGACTCGCTGACGCAGGCTGGCCACGGCAAGCGGTGGGCGGACCTCCCGCAGGAGGCGGTCCTCGGCTTGCCACGCGCGGCACAGCTCCTCACCGACGCCTGGCCGGCCCTGATCGCTGAGGACGCCCACGGGCTTCACCGGCTTCTACGCGTCGCGCGTCAGCGCCACGTCCGACCACCCCTCGTTGATCACTCAGCAGTCGATCCCGTCGTCAGCGCCCTGGTCGAACAGGGGTGGCCAGCGCGCGTCGATGCACAAGCCACGGAACTGATCACCTCGTGGCTGCGCAGTCTGGCGGTGCTGCGGGAGCCGGTTGATCACCCCGGGCGCATGGCGGTGCGTGAGCAGCTACTGGGCCGGATCGCGCGAGCTGACGAGCGGTTAGCCACCGCGCAGGCCGAGCACGCAGCTCAGCTCGCGGCGCGCAGCCCGGAGGCGGTCGTCGCCGACAGCGCCCGCCACGAGCGCTTCCGAAGGATCACCCCCGCGTCGCGACGGCGAGGTCGGCGCAGGTGGGTTGAGCTGCCCTACGACCTCACCCAGGACCACGTCATGGAGCAGCTGGCGCTGTTGGGGCCGGACCTGGGTGAGGGCGGTGCTGAACAGCTGCGTCGTGTGGCGGCAGCCTCGCCCTACCACCTAGAAGCTGCCGTGGAGAGCCCATGGGCGGGCTATGCGCTGGCCTCCTACAACGCGGGGCTCCTGGCCGAGCTGACGGAGGCTTACTACATCGATGAGGACTCCGGCTCGATGTCCTATCTCGACAGCGGGATCCGACACCACCAGTACTGGGGGTGGGAGGTGCCCCAGATGGGAGCCCTGCGCGGTCCCTTCTTCGCCCTGTTCAATGCCGACCGCCGCGCTGGAGTGCGGAGTTTGGACCGGTTGCTGCGGCACGCCACACGCACCGAACAAAAGGAGCTCGCCGGCTTCGGCCATCACGAGCTGGACGACGAGCCGGACGACGAGCCGGACGACGGGATCGCGGGCGAACTCACTGACGAGCCGCCCTACGGCGAGTCTGGAACCGGCCCCGAAGCAACACTTGAGCTCACCATCTTGGGCACACAGCAGCGCTACCGCGGCAATGGCGTGGCCTGGATGTGGTACCGCGGCACCAGTGTCGGTCCCTACCCCTGCATGAGCGCACTCGCTGCCCTAGAGCTCGCCTGCGACCGAGCCATCGCCGCCGGGCACGCCACCCCTGAAGAGCTGGCAGCACAGTTGATGCAGGACAGCGACAGCCTGGCCATAGCCGCCATGGTGGTGGGGATGCTGGTGCGTCACCTCGCGCCTGGCGGCGCGGGGCTGGACGACGTGCTGGCTGAGCCGGCCATCTGGTCACTGGAGTTCACTCGCGTCACCAACGAGACCAGTGGGCTCGCCATGCGCACCGAGGGCATCACGGCGCCGGAACGGCGCGGCTGGAGCCTGCGGGAAGTGAGTGCGTGGCTGGCTTTGCACGCTGACCCGTCACGCGCCGAGCAGCTGCGCGAGGTGGGCCGACGTCTCATCGCCCGCACCATGCCCGCATCCACCTCGTCAAGCGACAATGCACCGATGTCCGAGCGCGAGGCCACGGTGCGAGGCTGGGCGGCAACTCTGGACCAGGATCGACAGCGTTACACCCCCACTGAGGGTGGCTTCCTGATCGACGTTGAGGCAGAACGGGAGGCGACGGCACGTCTGGCGCCTTCTAACGAGGACCTTGCGCGCGGCCAGGAAGTGGTTCGTCTGGTGTTGCGCTACCCCGAGCGCTACAGCCGTCACGTGCAGGAGGTGACCTACACCGTCGGACGTCGGGTCTCCATGGAGGAGCTCCTCGCCGATCTGGCCGTGGTGCGCGACCTCCTCGAACGACCACCGACGAGAAGCGTCTACGGGATGGCTGATGCAGCGACTGCGGTCGCCGCAGCCCTGTTGGAGCAGCAGTTCTTGTCCGACGGCGGCCACGGTGAAGACGATCTCGTCTGGGCAGCGACGCTCCTAGTGGAGGTGGTCAACAGGCGTGCGAGCCAAGGCGGAGACGACGCCGATGTCCTCTCGCTGGGCCGTGGTGCCGTAGAGATGGCTTCGCGCGCGTTGCCTCTGCTGACCTTGCCGGGCACTGAACGGCTCTGGGAGCGACTGGATCGGGACCCTGCCTGGACGCCCAGCGCTACGGCCGCGGTCGAGTGGGTCATCAACAGCGGGTCCAACGAAGCCCGCCTGTTCTTCGTGCGAGGGTTGGACCCGCTGTGGCTCACCCCGTCCGAGGACACCTCCGGTGTGTGCAATCACCGCGAAGCCCTGCAAGTTGTCGAGCACATGGCCCGCGGCTCTTTGATCGGCGGCTACGACCCCATGCTGCGGCGCAACGCGCGCCTGCACATCGACGGCGCGGTCGCCGAGCGCCTCGCCGCAGTCGCCGAAGAGGCTGACGAGACCGTTGACATCCCACGACTCTCGCCGGTGCTACGCGGCGCCGCGGCTGCCTCGGCTGCTGACTGCTGCCGCTCGGATGCCCTCGAGCTGCTGCAGGCTGTGTTGTCTGCACACCGCGTCGGACGCAAGCAGCGCGGCTACTACCAGCACAGCGACGACGATGACACCGCAGCAGCACGCGCTCTTCTTGACGTGACCGATCGCGAAGGCCCTTCCTTGCTCCTGGACCACCTAAGGAGCTATCGAGATCACCCGCGGCAGCTGCGGGGGTACCTGAGAGCCATGTCCATCGCCGCGGAGGAAAACCCACGCCGCGCAGCAGCGGCCAGCGAAGCGTGGCCTGCAGTCCTCGAGCAAGTTCTCGTGCTCGTCGAGGCCAACCCGCTGACGTACGCCCAGCCGTCCTTCGGTGAGGACGTTCTGGCTGCGGCACTACCTCGCCCCAGCTTCGGGGTGGGTCCGCTTCACCAGGAGATGGAGGGCGAGGCCATCACCTGGATCGAGCCCTTAGCGCTGGAGCCCCTGATGCCGCGGTGGTTGACCTTGGCCACCGGTCGCCACGAATGTGCAGAGGCGCTCGCCTTCCTGGTGGGGCAGCTGCCGATGGAGCAGCAGGTGCGACAGGGCCTGGCGTGGGTGGAGCAACTCGTGCTTGCTGCACCGGATCCGTTGGTGAACCGCGGAGGGGTGGTCGCTGAGTGGCTCCGCCGCGTCCTGCCTCATGTCCTGTCGGGCTCGGGGTACGCCAGCTGGCAGCGCATCGTAGATGCGCTAACGGTTGCTGGCGATGACCGAGTGGCCACGCTGGCCGACTGAGTTGGATGGAGCTGCTGGGCAAGGCACCGACAGGAGGCGCCTCTTGCTGCCGTCGGCCGCCTCCAGGACGCTGTCTGCCCTTCGGGCATGAAAGCGACATAAGTTGCATCGGGGTACGCCCGCACCTCGAGGCTGGGCACTCACCATTTGAATGCACAGTCGGTGTAGTCCAAGGCGCATGAATCGTGTAGTAATGACTAATGCTCACCTCCGCCAGCGCCACCTGGCTGGTTGCCCCGCTCGAGAGGCGCAACGCGGCTGCTGTCGCAGCCTACCGTGGCTACACATACCAGGCCCTTGTGGCGCTGCGTTGGTGCTTGAACAGCATCGAGCCGGACGGGAGCGGTTACGAATTGCAGGCACTGAGTGCCGAGGTTGGCGAAGATTTTCGAGCGATCTGGTCTAAAGATCAAGGACGCGATGTACTAGTGCAATGGGTGCAAGTCAAGTCTTCTGAGGGAGTTTTAGATTCCTTCAATGCGGGAAAGTTGCTTGCGGAGTTATTCAAGAGCTGGAAGAGGGCCAGTGAGCGTCCCGATAGAGTGACTATCGTCTCTCCGGGGGAAGGGTACGATCGTATCGACTCTTTAAGAAATGCCCTCAGCGGATTCGATGATCTTGAATTATTCTTGGAGGCATGGTCACGAAAGACCGAAGGGCGCCTGCTGAAAAGTGTGTGGAAACAACTGGACGAGCCAGTAGAGGAAGAGGTCTTAGCCTTTCTCCGCATCGTGGACACGAGGAAGCTCTGGTCCTACACGTACATTCAAGCGAAAAGCTTCGAGTATATTGCATCTCTCGCCCGCGGCAATAAAACGCTAACTGATGACCTTTTGTCTCAATTTGATCATCTGACGATCAGAATCCAGCAACTCTTCGCGGGCGGAAGCGGTTCTCTAAGAGATGATCAACTGGTTGCCACTCCTCGAGAAAGGGAGGATGACGCGAGCGTCGACATGCGAACAATAACCAGCGATGAAATTCGACAGATCCTTACCTCCGTCGATAAGCAGTCGTCTCACGCGACAGCGGCGAACCTGGAAATCCCGCTTGCGCCCGGAAGACTTGCCCTGTATCACGCCGCCAGAAGTCTACATGCATCGATGTACGACGCAGCCCTCATTCTCCAGGAGGAGCCAAGGCTGTGGCCTGGCCTGCAGGAATGGCGTACGTCGCGAACCGTCGAAACCCTGCCTCGGGATTTCTTGGTGAAGCTGCTGCTCGCGACAGACGCTTTCGCTGTCGCGACTCTATCGAGGTCTCCGCGCGAGCTCATAAACGACTTGAACCAGATATATCAGTTGAACAATGAGCGACTGGAAACGGTGAACAATATTATATTACCTAGCGTGGATCGCCTGGTTTCGGCGCAGATCAACCTACAAAAGGCGGAACTGCATGGCGCCTCCGATGATGAAGTCGCGCGCCTAACTGAAGTGGTTGATCAGTGGCAACGCGCAAATCAATTTGCCGAAGATGTACATAGCCTCTTCATTGCCGATTTTGACATGAGCGAATCTAGGATACGTGGCCTTATCGGTGCGCTTGTTGCCCCACCTTCTCGCGTCCATTTCTAGTCGCTTCCCGCCTCATTCAGGTTGAAGTCACCTGGCTTGGAGGCTCGCACCATTTGAGCGCTTCTTTTTAAGTGGATGCAACAGCAGGCGAGACTGGTGCCATTCGACGCCGTGATTGCATGGGCTTGTTCGGGGCAGAAGCCGAACGTTATGCTGAGAGAAGAGTCGGCGCCCTAATGGCATAATCTTGATTATCTGCGGCGTGGACCGGGGCACTGACTAATTTCAGCGCATGAATTGGCGAAAGTTGCAACGAGCGTCTAGGTCCATTGGATGGCTCGCCTAAGAGCCACCGTTGTTTGTGAGCCTCAATGTCTGCTGAGTTACCGCGGGGGGCGACCATGGTGAGGCAGCCAGTGAGCGGGACTTCGCCCCGCACTTCGGGTAGGTCAGGCGCCATCTATCGCTGCGGTCGTGCAGCAACCGCGTCGACGGACTGCCTTCGCGACGCATGCCCTCCTTTTGCTGCCTCAGCCCATTTGACGTGTGCTCGCTTATACGTGGTCGACTAACGCCGAAAACCTAGTCGACGCAAAACTGTCAATAGAGGATTTCGATTGAGCCATTGCTGCATCCGGTAAGTCTCTCCGTCAAGCGTGATCTCGATATTTTTTCGAATGTGTCCGCGCGGCGTGACCTGCTCAACCACTTTGTAGTTCCCGCGCAGGTACTCCACGGCCAAAGTAGCGAGGCGGCGAACCAGAGCTGACTGGTTCTTCTCGTCATACTCAAAGTCAGCATAGTTGTAGCCGCCATCCACGTCGAGAAGGAAGGCCTCGACCCCGCTGGTCCATATCTCGGCGCGACGGCGTTTCCCTTCCCCTTGATTATCCCCTTGTGTCTGCAGGGTAATGTAGATGACCTTCTTCTCTTCCCTGCTCTGAATGGAGACACCTTCTGCTTCTGCGAGCGTTTCGTAAACGATTTGCTGTATTTCCGCTAGACGCACCCTTCACCTCCCGCCCTGTAGCTTCAATCAGATTAAACGCAATACTACCTTCTTCCCCAAATCGGGTAACGCTTCGTCGTTTTATTGTTGTAGAACCCTCCATAGCTCCTAGAGAAGTGGCCGTGCCATCGCTGAACGGACTGCGCTCCAGGTGAAAGTCTCTTGAAGTGATTTGGCGCCGGACCGAAGCTCACGCGCCACTCCCCATGCTTGGGCCCTACGCGCAGGTAATTGTTGTTGTTGATGTAGTGACCCACCTTGCGGACTACCGGGGCTGCCGCGCGGACAATGTGCTTGGCAGCCCTGATGGCGTGGGGGGCCAGTCTGATCCCCCCCACGACTGCAACCCAGACGATTGGTGCTACGTCGCCTTGCGGGTCGTTGAGCATGATGGGATCGCCGTTGGCGTAGAGGTACTCGTTGCCCTCCTGGCCGGTGGGATCCGGCTGAGTGAAGCGACCGTGCGAAGGATCGTAGTAGCGCATTCCAAGCTTGATAAGACCGGTCGCTGAGTCAGCGTATCCAGCGCCGTACTGATAAGGCTGCGTCAGAGTACCCGACCTGCCACGGGCGACCCCGAAAGCGGAGTAGCTGTAAGTGGCAGCAATGGACCCGCTTGCAGTCACAAGCGTCCGCACCGATTCGACCTGGTCGACAAAGGGATAGTACGAAGTCGCTGACGCGCCAGCTGACGTGGAACCTTGGCGGACGGCGATCAGTTGACCCTGGGGGTCCCGGATAGCCCACGTAGTGACCTGCCCCACGGTGGACCTGGCAGGAGCGGGTGAAAGGAGGCTCGACTGGAATGTCTCGGTCCCGTTGCTGAGACGGTCCCAGTTACCGTTGGCGGCATACGTCGCGGTCACAGGGGCAGCGCCGCTTGGAGTAGTAGCGATTGCAGAGTCGCGATCGCTATAGGTCACCGACCGGCCGGGTAGAGACTTCGCCGACGTCTGGTTCCCGTTCGCGTCGTAAGCGAAGCCAGATCCAGTGAGGCTTGGAGATCCAGTACCCGGGATGGCGTCGGTCATCTCGTTGGCGCCGTTGTAGGTGTAACTGACCGTTGGGTTCGAAGATGAGCACGTGGCGCCCGTGCTGGTGTAGTACTTGGTGCGGTTGCCGGCCCCGTCGTAGCAGAAGGCCTCGTAGTCAGTGCTGGCTCCACCTCCGACGGGCGCGGTATCGGCGACGGTGAGCCTGTCGAGGCTGTCGTAGGTGTAGGCGGTCTTGCGAGAGGTGACGGTGTCGGTGATCGACGTGATCGTGCCGGTGTCCTTGTTCGGGTTGGTGCTGGTTGCTGGAGCCGCAGCACTGGAGTACCCGAGGGTCAGGTCGAGTTGGGTAACGGAGCTGCTGCCGTTGTCGGCGGACGTCTTTCCCGTGATGCGAGCGATGCGCTTAGCGTCATCCAATGTATAAGTGAGCGTCTGACCACCGGGGTAGCGGATGGCTGTGCGATCGCCGTCGTCATTGAGCTGGAACAGGGTGCACTTCGTCGAGGCGGCGCCTGGGGTGGCGAAGGTCTGTCCCGCGCAGGAGCCTCCGGGCTCTGCCAGGGAGACTAGTTGAGCGGCGGCGTTGTAGTCATAGGTAATCACCCCAGCCCCGTCATTGTAAGAGCGCAGCAGCCCGAAGCTGTCGTAAGAAAGCGTCGTATCGCCTTCTGGGGTTACGAGTCGCACGAGGCGGTTGAGCGTGTCGCGCTGGTGCTCGACATAGCGCGTCGCGGCGCCGGAAGAGTTGTACTCGGTTTCAGAGCGCAGTGGACCGTCGGCGGTGATGTACCTGGACTGGCTCGAGCCATCGGGGTACATCATGTAGGTCTGCCGGTCTAGGGCGTCGTAGCCGTAGATGGTGGTCTGTCCCTTGCCGTCGGTCACGTGCGTGACCCGGGACAGGGAGTCATAGCGGTAGCTTTGCTGAGTCTGCGCAGAGGGGGACGGCGGGGTCGAGGACACCATCTCGCCCAAAGCGTTGTAGCGGTACAGCGTGCGGTGCGCTGTGGTGGTGGCGGCCGACGAACCGTTGACGTACGCGCCGTCACGACTCTCGCACAGAACCCCAACCTTTGTGGCCGTTACGACCCCGTTGACCATGGGGCCGCAGTTGACAACGCCGCCGTAGGCGGGGTCGGTGGAGCCTTGATAAAGGTTGGTGGTCGTCACGCCGCCGCGGGTGGTTGTGGTCGGGTTGCCATTGGTGTCGTACCCGTAGGTCTCCTGGTTGCCGCGGGCGTCAGTGGCTGTGACAGGGTCGTACAGCCGCGCCCCGGTCCCATAGGTCAGCGCTGTACCGGCGCCGGTGGGTACACGCCGTGAGCTGAGAGTGTACGAGCCGGCGCTATACGTCGAAGTGTAGGTGGCGACCCCTCCGCTGGCGGTGGGTGTGGCGTCGGTCGTGGTCAGGACTTCGTCGTTGTTGTCATAAGTGGTTAGGGTCGACTTGTTGCGCGGGTCAGTCTCCTTGGAGACACGGCCGTTACCGTCGCTGATGTAGCTGCTGCTCTGACCATTAGGGTCGGTCACCGTCGTTGTGGTAGCGGCTGCGCCGGTCGCCGTGCGGGTATAGGCGGAATAGCCGAAAGTCCATGTGGGACCCGCGAGGTTGCCGTTGGAGTCCGTGGAGCCGTTGCTGTTGACAATGCGAGTGACCCGGCCGCCGGAGTCATAGGCGAGCGTCACCTTGCGGCCCTCGGCAGTGGTGATGAGCGTGACGCGGTTGCCGGAGTCGTAGCCGTACTTGGTGATGTTGCCGTTGGCGTCCTTGAACTCGGTGAGCTGGTTGGACGCGACGGTGTAGTACACCGACCGGTTCGCGGAGTCAGTGGCGGCGGTGGCGAAGGAGCCGGGGTTGGTGATGGTGAAGACGCGGCCGCGGGTGTCGGTGACTGAGCGCAGAATCCTTACCCCGAGGTAGGGCACGGTGGCGGAGGCGTCGTAGGTGTAGGTAATGGTGTTGCCGTTGCGGTCGACGACAGAGGACAGCCCGTAGAAGTTCTGCAGCCCACTGCTGGTGGAGATCTTGGTGAAGGTCTGTGCGACCTTGTTGAAGCGGTCGGTGATGGTCCAGGTGTCGTTGCCGGTGTTGCGAGTCAGGTCCACGTCCAAGCCGGGCGGGCGGATGTAGGTGCCGTCGATGGCGCGGTAGAAGGCCCAGGTGGCGCCAGTGGCGTCGAAGAACTGGACGTGGTTGTCGTCGGTGTTGATGATGCGCAACGCGGAGGCGCCGGCCCCGCCGACGCTGGAGACCCAGCCATAGCCATAGGGGCCGAGGCGTCCGGTGAACAGGGAGTTAGAGGTGTGGCCGACCTGCAGGTCCAGGCCGACGCCGTTCAGCGAGAACTCGCTGGTGGCCACGGTGGCGTTGCCGGTGGCAGGGTTGACAGAAACCTTGGTGCGGTCGGTGACCTCGATGTTGGCCACGGACTCATCGGCCTTGCGCTGGCCGGTGCGCGGCTCCCACTCCAGGTACAGCGAGGGGGCGTTGCCACTGACGGGGCCGGACAGCAGCATCTGTCCGCCGCTGCCGTCGTTGTTGGCGGTGGTCTTGGACAAGATGAAGCCGTGGTAGGCGCTGTCGCCGGTGACCCAGCGGGAGACGAGCTCGGCGACGTCGAGGTCGCGGTAGCCGCCGGGGGGTAGCTGCTTGCGCGAGGAGACCAGGGTGGCGAAGTCGCCGCCAGGGGTCGTCCAGGCGGTGGAGCCGTTGCGGGTGTTCCAGGTGGCCTGGTTGGTGAAGGGTGCGGTCAGCTCGCGGACGTCCACGCCGGTGTTGGTGGTGGAGGAGCCGTTGGTCTGCACGTGCACCTTCAGGCGCGCGGTGTGGATGTCGGTGTCGGCGGGGACGACGTTGAGCAGGTCATCGAAACGCAGCGTCATGCGGCGCTGGTTGCCGTTCTGGGAGCTCCACGACAGCGGCATCGTGGCTGAGGAGCAGGAGACGGTGGTGGGGAACTGGGAGTACAGCCCGCACGCCAGGCTCGGGTTGGAGGTGGTGATGGTGGGGTCGACCACCACGGGGTAGGTACGGTCCTTCGCCGCCAACCACTCAGCGTCCGGCGTCAGCGTCAGGGTCCACGCGCCGCCGGCGACCTTGGCCGGGTCATCGGCGGCGGTGGCGGGGGTGAGGGTGTAGGCGACGGCGGTGGAGTGGACTCCCTTGGCGTCGTCCATGAACGCTGGCGGGATGACGTACGCCAGCCCGCCCTTGGCGTCGGTGACCTCGATCTGCTCCCCGCCGGGGGCCTCGGGCAGGGTGTCGGTGAGCTTGGGCGTCAGGCCCTTGCCGACGGTCAGGGCGAAGGAGACCGACCCGCCGGCAGCGGCCAGGGTGGCCGCGGCGGCGGGGGAGTCCAAGGTGATGGTCTCCTTCACCGAGTCCGCGCCGGCCTCGTAGGCCACGTCCAGCCCAGCTCCGGCGGCGTCGGGGTAGGTGACCTCGTCGCCCTCAACGACGCCAACCGCATTGTTGACAGCGGCCAAGAGCCCCGCTGCCGCGGACGTCTTGATCGCGGCGGAGGTCGGCGCAGCGCTCGAGGACGTGGCCGCCGCGGAGGCGGCGACCGCCGATGCGGCCGAGTTCGGCGCTGAGCTGGCGGCGCTCGAGGCACTGGGTGCGCCGGAGCTGGTCGGTGCCTTGACCGGGGCTGCCGGGCCAGGGGGCAGGAGCCGCAGGGAGACAGAGCGGTTCTTGTCGGCGGTGTCGGTCAGGCTCACCGGGCCATCGGCCAGGGAGGTGGGGAAGGACGCATCGAAGCGGTTGTCGCCGTTGACCCATGCTGCTGGGGAGCCGTCAGCGGCCTTACCGGCGGCCTTGAGGGCGCTGTCGATGGGCTGCCACGTGCCGTCGGTGTCCTGGTAGTTCAACGACTCGGTGGAGAACTGGGTGGTCATGATGCCGGTGATGGGGTCCTGCACCGTGCGGGAGGTGCGGGTGCGCGCCGCGACGACCTCGACGGGCTCGGTGTCCTTGCTGCCGAGCTTGGGTCCGCTCTGGCGGACCGCGGCCGCTGCGGCCAGAGCCTGCTGCTGCTTGGTGTATGGCGCCCCTTGAGGCGCCTTGGCGCCGGGTCCCTTGTCCAGGCCCTTCGTGACAGCAGCCTGAGCCTGGGCTGCGGCCTTGGCGGTGAGGTCTTGCACCACCTCCGGGGCGGCGGGCGGAGCCGCCGCAGCCGCCGGGATCAGGCTGACCCCCAGGACAGCGGTCAAGGCGCCGGCCATCGCCGCGCGCATCGGCGTCACCACCCCGCGGCGCTTTCCACCTCCTCGGAGGCGGCGCACCGGGCGCACTGGGTGCACTGTGCGTGAGGACGATGAGGGGCCCTCGGAGGTGGGGGAGGAGGAGCGTGCAGGCATCGAGTCATCACTCCTGGCGCGGGTTTGAGCAAAGCTTTACCTGCACCCTGCTGTGCAATGACTGTGAGTGTCGAGATCAACACGGCGCGTCACCCGTGGAAGATCTTGGGTGAGTCCAGGACAGAACGGACGCGCAAGGCCTCTGTGTCTGCCGTTGTGGATGCCCCGTGGGGAGCGGAGTGTGCCTGCGGGCCTGGAAGATCGCTACGCTTGGGCAACTGACGGTCAAGCCGAGGTAAACCCGTGACGCCCCCTGATGGCTCCACGGGCGCGGGATTCCCGAGGTCACGCCGGGACGCACGAAGACCCCGGTGGTGACTGCCGGTCACCGCTGACCTAGCGGAGCCAAGCCGTGGGCAGCGCCCTCAGGGCTGCGCAGCGCATAGGCCTTCAGTCATCGTCGGCTGGCCCGGCGAACTCGTGATCTCAAGCCCCTCTTGCGCATGACAGACAGCCGAGGGGTGGCCTGTCAGGCTCAGCGCCACCCCACTCGGTGGTGCCGACTCGAGGGAGGCGGCGTGCCGCCCGTCAGCGACGCAGACAAGACGCGCCGTCAGCTCACCGCCCAGGTGGTCATCGGCATGTTCTCGATCGCCGTCGTCTTGGTCCTTCTCAGAATCCCTTGGCCGGTGGCGGCCCTGTACGGCGTGGTGGCTGCCGTGCTGATGGTCGCCCGGGCCTGGTTCGTGCAGCGCTTCACGCCCTCCGGTCCCGCCGTGTACGCGCACGTGCTCATCGCAGGGCACCCCCTAGAGGTCAGGGAGGCCCTGCGCAAAGACTCCCGCCTCCTGGACATCTGGCGAGAGCGCGCCCCGGCCGTTGACGAGCTCACGAACGCAGCCGATGCGCGGGCGCTGGCAGCGGGTGCACGCCTTCACGCACGGGGGCCACGCGTCAGGCGTATGGCTGCGGCAACGGCCGTGCTCATCGATGCGGTGTCCTTCATCGCGGGCGCCCTGCTCGGGGCGTGGTTGCCGGCGGTGGGTGGCGTGGAGTCCGTCTTCGGGTCCCTCTGCAGCGCCTCGAGCCTGTCCGGGGAGTCCTGGGCATCAGCACTTGCTGCTTCCCTTCGAGGTCCGCTGGGAGTCCTCCTGGGCGCGGCTGTCCTCTTCCGCCTCATCGCCTACCTCGCCGAGCGCTGGCAGTACAGGCGACTACGCGCCACAGCTCGCGATTCCATGCGAGAGCAGTTGTGGACGCTGGAAGAGGAAGGGCGCAGCGAGCGCAGGGCAGCGGTGGGGGAACGCCTGCAGGCACTGGGGGCCTGGTGTGTGCTGAGAGAGGAGCTGGCCACCGCCATCATCGACAGCTTCGAGGCGCCCTCTGCCTCCACCCGATGGGACCGGTTCACGCTGTCTCCTCAGACGGAGTTCTCGCTCCAGCTGGTGAGCTTCGCGCTCGGCCTACTCGCCGGGCTTGCGCTGCCCCCGCTTCTCCACTGGGGCGCCTGCGCCTGAGCATCCGCACGGTCAGTGGGCGCCCTACCGGCCACGTCTGGATTCTCGCTGGAGCCGCTCCTGCCTACCGGTGAGCAGAGTCGGGCAGGCGCCACCGCAGGGCGCCTGCCCGACACCGTGACATCAAGGATGGGTCGGCGTCAGGCCTGGCTGGCCTTCCACTGCTCCACCACAGCGGCAGGGATGCGACCGCGGGCGGGCACCGTGACGTCGTTCTCAGCGGCCCAAGCCCGGATGGCCTTGGCATCCGAGACGACTCCGGACGTGGAGCGTCCCGCCGAACGCCGGCCCGCCGATGCCGCGCTCACCTTGGTGGCGTGCCCGATGTACAGGTCCAACGCCTCCCGCAGCTTGCCCTTGTTCTCACTGGACAGGTCGATCGTGTACTGCACTCCGTCAAAACCAAAAGCCACGTGCTCCGCGCCTTCGGTGCCGTCGATGTCATCGGTGATCTGCTCGATCGTCTTGACCGCCATGCGTACTCCCTCAGTGGTGGTGCAAAGTGCGAACAGCACCCTAGTCGCCAAGAACTGACGTCCACGAATTCGGGTCGACGCATTCGATGGCACGACATCTGCCCCCGGGATGAATCAGGCCATGTGTCCTTGTTCGTCGACGGCCAACGCCGCGACTTCCTGTCGCCCGCACGTGGCGCATCCGTGTGGGCGTTACTGCAACAGGGCGCCCGCACAGCTGTCGATGAAGACCTCATGGATTGGTGGCGTGACCGGTATGGACACGGGCCACTGCGGATTCGTCATGACCATGCTGCGTTGCGCCGCCTGCACCCGGTGGCGCGGCAGCTGCGAGGACGACGCCGCCACATGCTGCGCCGGCGCTGGAAGGACCTGAGCGTCCTGGTCGCGCTGTTCGTGCTGTTGTGTGCCTGCCTGGCCTGGCCCTCCGAGGGCAACCCCTTGGTCCGCGGGTTCGTGCTGGGACTGTGCGCAGGGGCAGTCGCGGCGCTGATCGCTGGACTGGTGCTGCTGCTCGACGGTTCCCTGTTGCGCCGCATCGGGCGCGCTGTGGAAGCCGACACCGGTGACCTTCTGCGGCGGGTCCGCGGGGTCTACGGCGTGGTGAGCTCGCTGCTGTTCGAACGCTTTGATGTCGACCACGTCGTGTTCAGCCCCACCGGGATCTGGGTGGTGGAGGTGAAGTGGTCGATGACACCCGCCGAGGACCTCGAGCACGTCTGGGGCCTGCAGGCGCACCTGGACCAAGCACTTCTGGCCGCCCGTAAGGTCGGCGCCTTGGTCCGCACGACGGCCAAGGACGTGCCGGTGCGGGCGGTCCTGGTGTTAGCCGGGCCGGGCATGCCCCTCCTGGGCGCGCAGGCGGTGCGCGACGGTGTACGAGTGATCAACCCCGCCTCGAGAGCCGAGTGGGCCAGGCTCTTGAGCGACGGAGCTCCGGCCTGGACGCTGGAGCAGGCACGCGGCGCAGCCGCGGTCGTCACCGACCTGCAGACCGCGCGCCTGAACTACGAGCGCTCTCGCGTCCGACGTTCGCCTGGCTGATCCGCGGGCCAGGAAATCGTTCCGGAAAGTCCCGATCAGTGATCTGCGGCGGCCCGCGTGTTCCTTGTAGAAGCCGACCGTGACCTTCTACAGTTCCCGAGTCGGCAGCATGCCCCCTTCGCTCATCCGACACAGCGTCGGCCTGGCCGTTCGCTCGGAGCCGCAGCCCATCACCCCCCCCTGCGGGCTGCGGCTCCCTCTCACTAGGCGCCGTGTCACCCACCTCGCCACGGTCAGGCCGAGCCTGGCCACGAGCGCAGCGGCCTACACCCCTGACGCAGTCGTGCCGCATCACCCTCGGGCGCCACTCGTTAGGCTCCTGGGCGGCTCGCGGACATCGGTGCCGTCAGCTGTCGTCCCGTAGGTGGGGCCGCGGGCGAGTCAGGAGCGTGGGCAGCAGGTGAGCGGGCGGTCGAGCTGGTGCTTCACCGGCGACCACGCCGGATGCCGCTTCGCGGCGTGCACCTGCAGCTGTCACGCGCAGTCGCCTGTCGGGGCCAGCGATGAGGCGCCTGCCCCGCAGCCCGCACCGCCGGCGGCGGCAGCGACGCCCTCGCTACTCACAGTGCCAGCGCGGCCGGTGCCGGCGGGCGCGCAGGACCAGCTTGGCTTCCCCGACAGCCTCGACGGGTCGACCGAGGACGTGGTCACCGTCCCCATCTCTCTGCGCGGTCAGCTCTACGAGGTCGACCTCTCGCGCGAGCATCGGCAGCAGCTGGAGGCGGCACTGACCCCCTTCATCGCGGTGGCCAGAGCAGCCGCAGCAGGGTGACCCTGGAAGCCCGTTCCTGAGATTCTCGGTGACATAAGGTGGATTACCGGCGGTTATTGTGAGCGGTTGCCCGGCAGGGGATTGTCAGTACGCAGGCGCCCGTGGCGCTCGCCATGCGGGTGGGGCTTGGCGGATACCCGGCGCCCCGCTGCAACGCCGGCTCCACGCCTTCGCGGGCCACTCTCGACGATGCGAGGGGGCAAGGCACGGCGGAGGGTGGCGGGCGACGAGGACAAGCAAGGCCCCAGGAGCGTACTGGCATGACTTTGCGCTCCCGAGAGAGTGCACAGTCGCCAGCAGAGGCTGTCCTGAGGCCAACGTTAGGATAGCATGAACTGTGGCGGTACGCATCGATCCATCCTGGCTCTCGGCGGCACGTTTCGCCGAATACCTCGCCGCCGTCGAGAAGGATTCGAGCGAGGCCAACAGACTGGACCATGCCAGTCGGCTATACGAGTGGAACGCCGAAGTATCGGCCGCCCTCTTTGAGGTAATTCACCATTTCGAGGTCTTGCTGCGCAACTCCATTATCGAACAACTTGCTCAGGCAGGCCAGGCTCCAAACGCGCTTCCGGGTTCCCCGTGGATCGAAGGCCACGCGGCAATCGAGACCGCGAAGCAAAGACTTATAGGGCGAAAGAAGTCGGTTACAGCGAATCATATCTACGCGGGACTCTCCTACGGTTTCTGGCAGCGCATGTTCGGCAACGATTATGAAGAAGTTTGGCGACACTCCCTCCGACATGTATTCCCAAACAGTCGCGTCGATCGATCGATCGTTGCGGCCTCTCTTGATTCGATCGGCATCCTCCGCAATCGAGTCGCCCACCATGGGAGCTTGATTGACTTCGCCACAGAGGTTGAGGTTGCCAAGATAATTCGCGTCACTCAGTGGATGAATAAGGACGCGGCAGACTGGATCAAGTCCATTGAGCGTGTCACGTCCATCACGGCCCGACGCCCGGTGACGCCCCGCCGCAACGTAGTGGTGGTGCCCGCCGGGGAAGCCTGGGAGTTCTACGAGACCAAAAAGCAGAATGCCTATATATTTCCAGTGGGACGTACAATCAAGGCTGTCGACCGCCTCGCATTCTACGAAAACCAAGAGATCAAGAGGTATATTCCGAAGATCCTTCGACATGAGATTGCGGTCGATTGGAACAGCGCCAACGCTAAGCGCCTAAGCAAGTCTTCGGATGCCCTGGATCAAGTTCTCGGGCAGGTCATCATGGCAGGTCGCGCAAACGGCTGGACCGCTAATGCTTATCAAGTATTTTTACTGTCTGGCCCAAAAGATAATGAAACAGAAACGCTCAAGCACGCCATCAAGCACAGCCGCCGGGGTAGGGGAAGCGCTTTCGCGCGACACCACCGCTACCAGACCCTGGGAGAACTCAAGAGCGCTAAAGACACGAGCGATCTGGGATGACTGAGGCCAGTAATTGGCGACGAATCTCGTTGGGCGGTTGAAGGTTACTGGCGCCAGGCGGGTGAATCCGCCACCGCCTGCAGCGAAGTCGGGTCGTCCTTGACTGCGCCGAGAACCGCGGGAGATGCGGCGTCACGCAATATGCGGACGGCGGACTTCGGCAGCGGCTACACGCACAGTGCCGTACGCGCGAGTCCTCGGAGATTTCAGCTAGGTTGTCAGTGTTGGGCCAGCACGCCAGCGTAGGGCCACTGAACCAAGCGACCCGGTGACGATTGCGTGGAGTCAAGATGGCGATCCTGGGCGTCCTCAGGAGCTCGGCGGGGTCCGGGGGCTTATCTATCAGGTTGCGGCCGGCTGCCCAGATCATCAGATGCCCACCCACATATTGATGGTGGGGGACGAGCCCCGCCAGCGCCTGCTACGGAACTGCCTTGTCGTCGCGCACTTTGGCGACTACTGCCGAGGAATAATCACGAAGATTGTTGTCCATCCGCTAATCATGACGGCCCGCACTAACATGAGCCGAGCATGCCGGGGTGAAGTGCGTCGTCTGCCTTGTTGAGTTACATCGACACCCGTCGCTTAGATCCGACTTGCGGTCCATCTCGGTAGGTGCACTGCGTGGAGATTAATGCAAGAGCCTCCAATGGCGCCGTAGCTCCGGCAGGCGGATGCAGAAATAACCGTTTTCGAGACGCCGAGCGCGCTCAGGCGTCAGCGCAGGTCACTACTGTCCGGAACCCGTGTCCGAAACTCCGTCGCATCGATACCCCGGTCGACGACTTCTGCGACAGGAGCACAGCATGGCCCCGCAGACCAGCTACCTCATCGGCTACGCCCGCGTCTCCACCGCTGACCAGACCGCAGCACTGCAGCACGACGCGCTCACCCAGGCCGGCTGTCAGCGCATCTTCACCGACGAGGTCTCAGGCGCCACCGCCGAGCGACCGCAGCTGGCCGAGGCCTTGGGTCACCTTCGCCCTGGAGACAGCCTTGTCGTGTGGAGGTTGGACCGTCTGGCCGTTCCCTGCGCCACCTCATCGACGCCGTCGCGGACCTCGACGCCCGAGGCGTCGGCTTCCGCTCACTGCGTGAATCCATCGACACCACCACCTCCAGCGGACGCCTGGTCTTCCACATCTTCGGAGCTCTCGCCGAGTTCGAGCGAGACCTGATCCGAGAGCGCACCACCGCCGGCCTCGAGGCAGCGCGCACTCGTGGACGCCGCGGTGGCCGCCCCACCGTGATCACGCCCGTCAAGCTGCGACACATCCACCGCATGCGGGAGCAGAACGCGGATGTCGCGGAGATCGCGGAAGTCCTGGAAGTCAGCCGCGCCAGTATCTACCGCGCCCTGGCCAAGGAGAGGAGCGACGAGCAGGGGCGGGTCGAAGACTGACCTTGCTGGCCCTCCAACGCCAAGCCCTGCGCGTCCGGCCGACACGGTGTTGGGCGCTGACTCACTGACAAGCGGTCAGCGAGTGACTGAGGGACGCGACGTCCTTCAGTCACTGAGTGACACCCCGTCACGCAGTCAAGGGGACTCACTGACCGAGTACCCCTGAAGCGGGGCCTCCTGCGGCTTTTTTCGAGACGTCAGTGCCAGGCCATCCCCATCAAGGCGAACGGCTGGCAGGATCAAGCCAGCTCGCCCCGACGAGCCAGGGCGTAGTCCCGCAGGCGGGGCGACAGGTCCGTGGCCAGCATCAGATCTAGGTAGGCGACCTGGACAGTCGGGGTGTGGCGTCGGCGCTGCCGGTGCTGAGCGATGTCCCGCCTGCGGCAGAACGCCCACAGGCACCATGCGAGGACCGTCATGCTCTGCTCCTCATGGTGTGCGGCGCGCCCCGTTGCCCGATTGCGACGAGGGCCACAAATGCGCCGCGCGAGTTCAGGCGCTGCGGTCCTCGCTACGCTCTCGCGCGCTCCGCTCGCGCAGGTGCCTCTTCTTCGCGTCGAGACGGCGAAGGATCTGGTCGCGGTAAGCCACGAGCTCAGGGGTGTCCAGAGGGATGGTGGCGTGACCGCTTGATGCATCGTCTCGGCCGGGCTTGCTTGCCGGCTGCGGGCCCTGGGTCTCCACACGTGGAGCATCGGCATCCAGGGAAGGGCCCTTGACGTCGTGCTGATGAGCAAGCGACCCCGTGAGTCGGACGCCTGTCGTGGCGGCGACATCGGCCAACACCCTCGTAGCGTCCGGCAGCGGCATTGAGCTTGGCAGAGCACGCCGCAGGTCGATGACCGCCTCACGTGCAGGGGTGAAGGCTGGCAGCCCGTGGCCCAGCCACGGAAGCCTGAGCGCGTCGCGGACGTCGTGACCCAAGTAGACGGCAGCCACGTTCTGCCCCCAGGTTCCAATGACGTCGCGATCGAACACGCTGTGGTCATCGATGAGAACGGTTACGTGGCTGTCCTCAAGGACCTCGGCGAACATCGCTACCCGCACTTCGAGCGGTAACGCCTGCAGCGCCTCGCGGACGGCTGTCACCTTGCGGTCGGCGTCAGCTTCACTGCGATCGATGCGCGTCACTCCTCTGCCCCTCCCCCGGTGCGGTCCACGGTCAGTCCGATGATGAGGTTCTCGATCGCGGTCACCTCTAGTTCAGTGTCCGCCTCAGCACCTAGTGCGTCTAGCAGGGCCAACGTCACCACTGAGCTGAGCCGGGCCTCGGGTCGCTGAGCTGTCGCACGCTCGTAGATCCACGTCAGTCGCGCCCAGAACTGCTCCTGCCGGACCCGCTCGCGCTCCTCCCCGGCCCGCGCCCGAGCGAAGTTCTGTTCGGCCGTGGCCTTGACCCGCTCGTCGGCAGCCTTGGCCTGCGCGTCAGTGGAGGTCTTGTTGGCGTTACGCCAGGCGACGAAGCCGGCGATGGCTGCGGCGAGGAAGACCGCGATGCCGCCGGCGCCCGGGCTGAGGAAGAAGCGCTGCAGGTAGGGGTCCTGCTCGGTGGGCTGCGAGGCCTGCCCTGCGGTGAGGAGGAGGTCGAGGGCGAGCACCGGGTCACCGTAGAGGCCAGGACTGCCGCGTCCCCTCCGCGCCCAACCACCGCATGGCGCCGCGCCGCAGACTCCTCATCCGTTGACAGGATTCCCTGTCGTGCCCCATGCTCAGAGTGTTGACAGGATTTCCTGTCGCAGGCAAGGAGGACTGATGACCTGGACCAACGACGACGGCGGCCATGAGGGCTGGGCCGGGGCGCTGTTCGCCGACGACTGGGTTGGCGGCTCCTGGGTCAACGGTGGAGTGGAGGCGAGCTGGGCTCCCGATGGCACCTTCCGCTGGAAGGAGCGCTCGTGGCGTCCTGACAGCGAGGTCATTGGCTGGGTCCCGGCGTGTGAGTGCGGGTGGCGTGGGGAGAAGGTCACGCGCGTTGCCGACCCTGCGCTGGCTGACCTGGCGAAGCGCATGGCGTACAGCAAGGACGCCTTCTGTCCCGAGGTAGTCGAAGACGAACTGATCCACCCGCAGTGGATGGCGCACGTCAACGCCCTGAGCTGGCAGTCCACTCTCCAGGAGGCTCACGCCCAGCACCGTCGCACCGCGGACGCCCTAGATGCTGCAGTCGCGCAGGCCCGCGCGGTTGGCGCCTCCTGGGCTGACATCGGCCGCGTCGTCGGGATGACCCGGCAGTCCGCCAACGAGCGCTGGTCCAGGCGCATCGACACGATCACCGCCGGAGGAGTGTCATGAAGGAGCACCACACCATCGAGGCCGTCCGCCTGTACACCGTCGCCGCGGTGGCCAAGCACATGCAGGTCAGCGACAACTGGGTCCGCGAACGGATCAAGTCCGGGCAGCTGCGCTCAGTGGAGCTGGGCAGTACCCGAGCCAAGACCCGCGTCCGGGCCGATGACCTGCAGGCGTTCATCGACTCCCGCACCCACGGCAAGCAACCCTCCTAGGCCGGCACGACCAGGGGTACACGCTGAGCGTGTACCCCTAGCCCTCCCTGGCGCCGCGGTGACCTGACGGGCATCACTGGCGTTACGCGGGAGGAGCGCGCGCAGCGCCAGGGCCGCTCTTCGTGACCGCCGGCTTCGGCTGCGGCAGCTGCCGCGGGACGCTCAAGGCGCCCCGCCTGCGCCCGACCCCGCCATCAGGGCCGATCTACCGCCGTCCACCATCTTGCTGACGCCAACAAGATGGTCCTGAGCAGCCACTTTGTCGACGCCGACAAGATCGTGGGGGTGGTGGACGCATTTTTCCCGGCGCCGGGAAGAAACCCTTCGACCTGCCCCACAGCCCCGCTCGGCGCCGCCACCATGGACGTATGAACGAGGACGGGGCGGCCCTGGACGCCGCGCGACTGGCCGACATGGCCTTCCTGGAGACCCTGCGGGCGGAGGCCGTGCAGGCTCAGGAGTCGGTGCTGGACCAGCTCGCCTTCGCCGGCATCGACCGCTGGACCAGTGCGGCCGCGCAGGTACAGATGCCCGCACTCGACGGGGCCCTTTCCGAGGCCCTTGCTCAGGCCAACCGCGCAGCGGGCACCGGTGCGCTCGCGCAGGTGGCGGACGCCATCGCCGGCGCCCACGCCGCAGCTGGCGCCCACCGGGTGGACGTCCTCATGGCCTGGCAGGAGAGCGACGCCGCGGCGGCGGCGTCGAGCTTGGCGCGTTCCTTGAGCGACCTCGCCGCACAGGGGCTGGCGCTGGACGTGGACCGGCTGGCCGGCCCTGCGTTCGAGGTCCCGTTGCAGGGCCTCGTGGAGCAGGTGAGCGAAGGGTTGGCTGCGGCGGCCGACGGGATGCGCGGCGCACTGGCCGAGCTGCCGTTCTCGGCGGGTTTGTACGACGTGCCGCCGCTGCCGCCCATGACCGAGGTAAAGGTGGAGACGCTGCGCTCCCCCGCGCACCGCCACACCGAACTGCTCACCGACCTGGTGCAGTCCCAAGGCGAGATGGTGCAGTCCCAGGCGCAGATGGTCGAGGCGCAGCGGGTGATGATCGCCAGGCAGGACGAGGAGCTCGCTCATCACCGCCAGCAGGCCGAGGAGTCCCGCCGACGAGAGGTAGACCAACAGGCAGAGCTGCAGCGCCAGCACGAGCGGGCGGATGCTCAGGACGCGCGTGCGGACGCGCAGGACGCTCGGGCGACCCGCGCGAACCTGATTGCGCTCGGCTCGTTCCTCGTGGCGGTCTTGGCGATCCTGCAGGCCGGTGGCGCTGGTGGGGCGCTGCTCGGGTGGGTGTGGTCGGACCGGACGCGGGCGCTGCTGGTGGACCTGCTGACGTGGTGGCTGACTAGCGGGCGGTGAAGGTTCCCGGATCCGGGAACCTTCCGCCCGGGGTCGCCGTCCTCAACGATGAGCGGGGTCGGGTCCCAGGCGGGCCGGCTTCTGCTCCCGGGCTGCCGTCGTCGGCTCGCCCGCCGCGGCGGTGACCTGTCCGTGGGCGGGAAGAGCAGAGCAGCAAGCTATGTAGATAGGGCACCCAACGCGCCCGGCCTGCTCGACCTGGCGGTCGGCGCCGGGCACACTGGGTGCCGTCCCCGCTGAGCGGGGTCGCTGCGCTGGGCCGAGGACGAGGGAGTCGCCCGTGGTCGACCAGGACGATGCGGGGCGTGAGGGCGCGCCCGAGCCGGGTCTGAGCGCGAGCCCCGGGCGGGTGCGGCGCTTCGCTCGACGCCGGCAGGCCAACGAGGTCGGCGGGCGCAGCCACAGTCACCGCGTGAAGGTCACCGAGGCGGAAGCAGCAGCGCTGGCCGAGCGCGCCGAGGAGCGCGGGGTGTCGGTGCCGCGTCTGCTGGTGGAGGCGGCGCTGGCCGACCCGACGTTGAGCACGACGGCGGCCGAGCGACAGGAGGCGATGGTCGAGCTGTTCGCTGTGCGCCGGCTGCTGGCGGCGGTGAGCAACAACGTCAACCAGCTCGCCCGGCAGGCCAACAGCACCGGGACGGTGCCGGCGGAGGCGGCAGCCACGGTCGCGGCCGCGCGGCGCCTGGCGGGTCGCATCGACGACGCCATCGACGGCCTGTCCGACGCCGGCCCACGGCGCACCCGGCCTGCCTCGAGCACGCCGGAGCGCGTGATGTCACGCACCCGCGAGGACGCCGCAGCCGCGGTAGCCGGCGATGCCGACCACGACGCTGACGACACCGACCTTGGATCCGCGTCGGCGCCCACCGCAGGTGCCGAGCGCTGGCAGCAGTGGACGGTGACCGGCCGGTGATGCCCAACATCACCCGCGGCGACGACATGGAAGGCCTGCTGCGCTACCTGGCAGGCCCGGGCCGGTCGGACGAGCACACCGACCCGCACCTGGTCGCCGGCGACTCCGCGGTGATGACCTTCTACGACGACGCCGCTCTGTCCCCAGCGGCCGCCATCGCCGTGGCCCGCGACCTGGACCACCCCCGCCGCGCCCTGGGTGTGGAGGTGCCCGGTGGGTCGGTGTGGCACTGCTCGCTGAGCCTGAAGGCCGATGAAGGGCAGCTGACCGACGAGAAGTGGGCGGCGATCGCCACCGACTTCGTCGAAGGCATGGGCTTCACCGAGACCTCCAGGCGCGCGGCGTGCCGCTGGGTGGCGGTGCACCACGGGCTGTCCAAGGCCGGCAACGATCACATCCATCTCGCGATCTCCTTGGCACGCGAAGACGGCACCCGCGCCAGCATCTGGAACGACCGCCCCCGCGCCCAGGAGCTCGCCGGGGTGCTGGAGCGCCGCCACGGCCTGCAGGTGCTGGAGTCCCGCACCGCCGGACGGGGCGACCGCGGCATCAAGCCAGGAGAGCGGGAGATCGCCGCCCGAGGCGGCGCCGCCGAACCGGCCCGTCGCACCCTGGAGCGCACCGTGCGGGCGGCCGGGGCGGCGGCCGCCGACGAGGCCGAGTTCGTGCGCCGGCTGCGCCGCGCCGGGCTGCTGGCCCGCCCCCGCTTCGCCGCCGGGCGTGACGACGTCGTCGCTGGCTACTCCGTCGCTCTGCGCCCAGCACAGCCTGCACCCGGCGAGGAGGCCAAGGCGTCGGTCTTCTACGGCGGCGGGCACCTGGCCCGCGACTTGACCTTGCCGCGGCTGCGCGCGGACTGGCCGGACACCCCCGAGCACGCCAGCGCCGCGGCCGCGGAGTGGAAAGCCGCGGGACGCGGAAGCCCAGCCTCCTCCGCGGGACGTGAGGCCGCCGAGATCGACCCAGCGCTGTGGCAGCGCTGCGCCGAGGAGGTCGCAGCGATGCGTGAGCACCTGCGCGCGGTCCCGGTTGACGACGTCGCCACCTGGGCCCACGTGGCCCGACAGACCTCTGGGGCGTTCGCGGCCTGGTCGCTGCGCGTGGAGGCGACCCCGGGCCCACTGGCCGAGGCGGCTTCCGCGCTGGCCTCCAGTGCCCAGGTGCGCGCCCACCGCGTTCAAGACGCGCTGCTCTCAACCAGCAACCCTTCGTGGGCGCGCGGGGCGGCGATGGTGCTGGCCGCAGCCGCCGAAGGCGGAGACGGCCCGGTGGGCCAGGCGGTGCTGGTGCGCCAGCTGCGCAACACCGTACGGGCGCTGTACGACGCCCACGCAGCTTCGGGGGAGGCCCACCGCGCGGAGCAGATCGCCGCGGTGATGCGCGCCCAGGTCACCGGCTTGCGCGCGCCGGCTGTCAGCGCCGGGTCGAGCACACCGGCGGTGGAGGTTGAGGGAGTGCGGCCGCGGCCGCTGGGCTCTCCAGTGCCCACCTCGCTTCCACAGGTGCCGGTGGTCGACGCCTCGGCACCAGTGCTTCGCCGTCCGGGAGCAGGCGGACGAGTCGGCGGGGAAGTCGAGAGGTGAGGGAGACGCGATGAGCCAGGACAGCGACGGCATCGCCGAGGCGATGCGCGGTGGGGCGCAGCTCGGGGTGACCCTGGCCGCGCAGGCGGTGGAGACCACGGTGCGGGTGCGTGAGCGAGCCCGGCTGGCTGCCGCCGCCGATGCCACGCGGGTCGCGGAGGACGCCCAGCGGCGCCTGGCGGCCGAACGCGCGGTGGCGCTGGTCGGGGTGGCCGACCGGAGGGACCTCGGCGAGCAGGTGGCCGCCTCCGTCAGCGCCTATGACAGCCGGATCCGCCGCGAGCACCTGCAAGAGCGTCTGAACCAGACCGTCGGCCCGGAAGGATCGGCGGCCCGGGTCGTCGCCGACGCTGCCCAAGCCCGCCCTGCCGTCGCCGTGGCGACGCTGCCCCCACCCACCCCGGGTGCACCCGGCGCGGCGTCGCGCCGGCCTGGAGCCGATCGAACCCGAACGACGCCAGAGCGTTGAGACGACGAAGCCCCACTGCCCGACACGGTGTCGGGCAGTGGGGCTTCGTGGTCAGGCGGCCAGGTCGAAGCCACCTCCCGGATCGTCGGGGAAATGGTCCCCCAGATCCCGGAGGAAGTCGACCACGCGGAGGAGGCGCCCCAGCCACCCCAGCACGAGCAGTGCTGGACGGGCCGTGGAGCGGCGAGGACGGTCGGTGCGAACGGCGCAGTGCCGGGGAGAGGAGCTCACGGCCCGGGACGATGAAGCAGGGCCGGTACTACTGGCTACCGCTGCCCGCTGCGAGTTCCCACGCACCCTCGAGCTGATCGGGAAGCCGGCGCACGTGATCCACCGGTACCCACACCCGGTAGGCGGGTCCGTGCCGGTCGGGGTGGGGGAAGTAGACCTGCACCGCCTGCTTGGACCAAGCGCTCGCGGTGGCCTCCACCTCGGCCTCGAAGCCGTCCGCGAAGACGGCGCGCACCAGGCACGGCATCGGCTGCTGCGCCGCGACGGCATCCGCCCGCTCCTCCCACGAGGCCGTGCCGACCAGCAGCACGTGGGGGTTGACGGGCACCGGAGCAGCGTAGGTCTGCGTCGCGGGCAGGACCTGCGGGCTCTGACCTACTGCGACTCCCTCTTCACCCTCGCGAGGTGCTGCAGCCACTCCCGCGCCTGCATCATCTCCACGAGCTGCTCTTCGGTGGTCTTGGCGTTGATGAGCTTCTGCATCTGCTCCAGCCGCGCCGCCTTGGCGGGGTCGCTCACCTCGTCGGGGGCGTAGGCCGCGACCCCAACCGCCGCTGCATCGAGTAGCTCGGGAGCCTCGGCAGTGCTCACCCCGTGCTGCCGCATCACGCGGGCGAGGTTGGCGTGGGCCTGCGCCTCGGTGGAACCCATCCGGGCATCTGACAACGCCATCGCCGCAAGGCCCTGCGCCAGCTCCACTCTGCCCCTGTCGTCCACGGAGGAACGGTAGGCCCGCTGCGCGTCGACCGAAGGCGGGTCGAACGCACTGCCCTCAGCACGGGAAGTGATCTTGTGCGGAGTTGGACCGGCCTACTGCTGGTCGAGCCTGGACAGGAGAGCGTCCAGGCGCTGCAGGAGGTCGTCGACGTCGCGCTGGTTCACCTGCTCCCCGTCGTCGTCCTGGTCGTCGGCGGTGCGGGTCGATGACGGACTGGACGTCGCGGTGGAGCTGGGCGCGTTCGTGCGCTCGTCCAAGTCTCCGCTCGACGTCCGGCGCGACGTCGCGCTCGACGTCGGACTCGGCTCCGTGGTCGGTGCGGTGGTGGGCCCCTGCCCGCCTTCGATCTCCTCGGGGGCGTCCTGGCGCTGCTCGGCGGTGGCCTCGGTGGCCTCCACGTAGGCCTGCGCCGACTGCGGCATCCGGCTGTCGTCGGCGTACAGCTGGAAGTTGCCGTCGTCCTGGGGGGCGTTGAAGAGGATCTCGTACTCCAGCTGCCCCGGACCGTCCCCGGCGTTCTCGGCGAACCAGTCGGTCATCCCCTCCACGTAGGCCGGCTCGTCGCCCATCTCCGCACGCCCGGACCACTCCGGCACCGCCAGCGGCACGCCCCACTGCTCAGCCTGCTCGCTGTAGGCGTCCAGGCCGACGGGGATGCCATCGTCACCGCGGGCGTCGAGCTGGGCCTGGAAGTCGCCCTCGGAGGTGATGGTGGGCCAGCCGTTGTAGGTGTCCACACCCAGGACGTCGGCCTGGCCGTAGCCGGGCCAGGTGGTGCGCCAGTCCAGGTCGGTGCCCGAGCTGGTGACGTTGACGCCGTAGACGAGCCGAGCCTCGGGGAACACCTGCTGCTGGATGGCGCGGTAGCGCGCCCACGCGGCCTTGAAGTCCTCGGCGTCGTCGGGGCTGACCGACCAGTCCCAGCCGCCGAGGTTGAACTCGTGGAAGGGTCTGATGTACGTGGTGCCGCGGTCGGCGCGCAGCTCGGCCATCCGCGTCAGGGACTCCCGCCAGCGGTCGTCGTAGGCGCCGTCGGCGGCCGCGGCCCAGGTGTCACCGTCCTGCAGGCCGCCGGGGGCGATGTCGATCGCGCCGTCGAAGTCGGCGACCTCTCCTCCGGGGGCGATGGAGTACAGCTCAGTCTGGTTGTCGCCCTGGTCTGCCCAGGTCCCGACGATGTCAACGGGGTCGCCGCGCCAGGCGCCGAGGTCGCCGTCGGCGGCTCCGTCGCCGGAAGCCCCTGACAGCCATGCCCCGCTCTCGGTGCCCTGCTCGGTGGGCTGGTCGGTGCCCGGCTCACTCGTCGGTTCGGCGTCCATCTCGGTGGTCGCGTCGTCCGTCGTCGTGGACCTCGCGGTGGGCGTCGCCGTCGGGGCAGTCGTGGTGGTCGAGGTCGGACGGTCGGTCGCCGTCGGCCTGGCGGTGGGCAGCGAACCGACGGGCTCTGCGGTCGCGGCCACCGCTGGCGCGGCGCTGCAGGCCAGGGCCGCGGCGACCAGCGCCGTGGTGAGGGTTACGGGGCGGGGGGTGAGAGGGGACATGGGGACTCTCCTGCAGGTGGGGGTGGCGGTGTGGACGGTGGTGCGGAGGCGGCCGGCGGTCAGGAGCCGGTGAACAGGTCGGCGGGGGGCTGCTCGAGTGGCAGCGGCTGTAGGCGCTCGGTGTGGCCCTTCTCGGGGTCGCAGTGACGGAAGGGGCCCTCGGCGGACAGCAGCACGGCCATGTGCGGGTCGGCGTGGTCGCGCCACCAGGTGGACATGCCCAGGGCCGGCTCTCGGCGCAGGTACTCCCAGGCTCGCCAGAGCGCCTCCAGCCGGGAGATCGCCTCGGCGTGCTTCCACCAAGCCGGGCACCAGGTGCGGGTGCGGCCGTCGAGACTGCGGCGGTAGGCCGGGGCCAGGAAGGCGGCGACGAACTCGGCGACGTCGTCGTAGTACAGGCGCGCCTGCTCCGGCTGCTGCTCCGTCGCCTCGCGGGCCTGCGCCGGTTGGTCGGCCCACTCCTCCACCTCGCTGGCGCTCACGTCAGCCACGGGTTCGCCTTCGGCGCAGAGGTGGGCGCGGTGCGGCGCAGCTCCTCGAGGTCCTCGGCTTCCAGGCGGCCGGTGGGGTCGTGCGCGGCCAGGGAGGCGCGCACCTCCTCGGCGTGCGGGCCCTCCATCCACGGCAGCGTGCGCACCAGCGCCGCCGGTGCCCCCGAGGCGAAGACCAGCGCCCGCCCGCGGGGCAGGGCCCCGAGCTCACCGACGTCCAGGACCCGCTCGGTGCGGGTGGAGTAGCTGCGCGAGGACCCGCTGCGGCTGCTGGAGGTGGACGGCGCCGGGGCGTCGCACTCCCCGGCGAGCTGGCTCATCTCGGCGAGGAACTCGGTCTCGGAGACCCCGCCGCCGTAGACGCGCACGTTGGCTGCGCTCCACAGCTTGCGCATGCCGTCGCGGCCCCAGACCTCCACGCCCTGGGACCAGGACTGCAGGATCGTCATCAGCACGATGCCGCGGGAGCCGTAGTGGGAGTACAGGTCCGGCAGCCCGCGCCAGCGGCAGACGTTGGCGGCCTCGTCCAGCACCCCCACCAGCGGCACCGGCAGCCGGCCGCCGGCCGAGCGGCGCGCCAGGCGCTCGGCGGCCTCGGTGACGGCGACCGTCAGCGCGGTCACCAGCGGCCCGGCTGAGCCCTCGCCCTCCCGGGACAGGGAGTACAGGGTCTGGGGTTGGCCGCCGGCGGCCACGAACGCGGCCGGGTCGAAGCGGGGGCGGCGGTCGCTGGCGTGGCTGCCGCCGTCGGGGGTGACCCAGCGGGTGGCCACCCGGTTGGTCAGGAAGGAGACGACCTCCTGGGCGGTGCCGTAGATGCCGCCGCGCTGCTTCTCGGGGGCGTTGACGACCCCCGCGACGGCGGCCGCGGGCATCGGGTGCCCGCCCTCACGCAGGATCGCCACCGGTTCGTCCTCGCGGGGGTCGGCCAGCCACAGGTAGACCTGGGTGATGGGGCGCCCGGCGACGGCGGCGGCCAGCAGGAGGTTGGCCAGCAGGGAGGTAGCGGCGTTGTCGAAGTAGGCGTCGGTGCGTGCGTGGGGGTCGCGGCTGGCGGTGGCGAACAGCCGCGCCAGCGTGACGGCCTTGACCTCGTCCACGACGTAGCTCAGAGGGTCCCACCACCAG
>Ga0325401_1000058_pt1 | contig 59532 bp, 49 predicted proteins | sample PopdelMetagenome_FD_205666 | JGI IMG/M metagenome (GOLD analysis project Ga0325401, IMG submission 205666) | Populus deltoides microbial communities from Bellville, Georgia, United States - Xylem-PdKOR-R2 | ecosystem: Host-associated > Plants > Phyllosphere > Stem > Wood/Secondary xylem | place...
CGAAAAGAGGCGCCCGCCAGGCAGGGAGGGGGGATTTTCTATGGCACAATTCCGTTGCGCACTGATGGCGACCGTCGCGGTCGCCGGCCTTTCGTCCGCGTCCGCCACCGCGGCCGCCCAAATCCGGCGCTTCGACGTGCCGGCGCAGCCGGCGCGCACGGGCATCCCGCTGTTCGCGCATCAGGCCGGCATCCAGATCCTGGCGCCGCAGTCGGTGACCGAGAACCTGGTCCTGAGGCGGGTCCAGGGCGCCATGGAAGTTCAGGTCGCGCTCCGGCAACTGTTGTCGGGGACCGATCTCGTGCCGGTTTCCGTCGGCGGCGCGGTGGTGCTCAGGCGGCGCGGCGTGATCCCGGCATCGGCCCGTACCGCTTTCGCGCAGGATACGACCGCCGCGGCGCCCGCCGGCACCCAGCGGACCGGCGCCATCCCGCCCCAGACCAACCCGGCCGGATCGACTGCGCTGCCCGGCGGTGGCCAGGATGAGACGGCGGCGCCCGACATTGTAGTGACGGGCTTTCGCGGCAGTCTGGGTCGCGCCCTCGACGAGAAGCGGCGGTCGAACGGGGTCGTTGACATCATCAAGGCGGAGGACATCGCCGATTTCCCGGATAACAACCTCGCAGAATCGATTCAACGCGTGCCGGGCGTGTCGATCGCGCGCGATGCGGGCGAGGGGCGCCAGATCACCGTGCGCGGGCTGGGGCCGCAATTCACCCGCGTCCGCGTGAACGGCGTGGAGGGTCAGAGCAGCGCGGGCGGCACGGACAGTTCGGGCGGCAACAACCGCAATCGCGCCTTCGATTTCAACGTATTCGCGTCCGAGCTGTTCAACTCCATCGCGGTCCGCAAGACCGCGTCGGCGGAAACGGAGGAGGGATCGCTCGGCGCCACCGTCGACCTGACCACCGCCCGGCCATTCGATTATGGCAAGTTCACCTTCGTGACCTCGGTGCAGGCCGGCTACAACGACCTATCGCGAAAGGTGGACCCCAAGCTGAGCGCGGTGCTGAGCGACACTTTCGCGAATGGCACGCTCGGCGCCCTAGTTTCCGTGGCCTATACCAAGCGGCGCATCTTCGAGGAAGGCCACGGTTCGGGCGGCTGGCTGGATGGTACCAATGTCGGCGGATTCAATCCGGCGTCCCCGTTCGCGCAGGCCAACGCGCTGACCACCTATAGTCCGCGCTTCCCCCGCTACGGCCGGTTGACCTACGATCAGGATCGGCTGGGCATCACGGGGTCGTTCCAATGGCAGCCGACCGACGCGACCTTGGTCAGCGCCGACATACTTTATTCCAAATTCTCGGCGACGCGCACGGAGAACTGGCTGGAGAACCTGTCTTTCGCGCGCCCCGCATCGCAGGGCGGCCGGCCCGAGGCCACGGTGCTCGAGGGCGAGATTAACGGCAGGGGCGACCTAGTGTACGGTCGTTTCAACGACGTCGACATCCAGAGCGAAACCCGCCGCGACGAGTTGAGCACCGAATATACCCAATACACGCTGACCGGGGAACACAGCTTCAACGATCGGCTGAAGGTCAACGCGCTGGTCGGCTACTCCCGTTCGTTTTTCGACAATCCGGTACAGACCACGGTCATCATCAATCGCGAGAATACCGACAACTACAGCTACGACTATCGACCGGACCGCAACCTGCCGGTCATCAGCTACGGTTTCGACGTCGCCGATCCGGCCAGCTTCGCGTTCGGCATCCCGCGATCGGAGATCCGGCTGCGTCCCAACTCGGTCAACAACACGATCCTGACCACGCAGGCCAATCTGGCCTATGACGTGACGGACGGCGTCAAGTTGAAGGCGGGTGGCAACGTGAAGCGCTATCGCTTCAATTCCGACGCGCTGGCCCGCGTCAACGAGGGTGTTGTTCCCCAGCTTCCCGCCGGCACCACGCTGGCCTCGCTCACCCAGCAACTGACCGGCTTCGGTCGTCACTTGGGCGATCCGGCGGGCAACGCATCCTCCTGGGCGATCCCCGACATCGACGCCTTTGCCCGTCTGTTCGACATCTACGGCAATACCGGCCTGTTCGCGTTGAGCGGTGCCAGCAACGCCAACGCGCGCGGCAACATCCGCAGCGTCCAGGAAACCGACACGGCCGGATACCTCCAGGCCGATTTCCGCGCCGACATCGGCATTCCGATCCGCGGCGACCTGGGCGTGCGCTACGTTTATACCCGGCAATCGTCCACCGGCTATCAGCTGGTCGCGGGCGCGGCGCAGCAGGTAACCGTGGACCGCTCCTACTACGACTGGTTGCCCGCGCTGAACCTGACGGCGGAGGTGACGCCCGAGATCCTGCTCCGCCTGGGTGCGGCCAAGGTGATGACGCGGCCCAATCTGGGCTCGATCACGCCCGGCGGCAGCCTGAGCACGGTGGGCGTCTTCTCCGTCAGTTCGGGCAATCCACGGCTCGATCCGATCCGTGCCAATACGGTGGACTTCTCGGCCGAATGGTATTTCGCGCCCGGCGCGTTCCTGGGCGTGGGGCTGTTCTACAAAGACATAAAATCGTTCGTCCAGACCAGCCGGATCACGCAACCGTTCAGCGCGTCCGGGTTGCCGCTAGGCCTATTGAACGGCCTGGGCGTGTCCGCCGACGACCAGTTCACCTTCAGCCAGCCCGTCAACACGCCCGGCGGACCGCTCAGGGGCGTGGAGATCAACTATCAGCAGCCGTTCAGCTTCCTGCTGGCGCCGTTCAGCAATTTCGGCACCCTGCTCAACTACACGTTCGTCGATTCAAAAATCCAGTACTTTTCCACCCAGGTGGCAGCGGGTTTCGTGGAGGCGGACCTGACCGGCTTGTCCAAGAACGCCTTCAACGCGACCCTGTACTACGAGGATAAGGGTTTCAGCGCCCGCATTTCCGCCGCGTACCGCGACAATTACTTGACCGCGGTGCCCAGCGGCACCAGTTTCAACAATGCCGACGGCGTACGTTCCACGCTGACCTTTGACACGTCGATCTCGTACGCCGTCAACCGCCATCTAAAGGTGACGCTAGAGGGGCTGAACCTGACGGACCAGTTCAATCAACAATTCACCGACACCAACCGCGACAGCATTCTGGTCAACACCCATACCGGCCGGCAATTCTACCTGGGCGCGCGCTATGCCTTTTAAGGCGATGCGGCGATGTCGGCGGGGGAGGCGATGAACGTCGTCGGTCGCCGGACGGTATTGGGCGGTCTGGCGCTGTCGCTGCCCGTTGTCGCGCTGGCACGGGATGCGCCGTACGACGCGGTCGTCGCCCCCTCGGATCGCCGCGGCGTGCCGGCGGGCGTTCGATATTCCAGCCTCGGTGCCGCCCTGGCCGCGGCACCGGCGGCCGCGGCACAGCCGTTCCGCCTGTGGATCGCGCGGGGCGACTGGGTAGGGCAGGTGCGTGTGGACGCCCCGCGCGTGGAACTGACCGGCGAGGACCGCTTCGCGTCGCGGATCGTGTTCACCGCCGCGTCGGGAATGGTCGCACCCGATGGGCGGCGCTACGGCACCTTTCGCACGCCGACGCTGACGGTCGCGGCCCCCGGCTTCCGGGCGCGCAACCTGACGATCGCCAACGATTTCGACGGCATCGGCGAGATGCGGAAGACCGGGCCGCGGCTGCTGTCGGACGATCCCGATGGACCCCAGGCCGTGGCGCTGATGCTGGGCGGCGCGAGCGACGATGCCATGTTCGAGCGCGTCGACATCTATAGCCATCAGGATACGCTCTTCGCCGACGCGGGGCGATCCCGGTTCGACGATTGCCTCGTCACCGGCAGCTACGATTTTGTCTTCGGCGCTGGCACGGCCGTGTTCCACCGCTGCGAAATCCGCTCGCGCCTGCGCCCCGATCCGACGCAACGGACCGGCTATATCGCCGCCCCGAGTACGCTTCGCACGACGCCGGTTGGCCTGCTGTTCGATCGCTGTCGCTTGAGCCGCGACCCCGGCGTGCCCGATCACAGCGTCTATCTGGGCCGCCCGTGGCGCCCGTCGAAGCGCTTCGCCGATGGCCGCTACGGCGATCCGGATGCGATCGGTATGGCGGCGTATCTTGATTGCCGCATGGATGCCCATATCGCGCCCGCCGGCTGGACGGAAATGTGGTACACCGACCGCTCCGGTAACTCACGTCATATGCTACAACCGGAAAACGCGCGCTTTGCAGAATTTCAAGGCACTGGCCCCGGTGTCGGCAAGGTTCGGCGCGGCACGATACTGACGGCGGAGGAAGCGGTGCGGCTGCGCCAGGGTAAGCCAATAACTGTCTGGGCAACTTAGGACCCCCTTGGGGCACTGTCAGACCAACGTGGCGGATGAGGCAGGGGACTGATAGTGGGCTGGCGTGTCTCGTCCGGCCCGTGCTCTGCCGCCATCGCCGTTCCGGCGGTTCAATTCGTCGTCCGAGGTGATCCAGCTGGTGGTGCTGATGTACGTGCGCTTTCCGCTGTCACTGCGCAACGTGGAGGACCTGCTGTTCGAGCGCGGCATCGACGTGTGCCACGAGACGGTGAGGTTCTGGTGGAACAGGTTCGGTCCGCTGTTCGCAGGCGACATCCGCAGGGCACGGGTCAGCCGCATGCGCGGGTTCCGGCACTGGCGCTGGCACCTGGACGAGATGTACGTGAAGGTGAACGGCGAGATGGTCTACCTCTGGCGGGCGGTGGACCATGAGGGCGAGGTGCTGGAGAGTTACGTTACTAGGACCCGTGACAAGGCGGCCGCCCTCAAGTTCGTGAAGAAAGCGCTTAAGCGCCACGGCAGCCCCGAGACGATCACCACCGACGGGCTGCGCAGCTACGGCGCAGCCATGCGCGACCTCGGCAACGCGGATAAGCAGGAGGTCGGCCGCTGGGCGAACAACCGGGTGGAGAACAGCCACCTGCCGTTTCGACGACGTGAGCGCGCCATGCAGCGGTTCCGGCGGATGAAGAGCCTACAGAAGTTCGCCGCCGTCCACGCCAGCCTGTCCAATCACTTCTCCCTCGAACGCCACCTCGTTGATCGTGCCACCTACCGCGAACGCCGCTCCGCCGCCCTGGCGGAGTGGCAAAGCCTCGTCAGCTAGGCCGCCGCCCTCATAGACCGACCTGCATCATGGGGAGAGCGGTTCGCGTTAGACTGACAGCACCGCTGTGGGGCATCGTTGGGCTGGTAGTGCTGTTGTCCATTCTGCTGCACGGCCTGACCGTGACGCCGATCATGCGGTCACTGGATGAACGCCACGGCGTCGACCCGGAGGCAAAGGCCACGCCACCCCCTGGGCGGCAGGAACCAGCGTAACTTGGGACCGATCGACGGGGTCGAACATCCACGCGCCGGTCAGTCGGGTCGTTCGATCAGCTCGATCACTATGTCGCCGCCGGCCAGCCGGGCAGCGTCCGGCTCCGCCGGGCCGAGCGGGCGATCGCCGCGATAGACGCGGACGACCTGGCCGCCCGGCACGTCGCGGGGCGCCATGCCCACTTCGTGGGCCGTCACCGGCCGCTCGCGCAGTTCCACCCGCCCGCCGTGGGTGACGAGGTCGGCGACGTAGTCGGCAAGGTGCGGCCCGGCGGCGCACTGGGCCAGCAGTTGCCCGCCGAAGCTGACCGGATTGACGATGGTGCTGGCCCCCGCGTCGCGCGCGAGCAGTTCGTTCTCGATGGCGGCAATCGATACCGCCACCGCCGCGTCGGGCGCCAGCCGCCGGCAGGTGAGGACGATCAGTACGGCGGTATCGTCGCGTCCCGGACAGACGATCACTTGGCGCGCGGCCCCGACCTTGGCGATCTCCAGCACCTTGTTGTGGGTGGCGTCGCCCTCGACGGTGGCGACGCCCAGTTCCTGGGCCAGCAGCAGCCGCTCGGCGACCGTATCGACCACCACGATCCGCTCGGGTGCGTGACCGCGCTCAAGCAGCTCGGCGACCGCCGCCGAGCCCGAGCGGCCATAGCCGCACACGATAACGTGGTCCTTCAACTCGCGCCTGACCAGACCCATGCGCCACCGCTCCCATCCCTGCCGCAGCATGAAGCTGTAGGCGCTGCCGAGGAAGATCAGGAACACGAAGATCCGGATCGGCGTGACCACGAACGTGTCGAACATCCGCGCCGACGTGCTGACCGGCACGATGTCGCCGTAGCCGACCGTGGTGACGGTAATGACCGTGAAGTAGACGATGTCCGTGAAACTGACCGACCCGTCGGCGTTGTCGCGCAGGCCCGCGCGGTCGATCCAGTGCCCGCCCAGCGCGATCCCCACCAGGGCCAGCACCGCCGCCGCGCGGATCGCCAGCGTCGCCGCCGGCCCCAGCCGCCCCGCCCGGAAAAAGCGTGGCCGTGCCGTCAGCGTTGCCGCCGGGGCCGCTACCCGGCCCGGCAGCAGCGCCCGGCGCGAGGGGGGACGCGTCACGCCCGAACTCCGCCGATACCGTTCGTCGCGCCAGCCCCCGCCATCGATAGAGCCTGACCCAACAAGGGTTCCATCACAAGGTCCGGCGCCGTTTCCGGGCAAGAATGCCGTCAGGCGCGCGCGACCCGGGCTGTGCGCCGGACGTGGCGAGCGCGGCAGGGGGCCGGCGGCTCGCAGGTGCGCCCCGCCGCTCCCAAGCCCTGCCGCCGTTGCCGTCCCAGCGCTTCAGGCATTGATCAGGAAATATTGCCTCGGGATCTATTATCTCTTTACTTGTTTCTTTTGAAGGAATCTATTCCGCGGTCAGGCCATGACGGAGTTCGGTCATCCAAACTCTTTCTTCCATTCTCGGCGGGGGGCGTAACACGCTGGCCCGCGGGATCATGCTTGGCCTGGCGATCGCAGTAGCCGCCGTGACGCTGCGGCTGGTGGCCGGATCGGAAGTAGGCCGCGACCAGATCGTCTTCTCTTACCCCGCCGTCGTCCTGGCGACCTACCTGTTCGGCCGGAGCGCGGGGGCCACGGCAGCGATCGTCTGTCTGCTGGTCGCCTGGTATTACGTCATCCCGCCTACCCACTCTCTGGCGGTACGCGACGTGGCTGCGTTCACGACGCTGGCGATCGACGTGCTGGTTTCGTCGACGCTCGTGGTGACGATCTCTTCCATGAAAACCGCCATCGCCCGTCTGCGCCACCTGACGCACGACTTGGAACGGCGGGTCGACGAGCAGACGGCCGAGCGCAACAGGCTGTGGCAACGCAGTCCCGAACTGATCGCCATCGCCGCGCCCGACGGCCGGGTCCAAGACATCAATCCCGCCTTTGCGACGCGCGTGGCCCGCACGGTGGCCGACGGGATCAACCTGTTCGACTTGTTGTCCGACGCCGACGCGGCAGAATTGGGCGAGGCGATCGGTCGATTGTCGTCCGGAAGCGAGGCGGAAACCCTGGAGGCCGACCTCCGCGGCTTGGGTCACGATGCAATCGTCGCTTGGAGCATCGTGCTCGACGACGGGATGCTTTACCTGATCGGACGCGACGTGACCGCCGAGCGCGAATGCAACGAGCGGTTGCGGCAGAGCCAGAAGGTCGAAGCCTTAGGCCAGATGACCGGCGGGCTGGCGCATGACCTGGCCAATTATCTGAACCCGATCGGCATCAGCCTGGAACTGATCCGGCGGCACCACCCGGACGATGCGCGGACGGCCGAGCTCGTGCAGGGTGCCGCAGACAGCGTCGAGCGGGCCGACGCGCTGGTGCGGCGGCTGCTTCGGTTCGCGCGTCGCGAGAAGACGCGGACCGGCCGGATTGCGCTTCGCGACCAGTTGCAGGCCCTGGTTCCGCTTCTGCGACAAACGACGCGCGCCCGGCGGCTGGTGACGCGGTTCGCCGACGACCTGCCCGACATCCTGGTCGACGCCAACGAGCTGGACGGTGCGTTGCTGAACCTGGCAGCGAACGCGCGCGACGCGACGCGGGCCGGGGACAGGCTGACGCTGTCCGCCGGCATGGCCGACCCCGCCCACGCCGTGATCGAGCTGACGGACACCGGCGTCGGCATGGACGCGGCGACGCTGATGCGCGCGCGCGAACCGTTCTTCTCCACCAAGGCTTGCGGTCAGGGAACGGGGCTGGGCTTGGCGATGGTGGAGGATTTCGCCCGCCGGTCGAACGGTCGCCTGGAGATCACCAGCGAACCCAACGTCGGAACCCGCGTCGCGTTGATCCTGCCCGTCGCGTCCTGACGGCGGGCGGCGGCCACGCCCCCCGTATCGAGCCCGAAAACACCACTAAGCTCAAGGCAGCCCTGTCAAATCAACGTGGCAGGCGGCTGATACTACGCGGCATGCCCCGCCGCTCCCGCCGCCGTTCCGGCGGTTCAACCCGTCGCCCGGAATGATCCGGCTGGTGGTGCTGATGTAGGTGCGCTTCCCGCCGCCACTGCGGAACATCGGGGACCTGCTGTCCGGGCGTGGGATCGACGTCCGCTACGAGGCGGTGCGCTGGCGGGCGGTGGACCACGGGGGCGAGGTGCCGGAGAGCTACGTCACCGGGACGCGTGGCGAGAATGCAGCGATCATCTTCGTGGGGAAGGCGCTCAAGCGCCGCCGCAGCCCCGAGGCGGTTACGACGGACGGGCTACGCAGCTACGGCGCGGCATGGACGTGACCGGCCGGAACCGGGTTTCGGAGGCAGTGGCCGCTTCGTGGAGGGTGAATTTTCATGCTGACCTTAGCTGATCAATCCAGATCAGCTTCGCCGGCATGGTGCGCCTTCCATCGCATGCCCATCAGGATGCGCGTTCGTCCCGACGGGTGGTCGTAGAAGATCGCCTCCTCAAGCGGCGACGGACTCAGTTTCCGATACTCGCCCAGCTTCAGCGACACCCGCGCCCAGCCGTCGGGCGCACGCGAGGCGTTGATGCCGAAATAATCGGCCTGGGATTCGTGGAAGCGCACCACGCTGTTGGTCACGGGCGTCAGCAGCACCGAGAGCGTGGTGGCGACGACCATCGCGGGCACCAGCACGGCCGGATCGTCGCGGCCGCCGATACCCCAGTCTTCGCCGTACCGCGCCACCAGCCGCGGCGTCGCCCTGTCCACGGCGATGAGGAACAACCCTGCGACCAGCGTGAACGCAACCAGCAGCGACAGCGTGTGGTTCAGCACATAGTGGCCGAGTTCGTGGCCCATCACCGCCCGCACCTCCGCGGGCGACGTGCGGTTCAGCAGATTGTCGTTGAGCGCCACACGTACCGTCGGGCCGATGCCGGCGACGTTGGCGGAGATGCGCCTGGTCTGGCGCGACGCGTCCACCACCAGGACGTTGTTGGTCGGCACGCTATTGGCTTGCGCCATCTGCAGAATCTGGGTGCGCAGCGGCGACGCGGCCATGGGCGTGTAGCGGTTGAACATCGGTTGGACGAAAACGGGCGCCAATAGCAGGCCCGCGAACAGGAATAAGCCGCTCGCCAGTGTGCCCCACGCCCACCAGCTCTGCGGCAGCTTGCGGTAGAGCGTGAGCAGCGCGAGCGCGGCCAGCGCGCTCAACAGCGTGCCGATAGCGGTTCCCAGCAGCCATTCGCCTGTCCAGGCGGCCAGCGACTGGTTCGACATGCCGTATTGATGCTCGCGGGCCCAGCCGACATATGCCGACCAGGGCAGCGTCAGCACGCTGGTGAGCGCCAGATACAGGAGCGCGAACAGGAAGGCGCGCCCGGCTCGGCGACCGCGTGCGAGCGTCGTCGCTTTAACGGATAGGCGTGCCACGACGCCGGATCGTAGCAGCGCCCAGGCCGCGCCGATCGCGACCGCCGCATTCCAGAGGATCAGCCAGTAGCCGCCCTCGAAGTACGCGTCGGACCTGGCCCTGACGGCCGCGCTCACCGTCGCCAGATAGGCATCCGTGGCGGCGACCGGGTCGAGGGGCGAGGCGGCCTGCGCCGCCGCCACGACGATTAGTGGAGTGAGCACCATCTGATGTCCCCTCAGAGGTAACATCATGGGACGGACGGCATCGTACGAGCAAGAGGCTCGGACGAGCGAAGGACGCTGGGCCGAACGGAGGGATGCCTCACGGACGAGTGGCCGGGGCCGGGAAGCGAGCCGGCCTGGTTGCAGGCGCTACTGGGTTCCGGCGGGGGCGGGGCGGTTCAGGGTGCGGCCGCGGCGCTCCAGCCGCGCCCGCATGGTCCCTCGGGCAGCGTCCTTCAGTTCAAACCGAACCGGCTGCTTTGTCCTCCGCCGGACGATCACGGCGCGATAATGCTCCGAGCGTGAGGGGTCGCGAGATCACCGCTGAGACGTTACCGCAACCTGATCGGGGCGGTATCGCCGCTCGGGCTTTCACGTGACGGTTCATACCGCTAGCCTCGGCAGCAAAGGGAGGATTGCGATGCGGCGATGGTGGATTGCAGGCGCGCTGGTGTGGCCGATGGGGGCGCTAGCACAGACAGCGCAAGGCGACGTGCAGGTCACGATCTACAACAGCGGCGTGTCGCTGGTGCAGGACGTGCGCACGCTGACCCTGCCGCAGGGTCGAAGCCGCCAGGAGTTCGCCGACGTATCCGCCCAGATACGCCCGGAAACCGTGACGTTGAGCGGGCCCGGTATCGGTATCGTCGAGCAGAATTTCGACTACGACCTGCTGTCGCCTGATAAGCTGATGGAGAAGGCGGTCGGGCAGGTCATCACCATCGTCCGCACCAACCCGGCCACCGGCGCCGAAACGCGCGAGCAGGCGCGGGTGCTGGCAGCCAACGGCGGCATCGTGCTCCAGATCGGCACGCGGATCGAGGTGCTGCGCGACGACGGGCTGCCGGTCCGCGTGGTGTTCGACAAGGTGCCCGACAACCTGCGCGCGCGCCCGACGCTGTCGGTGACGGTGGAAGCCGCACGCGCCGGGCCCGTCCCCGCGCGCCTATCCTACCTGACGCCGGGGCTGGGCTGGACCAGCGACTACGTCGCGATGTTCGACGAGAAGTCGGGTGCGATCGACGTCCAGGGCTGGGTGACGCTGACGAACAATACCGGCACGACGTTCAACCGGGCGGACACGCTGCTGGTGGCGGGTAACGTCGGCGGCGGGAACAATCGGTTCGCATCGATCGGCGCCGACGCCGCGATCGAACAGGCGGGCACCGAGACGGGCACGCGACAGCGGCTGGGCGACTTCTACCTTTATCCGCTAGCGGAGCGCACGACCATCGCCAACGCGCAGCAGAAGCAGGTCAGCTTCCTGGACGTGAAGGGGGCCACGGCCCGCAAGGCCTATGAATTCTCGAACGGTTGGCTCGGAGGCAACGACGTGCCGGGTAGCGCCGCGACGGCGATCAAGTTCTCGACCTCGCGCAGCGGAGGCATGGGCGATCAGCTGCCCGCCGGCACGGTGCGCGTCTATATGCGCGACGCGCGCGGCGACCCGCAGTTCATCGGCGAGAACCGCATCCCGCACATGCCCATGGGCTCGTCCATGTCCATCCGCACAGGCGAGGCGTTCGACGTCAAGGTGAAGGCGATCGTCGCCGAGCGTACGCGACTGTCCAGCCGTCGCTGGCGCACGCGCATGACCTACACCGTCAGCAACGCGCGCGACGCGCCGGTGACGGTGGACCTGGCGCAGGACGGGCTGTGGGGGGACGCGCGGGTCACCGAGCAGAGCATCGCCGGCGAACGCGTGTCCGCCGACCGGGTGGAGTGGAAGGTGCCGGTCGCGGCGAACGGCACCACGGACCTCTCGGCGACGTTCGATACCCGGTATTGAGAGCGGTGCGCCGGTTCTGGGTCTTCGTAGCGCTTGTCCTGACTTCACCCGCCCGGGCGGACCCGCAGGTCGTGGTTTCGCGCGACGTATCCGACGTATCGATGACGGTCTACCGCGACCCTCATCGCGACGGCGCGATGCGCGCGGACTGGCCGGGCGGCTACGCGCTGATCACCGAAACCCGGACGATCAGCGTACCGAAGGGCGACAGCCAGATCCGCTTCGAGGAGGTGGCGGAGGGGCTGTTGCCCGAGACTGCCATCGTGACGGGCCTGCCCGGCGGCGTGCGCGAGAAGAACCGAGACGCTCGCCTGATCTCGCCCGCGGGCCTCGTCGATGCTTATCTCAGGCGGCGAGTGCTGCTTCGGCGCACGGATCCGGGCACGGGCAAGGTTCACCAGCAGGCGGCGGTGATCCAGGCGGGTCCGGACGGCGGCGTGGTGCTGCGGACCGCGGACGGCGTGGAGGCGCTGCGCTGCTCGGGGTTGCCGGAGCGGATGACCTACGACGGCGTGCCCGGCACCCTCACCGCCAGGCCGACGCTGTCGATTCTCACCCGCTCGGACCGGCCGGTCACGGCGACCGTCCAGCTGACCTACATGGCGCAGGGGTTCGACTGGTCGGCCAACTATGTCGGGCGGCTGGCGCCCGGCGGCGATCGGATCGGGTTGTTCTCCTGGCTGACGGTCGCCAACGGCGGCGGGCAGAGCTTTCGCGACGCGCGGCTGCAGGTGATCGCCGGCAAGCCCAACAAGCGCGAGAACGATCCGCCGCCCCCGCCGCCGTCTACCTGGCTGAACCTGCAATGCTGGCCCGCCGACGGGACCAGTACGCACCCGAAGCAGCTATTCAAGCCCCTGCCGCTGCCCGCGGGCCCGAACCTCGCGGTGTTCAATGCCACGGGTACCAACGCGCCCAACAGTTTCGAGACGAGGAAGCAGCGGCGCGCGCGGGAAAAGGTCGAGCAGGCGATGCTGGCGGACGCGGATATCGTCGTGACGGGCTCGCGGGTCTCATCGTCGCGGCGGCGCGAGCGGGTGTCTTTCGCGCCACCACCACCGCCCCCGCCACCTCCGCCGCCTCCACCACCCGCGCCAGTAATGGAGATCGCCGTGGCGGACGGGGCGCAGGCGAGGGTGGAGGCGCTGGGCGACCTGAAGCTGTACCGCGTACCCATGCGCGTGACCGTCGCCGCCAAGGCCCAGAAGCAGGTGGCGATGCTGGTGCGGCCCGACACGCGCTACGAACGCGTTTACGTTCTCGACGTGACCGAAGGCGGTGCCACCGCGAGGTCGGCGTCGTTCGAACTCCGCTCGCGCAACGTCGCCGCTCAGGGTCTGGGCGTGCCGCTGCCGGCCGGCACGGTGGCACTGTTCGCGCGCGGCGCGGAGCGCGACCTGTTCGCGGGCGAGGCGCCGATCGACGACTTGGCCGTGGGCGAGGAAATCTCGCTGCGCTTCGGCGCGGGTCCCGATGTGAACTGGACGCTCACTCGAACCGCCGGGACCAAGAACAGAGAACAATGGCGGGTCGATGTAAGCAACGCGCGGGACGTTCCCATCCGGACGGAAGTGACGCTGCCGTTTGGTATCGAGGAGAAGCCGTCAGGTGCCGAACGCGGAGCACTAGGCTGGGTCCTGCCTATCCAGATCGCGCCCAACAGTGCGGGCAGCGTCACCTACCGGACCAAACGGTAGGAAGCGCGGCAATTATGATAGCTTGTATCGCTGTTTGGTATTCTTGAGGAGTTGTCCCCTTTCGGTAGGCAGGCGAGCGCTCCCGGATGTCGGCTTCTGGGTCAGACCTGTATCATCTCTCTTAATGCGGGACTGACGTACTCCAGCCATTCATGCCGCGCGCGTTTGAGCGTACGGGCAGCTAGGCCGTGGCGTCGGCAAAGAATGTCGCAGGCGGCTTCGTCCGCCACCGTCAGCACCGTCGCCCAGGCATCGGCGATCATGGCGCTGTCCGCGAGCACGCTCACGCAGGCCACTTCGCTGGCGGCGGGACGACCCGTGCGCGGATCCAGCGTGTGTCGGCCGCGGACATAGTCGCCGGACGTGGCGACGGCCAATCCGTGCAGGGCGACGCGCAGGGGCGGAAGAACCGCCCCCGGCGGCGTTTCCAGATCCACCCACCAGGGATCGCCGTCGGGCCGCATGCCCATGCCCACCAGCTCGCCGCCGACCTCCACCAGCGCGTGGCCGATCCCGCGGTCGCGCAGCAACGCTGCCAGCGCGTCCGCCGCATGGCCCTTGGCGATGCCGGACAGGTCCAGGCGCAGGCCGCCCGGCTGACGCAGCCGTCGCGCGGCGTCGTCCCAGCGAAGGTCGCGCCAGGAACCGGCCGCCAGCGCCGCCGCGATCTGGGCCGGATCGGGCGTGGGGCGAGGCCCCGGCGGACCGAATCCCCACAGGTTCACCAGCCGTCCGGCCGCGGGATCGAAGGCACCGTCGCTCGCCCCGGCAATCCGCAGGGCGGCGTCCACGACGCGCGCGAAGTCCGGCGGCAGCGCGTGCCAAGTGCCGGCGGCCGCGACGTTGAAGCGAGACAGCAGCGAAGCCGGTTCCCAATGGCTCATCTCGGCCACCAGCGCGGCCAGTCGCGCCTCCGCCGCCGCCTGCAACGAAGCGGCACCGCCGGGCGGTACCACCGCCAGCATGCGCCAGCCGGTGCCCATCGTCGCGCCTCCGAGTTTCGCGACGGGGTGATCGGGCGCGGGCGCGGGGTCGATCACCCCCGGCACCGCGATCCTCGGCGTGGGCGACGCGCCGGGGCTCAGGGCGTCATCACCTCCAGCGTGGCCGCGTAGCTCATGCGGCGTTCGGTCGCGCGGGGATTGGCCGCCTTCTTGTCCTGCGCGGTGGCGTTCAGCCAGTACATGCCGGCGGCGGGCCAATCGTAGGTCAATACCCCGTCCGCCCCCGTCTGCCGTTCCGTCGCGCCCTCCGCGTCGCGGTATCGCTTGCCGCCGGGCACCAGCGTCACCTTGATGCCGGGCGCGGGCCGCCCGTCGATCAGGAAGCGGAAGCGCGCAGGTTCGCCCGCCACCAGTTCGTCCGGGTGGGTCAGCGGCTCCATCTCCAGCCCCCGGCCCTCCGGCCGCAGCACGGCGGTGCTGGGCTCGCCCGCGGTGACGAACACGTAGTTGCGGCTTATGATCTCCGCGACGTTGACGTCGGTGGCGTTGGCGGGGATGTCGGCGATGGTCAGCGGGGCGGGCTCGCCGGGGCGGGGCGGGCCGCGGCGGCCGATCCGCTTCTCCTCGCCCCCCACCTTGAAGCTGCCCATGAAACCGGTCGTCTCGGACCCGATCTTCCAGGTGCCCGGCTTGTCCAGCTGGACGTCGAACACCGAACGATAGCGGCCGGTGGCGCCGTTCTGGAGCCGGCCGGGCGTGCCGTCGGGTTGCCAGACGCGCACATTCTCCAGCCGGCCGGGCTGGTGGTCGGCGTAGAACAAGTCGTTGGACACGGCGCTGTCCACCGTGACCCAGGCGTCCGTGCCGGCGAAGACGGTGCCCGACGGCAGCATCCACATGCGGTGCGCGGACAGGGCGGCGGGCAGCGCCAGCCCCGCGGCGGCGAGGGCGAGAAGGGTGGGCTTCTTCATGGATTTCCTCCTAGCGCGCGGCGACGGCGATCGCGCCGAGTTCGTGGCTGCCGCTCGCCTTGGCGGTGCCGGCGGGGACGGTGATCGGCACGGACACCAGTTCCCGCCCGCCCGTCTCGCGCGCGGCCTCGACGTTCAGCACATAGGCACCGGGCTTCAAGCCGGCGGGCAGCGGCAGCGTGTAACGGCCGGGCGGACGCGTGGCACCGCTGACCCCGTCGGCCGGCATGGACAGGCTTCGCCCCCCCTTGCGCCACCAAGCGCGCAGGTCGGGCAGCCACTTCGTGCCGGGTTCCTGTCCGCGCTTCCTGGTGTCGTACCACACCGCCAGCGTGCGGGCCGCACCCCCGCCCGCGGGCTCCAGCCACACGGCGACGTAGGGGCGATGATACTCGGCGACCGACAGTTGCGGCACGGTGACCGTCACCGTGTCCGCCACCGCGGGCGCGGCGGCGGCGCCGCCCAGGAGAACGAAGGAACACAAGCGCATGGACATATCCCTCAGTGGATCAGGACGGCGAGGACGACGGGCAACGCCACGCCGCCCGCCACCAGCGGCCAGGTGGCGGGCCTGCGCCGCGCATGGAGCTGGAGCAGCAACAGCCCCGTGACGGCGAACAGCACGCAGGCGACGGCGAAGGCGTCGATGAACCAGAACCACGCCGCACCCGCGTTGCGCCCCTTGTGCAGGTCGTTCAGGTAGCTGATCCAGCCGCGGTCTGTGACCTCCGCCTCGATCCGGCCGGACGTGCGGTTCACGCTGACCCAGGCGTCGCCGCCGGGGCGCGGCAGGGCGACATAGGCGTCGTCCGACCATTCGGCCGGGCGGCCGGCGGGGTCGAGACCGGTGGCGGCGGCCACCGCGGCGGCGACGGGGGCGGGCAGCGCCGCGTCCGCCGGCCGGTCGCCCGAAAGCGAGGCGGTGAGCGCAGGCGGGAGCCGGCCGTGCCGTTGCGTCACCACGGGCGAGGCGGCGATGCTTCCCGCGTGGTTCAGCGTCAGCCCGGTGACGGCGAACAGCAATGTCGCGGCCAGCGACACCCCCGCGCTGACCCAGTGCCAGGCGATCAGCTGGCGCATCCACCAGGCGCGCCACTTGCGGGGGCGGGCGGGCGCCGACCCTGCGGCAACGGGGCGCGCGGCGCCGCTCACGCGTCCGCCCAGCGGCGCAGCAGATTGTGGTACACGCCCGTCAGGCGGATCACCGCGGCGTCGCCCTGGCCCCGGTCGGCCGCCACCGCCTGCACGCCGCGGTCCAAGTCGAATAGGATGGCCCGGGCCCCGTCGTCGCGCACCATCGACTGGACCCAGAAGAACGCGGCGAGCCGCTGCCCCCGCGTCACGGGCTCCACCCGGTGGAGCGACGAGGCGGGATACAGCACCATGTGGCCGGCGGGCAGCTTGACCCGTTGATCGCCGAACGCGCCCTCCACCACCAGCTCCCCGCCGTCGTAATCGTCGGGCGGCGCGAGGAAGATCGTGGCGGACAGGTCGGAGCGGACGCGGAAGTCGCTGCCGCGGCGCACGCGCACCGCATTGTCCACGTGCAGGCCGAACGCCTCGCCGCCCGTGTAGGCGTTGAACAAGGGCGGGAACACCTTGAGCGGGAGCGCCGCGGCCACGAACAAAGGTGAGGCGGCCAGCGCGTCCAGCACGATCGCGCCGGCACGCTGCGCGGCGGCGGACTCCTCGGGCAACTGGCGGTTGCGCTTGGCCAGCGCGGACTGGACGCCGGAGGTGGCGTTGCCGTCCACCCAGTCGGCCGCGTCGATCACGCCGCGCACGCGGGCCAGCGCGCCGGCGTCCAGAACGTCGGGGATGGCGATCAGCATGTGACGGGCACCTGCGCCAGCCCGCGCCCGCGCAGCGGTTCGGGCGCCGCGGCCAGCCAGTCGCGCACCTGGACGCGGAACCGGTCGTGCCCCAGCGCGCAGGCGCGGCCGATCCAGTACGCGGCCTCGTCCACCCGGCCGTCCCCGGCCAGCATCCGCGCGTGGTTGAAGCAGCCGCGGAAGTCCCCGCCCTCCGCCGCGCGGGCATAGCGCGTCCGGGCGCGGTTCATGTCGCGGGGACCCGCCCAGCCGTCCTCCGCGAAGCTGCCGACGAAATTGTCCGCCTTGGCGAAGCCCAGCGCCGCCGCCTTCTCCAGCCAGGCCAGGGCGGCGGAACGGTCCCGCGCCACCCCGCGGCCGAGCGCCAGCTGGGTGGCGTAGTTGTACATGGCTTGCGGAAGGCCGCGCGCGGCGGCCCCGCGATAGCACTCGGCCGCGCGCGCCTGGTCGGGCGCCGTGCCCCAGCCGAGTTCCCAGCAGCGGCCGGCCATGTTGAGCGCCATGGCGTTGCCGCCCCGCGCGCCGCGCGCGAACCAGGCGAGCGCCTGAACGGCGTCGCGGGCCACCCCGTCCCCGTCCAGCAGCAGCTGGCCGTAGGCCGCCTGCGCCGCCGCGTCGCCCGCGCGCGCGGCGGCGAGCAGCGCGTCGGCACGCGCGGCGGGGGAAGGCGTTTCCATCACCTGCCCGTCAGTAGCGCAGGCTCAACGTCCCGAACACCGTGCGGCCGGGAGCGATGGAGGCGTAGTGGGTGGTGAAGGCCTGGTTGAAATAGACCTCGTTGGTCAGGTTCTGCGCGTTCACCGCCAGCTCGATGTTGGGCGTGACCGCCCAGCTCGCCCGGGCGTCGAAGCGCCAATAGTCCGGGACGGAGCGGTACAGCACCTTGGTGGCCGGGTTCACCGTCACCGCGCCCGCCGCCGTCTGCGTGGCGGTGCGGTTGTCCGCGTAACCGCCGAACAGGCGGCCCTGGTAGATGGCGCTGCCGCCGACCTGGAAGCCCTTGAACAGCTCCACGTTGGTGGTGGCGGTGAAGCTGTGCTTCGGCGTCTGGGGCAATCGCTTGCCCGTGTTGACGGACGGCACCGCCACCGTCTGGGCCGCGCGCGTGCCCACCGCGGGCGCGGTCAGGATGGTGAAGCCGCCGTCGCGTATCTCCGTGTCGAGCAGGGTGTAGCCGCCGAACACCGTCCAGCCGGGCAGGATCGTGCCGTTGGCGGACAGCTCGATCCCGTCGATGCGGCTGCGGCCGATAAAGGCCACCGTGTTGGCGTCGCTGGTGACGCGGGCGTTGCTGATCTCGGTCCGGAAGCCCGCCAGCTGGAGCTGGAGCTGGTCCCGGAACAGCGACGCCTTGGCCCCCGCCTCGTAGTTCCTGGTCTTGGTGGGCTGGAGCGCGTCCAGGATCGCTAGGTTGGCCGCCGTGTTGGTGGTGGGCAGCGCGTTGCCTTCCTGCCCTTCGGCCAGCAGGCTGTTGGGCGGCGTGGCGGAGGTGGCGTAGCTGGCGTAGAGGCTGGTCTGCTCGGTCGGCTTGAACACCAGCCCCGCCTGCCAGTTGAACAGTTCGTCGCGGCGACGCAGCCTGATCTGGGCGGCGCCCGCGGCGACGGCCGGTCGCACTACGGAGGTGAATCGGTCGTAGCGCGCGCCCAGGTTCAGGATCAGGCCGGGCGTCAGCGTGATCGAGTCGAAGGCGTAGGCCGCCTGGGTGGTGCCGTCCTGCTGCGTCTCGGTATTGAGGGCGCCGCGGACGATGGGCGTCGGCACGGTGCTGGTGTCCGACGCGTAATTGACGAACGGGTCGCGCGCGTTGGGCGCGAACAGGCTGGTACAGGTGTAGCGCGCCACCGTCGCGGGTGTGCAGCGTGGCGTCACCGCGCCCGACGCCAGGACGAAGGTGCCGCGGCGTGCCTTTTCCCACGCGAACTCGGCGCCCGCCGCGAAGCTGTGCTCGATCCCGCCGGTGTTGAGCGTGCCGTACAGGTCCACCTGGTCGATGACGCTGTCCGTGCGGCCGTGGCGCGTGTTGGGACGGCGCCAGACATATCCGCCGCCCACGCCCAGGTTGGTCGCCGACGGCACGGCGGACGTGCCGTACACGTTGCCCTGGCTGTCGTCGGGCTGGGTGAAGATGTAGCTCTGTTCGGTGTTGTTGTAGCGGGCGGTGTTACGCAGCGTGACGCCCCCGAAATCATGCTCGACGCGCAGCATCGCCTGGTTGGTGGTGGCGTCGCGGAAGTCGCGGTTGACGAGACCGTAGAAGGTGGACCGGTCGATCCGCCCGGTGCGCCCGGTGATGGTGGTGAAGTCGCCGACCGCGGGCTCGCTGTTCACGCGGCCGGTGCCCGGCGCGTTGCCGATGATATAGGCGTAGGGCAGCCCGCTGTCGGGCAACTCGTGACTTTCCAGATAATAATAGCTGGCGGTCAGCCGCGTCGGCGTGCCGAGCCCTATCGTTAGCGACGGCGCCACGCCCCAGCGGCGCGCGTTCACCTCGTCCCGGCCCGCCACGTCCTGGTCGTGCCACAGCCCCGCGATCCGGAAGCCAACATGGTCGGCGACGCGCAGGTTGACGTCCGCCGTCACCCGCTTGAAGTCGGCGTTGCCGTAGCTGCCGCTGACGCGCGCGAAATCCTCGGTCTGCGGAAGCTTGGAGATGATGTTCAGCGTGCCGCCCGGCGATCCGCGCCCGCCCAGCACCGAGTTGGAGCCGCGCACCACCTGAATCTGGTCGGTGGCGAACACCTCGCGCGTCTGCGAGCCCAAGTCGCGGACGCCGTCCACGTAGATCGAGCCCTGGCTGTCGAAGCCGCGGATGAACGGCCGGTCGCCGATCGGGTTGCCACCTTCCGCAGCGCCGAACGTGATGCCCGGCACGGTGCGCAGCGCGTCTTGGAGGCTGATGGACCCCGTCTGTTCGATCACCTGCGCGGGCAGCACCAGGATGGAGCGCGGCGTATCGACGAGCGGCGCCACCTGCTTCGGATCCTCGCCCGCCTGGATGCGCTGACCGTTGACGACCACGTCGTCGTCGCGCCGACGATCCTGGGCGTCGGGTCCCTGGACGTTCGGCCCCTGCTCGCTGGGTTCCTGCTCGGCCGGGCCCTGCGCGCCGGCCGGTGCCGATGCCAGAAAGCCCACGCAAGAGAGCGCGAGGAAAGATACGTTACTGCTAGTCATTATCAGCCCCCTGTCGTGACCGCCACTATTGCGAGTCGCTTGCAGCGTCAAGGAAGGATGATATTTCCCGCGACCGCGCGGCTCGAGGTGAACCGACAGGTCGGTTCTGGTTCATCCTGCCAGCGGGAGAACGTCGAAATCGATGGAAGTGCGGCCAACCCCGTCACTCCATCTTCGGAGACGGGTGGATCATAGCTCCCATGGTCTGTGACCTGCCCGGACGAATATCAATATACGCGCCGACCGAGACGATGCCCGAGTGACTGCATTTGAATCGATGCGGGGGTGTAGGGGCGGAGGTATGAAGGTAGCCGCCTATGATCGAGTTCTCTTCGGTGGGAGCGGACCAAGAATACGATGCTGGCGGCAGGTCTTGTGTAGCTGCGGCCGAGAGCCTGTTGGGGAAGGCGGAGCGGGAGCGTGGCCGCTCGCGAGAGCGCGAAGCCAAGGACAGCATTTCTTCGTGGCGGGGCAAGTTCCATTCGATCGCGTGCCGAACACAGGAATCGGATGGGCGGCCGGACAAGACCGGCCCGAATGCGTCAGGGCCGCCTGTGTGGCCCCCCCCGCCGGCCTGCGCGGGCCGGTACCCCGCGCGTCCGCTGCAGCGGGCTTGATCGGGATGGAGGCGGCGCGGCACGGGCGATAGGCTTCGAAGGGGCGGACAGGGCCTCCTGGGTGCGAACGGCTCGGCGGGGCGAGCACGCGGAGAAAACAGTCGTTCCCCGCGGGTAAACCGATCGTTACGCGGACCCGGTCGCCCAGCGGCGGGAAGGGCCCGGCGACCTCCACCCCGGCTGCCGCCGCCGCGGTCCGCAGGCGGGTCGCCGCCGCGGTTCGGAACGGTACGGAGTTGGCGCGGCTATCGGTATGGGCAAGGCCGTGCCGGTCTAGCGCGGCCGTGACCCGTGCGCGCTCCGCCAGGTTCCGGTTGCGGACCAGGACCACGTGCGCCTGATCGGACAGCGCCGCCGCCGCGCACAGCGACGGCCGGGATTGCACGTGCGGAGCGCCGATGCCCGCTTTGCGCAGCGCCTCCGCGAGTGCCGGCGTGGTAAGCGCTTAACAATCGCTCTCGGCCGGATAGAAAACTTTCGGCCGACGTGCTGATGGGGCTGCCGGTTAGAATGACAGGGGTGACGGCTAGGTCACGCGGCGAAAGGGTGCCAGAGCAGTGCTGAGGCGAGGTTGACGAAGGCGAGGTAGGACTCGGCGGTCTTGTCGTAGCGTTTGGCGATGCGGCGCCAGTTCTTGAGCTTGCCGGAGAGGCGCTTGACGCGGTTGCGCCAGTGGTACTTCGCGCGGTTGTGTGGCGCGGGGTTGCGGCGATTGGCCTTGGCGGGGATCACTGTCCCGATCCCGGCGTCGGCCAGTTCGCCGCGGATCGTATCAGCATCGTAGCCTCTGTCCGCCAGCAGGGCATCGATCCGGTCGTTGACCATGCGCATCAACGGGCGGAAGCCCTGGATGTCACGCGCCTGTCCGGGTGTCAGCACAAAGGCGAGCGGGCGTCCGCAGGCATCGCCTCGGGCGTATGGCTTGGTCATGGACCCGCCGCGTGAGCGACCGAGCGCCTCGGCATGGCCTAGCTCCTTTTTTATGCCCGCCGCGCAGTGATGCGCCCGCACCACCGTACTGCCGATCATGTCGGCGCTGGCATCGCGCTCGACCGCGCCTGCCAGCGTCTCCAGCATGGCGTCGAAGACGCCGGTTACGGCCATCGCCGGTAGCGGCGGAACACGCTGTTTCACTTGCCGTACTCGTCCGGCAGTCGCCGCCACTGCGCGCCCGTCCGCGCGATCCACATCATGCCCTCGAAGTAGCGCCGGTCGTCCTGCGCCGGGCGGCAGCCTCGGCCGCGCTCGGCCGGCAGCAACGCGCCGACGATCTCCCCCTCCACATCCGACAGCCCGGTCCGATCATCCAATGCCGCCTCCGAATGGCAGCCTTGGATCAACCCTCGATCACCACGTCGACCTTCGTCCACGCGACCTAGAAGTTCGCGCGGACGCCGAGTGCGTATCGCGGACCATAGGTTTCGTAGGTGATCGTGCGCTCCTTGTAGACGGAGTAGAGAAAGGTCTTCTCGTTGAACAGGTTCAGTCCCTGCGCGAACAGGGTGACGTTGGGCGTCAGCGCGTAGTTGAGGCTGGCGTCCCAGATGCCATAGGCCGCGACGTCGACCGGCTGGCCGCGATTGCCCTGTTCCGTCTGGCGATAGCCCTGGCGGTAATTATAGGCGATGCGTGCCTGGAGCGGCCCCTTCTCGTAGAAGCCGACGACGTTGTAGGTGGTGGCGTCGGGCGCGACGAAGCTGAGATTGGCCTGCACGCCAAGCCCGTCCAGCGGTGCGGGCAGGCCGGTGAAGGTGTACTGGCCGGACAGCTCGATGCCGCGATACTTGTCGTCGCGGACGTTTTCCGGCCGGGTGCGGCGGAAGTCCAGGCCCAGCACCTGGATGGTGGTCGTCACCTGTTCGGAGACGTTGCTGATGTCCTTGTAGAAGCCGGCGAGGCTGACGTAGCTCGACCGGTCGAGATACCAGGTGACGGCCGCGTCGTAGTTCCAGCCGATGATCGGCTGGAGGTCGGGATTGCCGTCGGTGATCGCGCGCTCGCGGGGCCTCGGGTTGATGTTCCGTATGAGCAGCAGGTCGGAGAGCGTCGCGCGCGTCAGCGTCTTGGCGACCGCGGCCTGGAACACCACGTCGCGCACCACGTCGATCTTGAAGTTGGCGCTGGGCAGCAGCTCCGCATACTCGCCGCGTTGCTCGATCGGCCGGGCCGGCGACAGGTTGACGATCGGATCCAGGCCGGGCCCGGGGTTGGAGATGCCGAGGATCTCTTGGCCGAACCCGCGCGAGAGCACCTTGGTCCGTGTGAAGCGCACGCCCAGATTGGCCGCCCAGTTTCGCGATCCGAAATTGCCGGCGAACGATCCCTGCACGAAGGTGCTGATCGTCCGCTCCTGCGCCGAGCCGCTGTTGCTGGGAATCAGTACCACGCCGAGCCCGCCGCCGTTCGCGGCCAGCGCCGCGCGCGTGGCGGCCGGGTCCCGGGTCGCATTGATGGTCGCGTCCGTCAGCAGATACGCCTGGAGGTCGGCCACCGAATAGGCCGGGAAGCCGCCGGGGAACATGCCGACGTCGAAGAAGTCGTTCGCGTCCGCCGGCCGGCCGAACAGGCTCTGTGGATAGCGCACCCCGCCGAACACGCTTTGCAAGGCGTCGGGCGTCTTGAAGGAGGAACGCCCCTTTTGGCGGTCGACATAGTTGCCGCCCGCGGTGATCGACTTGAAGATACCGCGGTCCGCGTCCCACTTGGCCTGGGTGTTCAGCTGGTAGATGCGGTCGGAAACGCTGACCCCCTCGAAGGTCAGGTAGCCCGCGCGCGCGTTGGACGTGTCCAGGATGTTGCCCAGGCCTGAATAGGTCGGCAGCCCGCGGTCGCTGAGCGCGAAGGTGACGCCGGTGGGCGAGTAGCCGGGCTGGGCCAGGTTCGCCTCGAACCACGCTTGGTTGCCGCCCGTGTCGTCGGTCGCCCTGGAATAGGACAGGTCCAGGAGCCCCGATATGTCGGGCGCGGGCCGCCACTCGATGTTGAGGCCGCCTTGATAGGTTTCGGCCAGGCGCGGGCGGACCTGATTGGTGATGGTCGGGCCCGACGCGATGCCGGTGTACCCCGTGACCGTCTTGTTCGCGTCCACCGTCGCCGCGGTGATGTCGCCGGGGCCGCCGTAGACGAAGAACACCTTGTTGTCGTCGTTGACGTCGAGCTTGGAGTACAGGCCGTCCAGCGTGGCGACGATCGTGTCGGTCGGCTTCCACTGGATGGTGCCTAGCCCCGACACGCGCTTGCGGGTGGTGCTGTTGACGCCGTACTCGACATAGGTGGGCAGCGAGACGCCGGTGAACTCGTTGACGCCGTCCTTGTTCAGGTCCAGATTTTGGTTCGCCTCCCACCCATCGGTGAAGATGCGCTGGCCGGCGATCTTGCGGTTGAGGTAGGAGGCGGCGACCAGGATGCCCAGCCGCCCGTCGAGTAGCGTGGTACTGGCCAGCCCCGACGCCTGGGGCGATACCTTGCCGCGCAGATCGTCGTAATTCCCCTGCGCCGACACCACGAACCTCGGCCCGTTGAAGTCGAAGGGGCGGGCCGTGTACATGTCCACCGTGGACGCGATGCCGCCGTCGATCTGGCTGGCGATGGGCGTCTTGGACACGTCCACCCGGTTGATGAGCTCGGCCGGCAGGATGTCGAAGCTGAATTCGCGGCCCTGGTTCTCGGTCGCCAGGATGCGGCCGTTGTAGAGCGCGGTGCTGAACGCCGGCCCCAGGCCGCGCACGGTGATGAACTGGCCCTCGCCGTTGTCGCGGCTGATGGTGACGCCCGGGATGCGCTGGATCGCCTCGGCAATGTTCTGGTCGGGCAGCTTGCCGATGTCGTCCGCCACGATCGAGTCGACGATGTTGGGTGCCGCCCGCTTGATGTCGACCGCGCGGCGAAGGCTTTCGCGAAGGCCGGTGACGACGATGTCGCCCTCGGCGGGCACGTCATCGCCCTGACCTTCCGCCAGCGGCGTGCCGGCGGCGGTCTGGCCGGCCTGCACCTCGGCGGGCTGGGCGGTGCTGTCCTTGATCTGGCTGTCCTGCGGCGTCGCGCGGCGTTCCTGTGCCGGGGCGGCGGCGGGGAGGGAGAGGACCGTTGCCATCGCCGTCATGCCGATCGAGCGCGACCACCGCTTCATACCCTATCCTCCCCTTTTCGCGTCCGCGACGCCCCCGTCCGTCTCTGGCGGACAATAGGCATTGTTTAACGATCAACAGGGCTGAACCCTAACCGGGCGAGCGTCAATCCCCTTTCCCTATCCCTGCCGTCGAGGGATGGCCTCGCCCGCCGCGTCGAACAGCAGGATGCGCTCGGGATCGATGTGGAGGACGAGCTGCCCCGGCACCGGCACCGCCCGATGGCCGTCGAGCTTGGCGCGGAACTCGCCCGCGCCCGCGACCTGCCCGTATAGAAAGGTGGAGTGGCCCAGCGCCTCCACCGCCTGCACGTCCAGCGTCAGCGGCACCCGCCCGTCCCCCGGCTCGGTCCGAACGTGTTCCGGCCGGATACCCGCCGTCACCCGGTCGCCCGTCACCGCGTCGGCGCGCGCGAAACGCATCCCGCCCGCCAGCTCGAACAGGGTTTCGCTACCGTGCCGGCCCATCACCGCGGCGTCGAGCAGGTTGATTCGCGGGCTGCCGATGAAGCCCGCGGTGAAGACGTTGGCCGGCCGCTCGTACAGTTCGATCGGCGTGCCGACCTGGGATATGCGGCCGCGGTCCAGCACCACCAGCCGGTCGGCCAGCGTCATCGCCTCCACCTGGTCGTGCGTGACATAGAGCATGGTGCTGCCCAGCCGCCGGTGCAGCCGCGCCAGCTCGTGACGCATCCTGACGCGCAGGTCGGTGTCCAAGTTCGACAGCGGCTCGTCGAACAGGAACACGGCCGGGTCGCGCACGATGGCGCGGCCGATCGCCACCCGCTGCCGCTGCCCGCCCGACAATTGGTGCGGCAGCCGGTCGAGCAGCGCGTCCAGTTCCAGCACGGCGGCCGCGTTCGCCACCTGCCGCCCGATCTCGGCACGGGGCACGCGCATGTTCCGGAGGCCGAAACCCAGATTCTCGCGCACCGTCATGTGGGGGTAGAGGGCGTAGGACTGGAACACCATCGCCACGCCCCGGTCGGCGGCGGGCACGCGGGTTACGTCGCGGTCGCCGATGCGCACGGTGCCGGCAGATACATCTTCCAACCCCGCTATCAGGCGTAGAAGCGTGGACTTGCCGCAGCCGGACGACCCCACCATCACCACGAACTCGCCCGACGCCACCGACAGGTCGATGCCGCGGATCGTCTCCGCGCCGTCGAAGGATTTGGTGATGCCGGAAAGCGTCAGCGCGCTCATCGGTTCGGCTCCTGGGGCGCCGATGCAGGCGCGCGCGCGCAGGTGTCGCCGACGACGAATGCCGCGTCGATCGCGACGCGTTCGGGGCGGCCCTCGCCGCGCAACAGGATTTCGGCCGCCCGGCGCCCCTTCTCCAGCGCGTTCTGCCGCACGGTGGTGAGCCGCGTCGCGTCCATTCCCATGTCCGCCAGACCATCGAATCCCGTCACCGACAGCCGGCCCGGCACCGCCAGGCCGCTCGCGCGGGCGTAAGCGATCACGCCGCACGCCAGCCGGTCCGAGAAGCAGACCAGCGCCGTCAGTTCCGGTTTGCGTGCGAGCAGCCGTTCCGCCGCCCGTGCGCCCCCCGCCTCGTCGTTCGCGGTTTCGCAGACCAGCACTTCATCCCACGCGATCCCGGCCGCATCGAACCCGTCGCGACATCCCCGGACGCGTTCCAGCACCACGTGGCTCTCGTCCGGGAAGTCGTCCGCCAGCGACACGATCGCGCCGTTGCCCTCCGCGCGCGGAAAGGTGACGATGCCGACGGCGTGGTGCCCCAGGTCTGCCAGGTGCGTCACCACCGCGCGCATCATGGCGCGGTCGTTGGTCAGCACGCTGGACAGGTCGGGGGCGTCGAAGTCCACCGCCACCGTCGGCAGGCCGCGCGCCAGCGCCCGGCGTATCGCCGGATGGCTGCGCCACGGCGCATTCAGGATATAGCCGTCCACCATCGCGCTCAACGTGTCGCGTGCGTCCGGGTCCGCGCTGCCTAGCGGGATCAGCAGGATATTGGCCCCCTCCTCCTCGCAGACGGAGGATACGCCACGCAGAAAGGCGATGTCGTGCGCGTCGGTAAAGGCGTAACTCAGCCGGTCGTTGAACAGCACGCCGATCGCGCCGCACCGCCCCGTTCTGAGCGATCGGGCGGCGGGGTTCGGACCCTGGTAGTTCACGGCGCGCGCGTGCGCGATGATGCGGTCGCGCAGCTGCTTGGAAACCTTGGCGGGGTTGTTGTACGCGTTGGACACGGACGTGTGGGTGACGCCCAGGTCGGACGCGATCGATTTCAACGTGGCCCGCTTCGCCCGCACCTGGCCCCTCCTTCCGGCGGTGTCGCCGCTCTACCGAGCGGGGACGTAACCCGCCCGGTTGACACGCACAACCGCGCTTATTTAACGTTAAACCAATCGCGGGAGAGGGGAAACGGCCCAGCCTATGACCCGGGTGTCACACGCCCTGCGCGCCGCGACGGCGACCGCCCTGCTGCTCTGCGCGCAGACGGCGGTCGGCCAGGTCGCACGCCCCGCCGCCGCCGCCGCCGCCGCCGTGCCCGATGCCCGGCCGCTGACGCTGCGCCACCTGGACCATCTGTTCGCCGAGGCGATCTTGGGCGGCGAGCGGGTGGGCGTGCTCAACATCTACAGCGTGGCGCCCGACTACCGCTTCGCGATCGAACCGCGAGAGGGCTATGCCTGCGTCGACGACGCCGCACGTGCGATGGTGTTGCTGGCGGCGCTGCCCGACCTGCCGCCCGCCCGGTTGCGTCAGCTCGACCTGCTCACCCGCTTCGTGCTGCGGATGCAGGCGACCAACGGTTATTTCTACAACTTCGTCTGGCCGGCCGCTGGATCACGGCCGGCACGGATCAACCGCAGCTATCGCACCTCGCTGGCGGAGTTGAACTGGTGGTCGTTGCGCGCGCTCTGGGGGCTTGAGGCGGCGGCGGCGCGTCTGCCCGACCGCGCCACCGCCGCCCGCGCCCGCCGCGCGGCGGATCGGCTGGTCGCCAATCTGAAGCGTGACCTTCCCGTTGCCCGCAAGGGGGTGGCGCAGGTGGAGGGCGTGGTGGTGCCGACTTGGCTGCCCTTCGGCTCGGGCGCGGACGCGGCCTCCACCGCGGTGCTGGGGCTGCTGGCGCACCTCCGACGCATCGACGACGCCGGCACGCGCGCGCTGGTCGGGCGGCTGGGCGACGGGATGCTGGCGATGCGCGCGGGCGATGCGAGCCGCTTTCCCTACGGCGCGCATCTCAGCTGGCGCAACCAGTGGCACGCCTGGGGCAATGGCCAGGCGTACGCGCTGCTGCGCGCCGGCACCGCCCTGGGGCGGCCGGACTTCACCGCCAGCGCGCTGGAGGAGGTGGATCATTTCTATCCCTGGCTGCTCGATCGGGAAATGCTGTCCAGCTTCTCGGTCCACTTGGCAGGCGACCAACTTCGTCCGACCGATGTAAAGCGTTTTCCCCAGATCGCCTACGGGCTCGGCCCCATGATCCTGGCCGCGACGGAGGCGCATCGCGTCACCGGTCTACCCCGCTACCGCGACACCGCGCGCCGGCTGGCAGGCTGGTTCGCCGGCGATAACGCCGCCCGCCGCCCGATATACGATCCCGCCAGCGGGCGCGTCCTGGACGGTATCGACGGCCCTGCGACCGTCAGCGCGGACTCGGGCGCGGAATCGACGGTGGAGGGATTGCTGGCGTTGGCGGCGCTCGACGGTGCGCGGTTACCGTGATGAACCGCCGCGATTTGCTGGTGACGGGCGGGCTGGCGCTTCTTGCCGGATGCAGCCCGCGCGCCGAGCGCCGACGCGCGGACGTGATCCGCCTATGGGTGGCGCCCAACGCCGCGGAGGAAGCGTTCTGGAAGATCGCGGTGGGGCGCTGGAACGCGGCCGGCCGCGGTCTGCCGGTTCGTTTCACCACCATCCCTACGGCCGGCAATTCGGAGGATACGGTGTTGTCCGCGCTGGTCGCTGGCACCGAGCCCGACCTGTGCACCAACGTCTTTTCCGGCTTCGCGGTGCAACTGGCGGCGCTGGGTCAGGTGATCGACCTGGCGACGCAAGGGGGCTTCACCGACCTCGTCGCCCATCGCCGAATGGATGCGATCATGCCCGGCTGGACGCGAGGGGGCCGCGTGGCGGCCATGCCCATCTATTCCAGCCCAACACTGATCTGGTGGCGCGGCGACCTGCTGGAAGCGGCGGGCCTGTCGGCACCGCCCGCCACCTACGACGAGGTGTATCGCTTTTGTGACCGCTACGTCCGGCCGGGCGCGCGCTACGGGATGCAGGTGGTGGCCGGGCGGTCGTGGCAGGATCGCTGGTTCGACTTCATCGCCTTCTACTACGCCGCGTCCGGCGGCCGGCCGTACCTGGACGGCGACCGCGCGCTTTACGCCAACGCGGCGGGGCTGGCGGCGGCGGGCTTCATGGATGCCATGTTCCGCCGCGGCTGGACCGCGCTCGACTTCGACGCGGAGGAGCCGCTCGTCACCGGCCTCGCCGCCGGGGCGACGCGCGGTCCCTGGGACGTGGAACGCTATGCCCGCATCTATCCCGACACGCTGGCGCGGATCGCGGTCGGCCCGGTGCCCGCGGTGCAATCGGGAGAGGGGGTGGGACCGGGTTCCACCTTCTCCGACAGCAAGGGGGCGGTGATCTTCCGCAGCAGCCTCGTCGCGCAACAGGCGTTCGAATTCCTGGCCTGGGTGCTGGGCGACGAGGCGATGAACTTGCTCTGGTTGCAGCGCACCGGCCTATCGCCCGCGCGCGGCGACCTGCTCGATAACCCGCGCTTCGCCGGCTATTACCGCACCAATGCGATCGCGCGCGCCTATGCCGAGCACGTAGCGACCGCCCGCCCGCCCGCGCTGTCCGAACACACGATCGACGTGCAGAAGATCATGACCTCGCGCTTGGTCGAGCCGCTGATGACGGGGTCGGCCGCCCCGGCCCAGGCGCTGGCCGACGCAGTCGCCCGCACCGACCGGATGCTGGAAGCGCAGGCATGAGAACGGGCCGCCCCCTATCGCGCGAGGCGGTGATCGGATTGTCGCTGGCCGGCGCCTACCTGCTCTTCGCGGCGGTGTTCTGGGCCTATCCGTTCTTCTGGCTGGCGCGGCTGTCGGTCACCCAGTGGCGTTTCTTCGACGAGCCGGTGTTCACCGGCGCGCGCAATTTCCTGCGCACCGTCCGGGATCCGCAGTTCCTGCTGTCGCTGTGGAACGTGGTGCGCTTTCTGCTTTTCTACCTGCCCATCGCGGTCGCCGGCGCGCTCACGGTCGCGTTCGGCCTTCGGCACGTGGGGCGCGGCAAGGCCTTCGTGGCGCTCTGCTTCCTCCTGTCCAACGTCTCCTCCGGCGTGGCGATGGCGTTGGTCTTCACCAAGATTTTCAGCACGACGGGCCCGCTCAACGCCCTTGTCTTCGATTGGGTGGGCGTCCGCATCCCCTGGACCAACGATCCGACGCTGGCGATGCTGGCGATCGCGCTGGTGGTGGCGTGGAAGTTCGTCGGCTATTACGGGTTGATCCTCTATTCGGGGCTGCTCGCGGTGCCGCGCGACATATACGACGCGGCGCGGCTGGACCATGCGGGGCCGCTGACCCGGCTGGTGCGCATCACGCTGCCGCTGCTCAACGCGCAGCTGATGATGGTGCTGGTGTTCGCGATCCTGGTGTCGTTCGGCCTCTTCACCGAGCCGTTCCTGATCACCGGCGGCGGCCCCGCCGACGGCACCGCGACCCCGCAGATGCTGATCTATGAGACAGCGTTCCGCCGCCTCCAGCCCAGCCACGCCGCCACGATGAGCATTCTGGTGTCCGCCGTCAGCTACGCCTTGATCGCGGCCGCGCGACGCCTGTTCGAGCGAAAGGTAGTGTTGGCATGACGGCGGGTCGCGGCCTAGGCGGCTGGGCCGCCACGATCGGCATCTACGCGCTGGCACTGACCTGGCTCTATCCCTTCGCCTGGATGGTCGCCGCGTCCCTGAAACCGACCGCCCAGGTCTATACCACCGCGCTGTTTCAGGGCGACTGGACGCTGGACAATTTCCGCTTCCTGTTCGCCACCGCCGACACGCTGGACCGGCCCTTTCTCCAGGCGATGGGCATATCGGCATTGGTGACGTTCAGCGTGACCGCGTCCGTGCTGCTGAGTTCGGCCTTCATCGCCTTCGCTCTGGCCCGCCTGCGCTTTCCGGGCGCCAAGCTGTTCGGAGATTTCCTGCTGCTGCAGATGGTGATCCCGACCACCATGTTCATCCTGCCGCTGTTCGTGCTGGTGAAGCAGTTGGGGCTGCTCAACTCGCTCGCGGCACTGATCCTGCCGTCGCTGATGTCGGGATGGGGCATCTACATGATGTCCCAGTCGTTCAAGGCGATGCCTGAGGAGTATTTCGACGCCGCGCGCCTCGACCGCGCGGGCCTGTGGCGTACGGTGACCGCCGTCGTGGCGCCGCTCAACAAGTCGATCATCGCGATCGTGGCGTTGTTCACCTTTACGGGCACCTGGGACAATTTCCTGTGGCCGCTGATCGCCATCTCGGACACGGACCGGATGCCGCTGGCGGTGCTGCTGGCGACGTTCAGCAAGCAGTATGGCGGCTATGCAGGGCCTGTGATGGCGGGGGCCGTGTTGCAGACCCTGCCGCTGGTGACGCTGTTCGTGCTGTTTCGCCGCCAGTTCCTCCAGGGCATGTCCCTGACCCTGAAATAGGGCCGACGTACCGACACGTCGTCGCTTCCATCCGAAAGGTCGTCCGTGAACCCAGAAGCCGTCCCGCGTGTCAGCACGCTCGAACAAGCGTTCCTCGTCGCCGCCCCGCCGACCCTGGCGGGGGAGAAGCTGCGCTTCGCGGGCGTCGACGGGCAGGACGTCTACAACATCACCGCCCCCTTCCGCTCCGCCGGACGCACGGTGATCGCCGGGCGGGTTGAGCCGCGCGACAGTGAATATTCGACCGCCGTCTTCTTCGAGGAGCGGGACGGTATCTGGTTCCCGATCGAGGGGGCGCCGCGCTTCGCGTTGCAGGATCCGTTCGTGACGTTCATCGGGGGCGAGCTGGTCTTCGGCGGCGTCCGCGTCGGCCAAGGCGACGGCGAGCTCGTGTGGCACACCGTCTTCTATCGCGGGCAGGACATCTTCGGGCTGTTCGAATTCTTTGCCGGGCCGCTGGGGATGAAGGACATCCGCCTGTGCGAGCTTGCCGACGGGCGGGTAGGGATATTCACCCGCCCCCGCGGGCAGAAAGGCGGGCGCGGCACGATCGGCTATGCTGAAATTCCCGACCTCGACGCCCTGTCGATCGCCGCCATCGATACGGCCCCCATGCTGGAGGGGATGTTTCACCCATTGGACTGGGGCGGCGTCAACGAGGCGCACCTGCTAATGACCGGTGAGATCGGCCTGATCGCGCACGCGGCCTATTTCAAGGATGATATTCTGTACGGGGAGCGCCGCTACTTCGCGACGGCGTTCGTCTTCGATCCCGCCAAGAGGATCTGGCGCGACCATCGCATCATCGCCGCCCGCGCGCAGTTCCTCCCCGGCGTGGCGAAGCGAGGCGATCTGGTCGACGTGGTCTTCTCCTCGGGAATTGAGACGGTCGGAGGGGCTACGCGGCTCTATGCCGGAACGTCGGACGCGGAAGCGCAGTGGATTCAAATTCCGTATCCGTTCGACACGCCCTTGAGCGATGCGGTCCGGCACTCCGGCGGCGGTGCCCCGGCCACGCATCTTCGAGTTCCAGGGCTATACGGTAGAGATGGGTTGGGGTTCGTCTGACAGCACCGCCGCACCGTCTGACTTCCGCGAAGCCATCGCTGCCGGCCGCGGCAGGACGACGAAGTTCCGCGCCTGTCACGCCTGCATGCGGTATCGCAGAGATCGCCGCGGCATATTTACACCAACGGCGAGGTCCGAAACCGGTGCCGCTTATGGCAAGTCATGATTGGTCGACTAATTCAAGCGCCTGAACGGACGCCCGAAGTCGGCGATGCGGAAGGGCGCCGTGGATGACCGACTTCGGGTCACGGCATAGTTCGCGCATAGTCGATGAACGCCCTGGGCGGTGGGGGCAAGAGGCAACGCTGCTGTGATACAGGAACGAACCGGAGAAGGTCTGCCACCAGTCCTACAGCACGGGCGCCAGCGCGCCGCTGGCGAGGTACGGGTGCAACCAGTCCTCGAACAGGTGGATCACGCCGGTGCCCACCACCGCGGCCTCGACGCCCAGGTCCACCGCGCTGCCGGTGCCCGCCACCAGCCACGGCTCCGGCTCGATGCGCATCGCTTCACCGTCGCGTTTGAATTCCCGAAGGCGATATCAGCCGTTCGCTGGCGAAGCGGCCCAGGATGCAGGGATGGATCAGAAGGTCGAGTGGGTGCGCCGGCCGCCCGTGCCGGTTCAGGTGCGCGGGCGAGGCGGCGGTGGCGAAGCGTTGCACCCGCGGGCCGATGGGCAGCGCGATCATGTCTGCCTCCAGCCGCTCGTCGTAGCGGATGCCCGCGTCGCATCCCGCCGCCAGCACGTCCACGAAGCTCTCGTCCGCCACCACCTCGACGCGCTGGCGGCGGACGGCATCGCGTACGTGCCCTTCTTCCCGCTGGGCGGCTTCGGTACGCTCCGGTCGGACGCGTTGTCGCAGGTGGCGGAACGGCTGGGTGCCGCGCCGATGCAGGCGGCGCTGGCCTGGCTGCTGCGGCGCTCGCCCAACATTCTGCTGATCCCCGGCACGTCGTCCGTTCCGCGCCTGGACGAGAAGCTGGCGGCCGCGACGCTGAGGCTGCCCGACGACGCGATGGCGGCGCTCGACGGCATCGGTCACTGATCGTTCTGCCCATGTCGACGGCGCGCTCTCGCACGCGAACTGCCGGGTCCGGTCAGCCGCCTCGCCTCAGCGTGAAGCGCGTCATTTCGGGCGGACGGCCAAGGCGCAGCGCGAACCCCGGCCAAAGGCCGGTGCCGTTGCTGACATAGAGGGTCATGCCGCCGACCTGGTAGCGGCCGGACACGAAACCGTTGTTGGCCCTGGCGACGAGCCGATCCACGCCCGCGACCATCCCGCCGTGCGTGTGCCCTGACAGTTGCAGCGCGACGCCCGCCGCCGCGGCGCGGCGCGCCTCGCGCGGCTGGTGGTCGAGCAAGATCACCGGTGCGCCCGCGGGTGCACCGGCCAGCGCCGCGGTCAGGTCAGGACCGGGCCGGCCGTGGCCGCGGGCGGACAGGTCCGTGACGCCGGCCAGCACCAGCCGGTCGTCGTCACGCTTCAGCACCGCGTGCGCGTTGGGCAGCATCCGCATGCCTAGGCTACCCAGGCGACGCATCCAGGCGTCGTAATTGAAGAAATATTCGTGGTTGCCCGGTACCGCGTAAACGCCGTCAGGCGCACGCAACGTGCGCAGCGGCTCCACATCGGCCCGGCGCATCTCCACCGAACCGTCGACGAAGTCGCCGGTCACGACGATCAGGTCGGCACCGGCGGCGTTCGCGCGCTCCACGACCGCGCGTGCCCAGGGCGCCTGGAACAGCCGGCTGAGGTGGAGGTCGGTAAGCTGGAGCAGGCGATAGCCGTCGAACCGCGGCGGCAGGTTCGGGATCGCGACCTCCACGTCCCGGACCCGCGGCACGCGCGTCGCATTGACGACCGCGAGCGCGCTCACCGCGGCGGCCAGCACGACCGCGGCGTAGCGGGCCGTGTCCGGCAAGCCGACGCTTCGCCACCGGACGGCGGCCGCGGCGAGCAGTCCCAGGTCGAGCAGGATTTGGAGGATCTCCAGCAGCAGCAGCGCGCCGAACGCCCAGTTGAACAGCATCACGATCGCGCGGGGGAATTCGGGAGCGAACACGGAACCGGACGAGAGCCGACTCCAGAGGTGATATTGCGATGCGGTGAGCAGCAGCAGCGCGGCGATGACCCGGACCCAGAGCGGGAGTGACAGCGGCCAGACCGTGCGGGCCGAAACGTACAGCGCCGGTACGAGAAAGACGAGGTTGAAGATGAGGAGGCTCCTTTCCCGCGCATCGGCGGGACGGCGGCCACTTGCCGCCTACGATCCGTTTAGCGCCGCCGTCGGGAAGGGGGAACTCGCTCGTCGCTTCCGCTTACAGAAAGGACGCGCTCTTGGCTGAATGACCACGAGTGGGTCCTCCTTGCCGTCCGTGCCTCGGGGCGGGAGGAACACCCCCCACTCAAATAATGAGGTCAGCACGTGCCGAGTCCGGATGCGGGCGCATGCCACCTCAATACTGCGCAGATGATCGAGCAGGAGGACATCGAGGAAGATCTGTTGATCGTGGACGGGCACGTGCCGCACGGCTTCATGCGCGGGGCGCTGGCGCTCGCCGCCCTGATGATCGGGTGCTCCGGGCCCGCTCAAGCGTCGACGCAGCCTGCACGTGCGGGCGACGGGCAGGTGCAGAACGTACGGTTCGGCGCCAAGCCGGTGAGCTGCCGCTCACGATCTGTCGCGGCGGCGAACCGGAGATTTGTACGCTCACCCTCGCCGATACGGACCGGCGCGAGGCGACGGAATAGGCAGCGCCCGCCGGCAAGTCCGTCAAGGATGCGTCGGTGCGAGACGGCGTCGTGTTGGCCGTCGTCATCGGGCCTAAGGCGGACGCGTAGGGCAATCACCCGTCCATGATCGTCCGCTTCTCGCCGGGCAGGGCCGCGACGACGGTGCGCCGGCGCGACGCGGTGCAAATGCGCTTTCCGGTCGAGTTGAACGACCGGCTCCTGTTCTGGCGACGCGACTGCCGCTTACCCGCCGAACGTTACTGTCAGTACAACTTGTTCGACGCGCCTAGCGGGTGACAAGGACGTAATCAGGGCGATGGCCGTCCCGGGCGGGCTACTGCTGCTGGCGCAGGACAAGAACGGTATCGCCTTGTTTCGCCAGACGGGCGGGCGCCTGGAGCGGGTCGTGGGATTGCCTCCTGCGACCGACGGCATGGAGGCGCTGGTCGTGCGCGACGTCGCGGCCTCGGCGGACGGTGGCCGCGTCGCGATGATCGTCGGCGGCTCCTATCCGGTCCAACCCGCGGCCTTGTTCACGCTCGACTTGGCAACGGGGAACTGGCGCACCGTTGACCTCGCGGCGCCGGATCATCCTGGAGCAGTAGACGGCATGGCAATTCCCCAGGCCCGTCCCGCCCCGCCTCAGCGTGAACCATTGGCCTATCTCGGTGACTGGTGCGGCCAGGGTTGGTCGGCAGGGCGCGAAGGGCAGTCCGCTCTCGATCCGGCGGACTTGCGCAAGCTCGCGATGGTGATCCTCAAACGTCAGAGGGTGAAGCGCGCGAGCCCGACGTACGTGCCGGCAGGGCGGCGAGAGGTGCCGCACGGAGCGCGGGCGGAGCCGCGATGCGCGCCGTGCGCACCGGTGTGCCGTACGTCTTGGTTCTGATGGCCCGCCCGCAGGTGATCGCACCTGCCATCATGCGGCTTTCGCTACCAAGCGCCGGATAGAACAGCGATGGCGGGCGATCTAGCCGCGCCGTCACCCAATCCGGCGTCGAAACCGCGGATCGTTGTTGATCGATCGTGCGGCCGAGTTGAACGAACGGCGGCTTACGAAGCACCGGAACGCCGGCTACGACGTCCAATCCCGGGTGGCATGCTGGTGGATAGCGGCGCGTCGAGCGACCGCTGCTACCATCATAGCGAGCTGGCGGGATACGGCCTGATTGGTGGCATTGGCTTTGAGCTGTCGCGCCGCGCGGGGCCCGATGGAGGGGCCACTAATCCATGATAGGTAAGTAAACCCGTCCCGTTTAATATCTTGTAAGAGGCTCGTCGCCCAGGCGTCCGCCATCGCGGAGGGAAGCTTGCTGCACGTTCTTCACTGCATTCGACACGACCATGACGGGTGGCTGCTGCTGTCGGCGGCGGTGGTATGCGTGGTCGGGGTGTCGGCTACTTTCGCAATGGCAACGCATGCCCGGCGCTCCTCCGGTCGGGCCCGGCGGCTGTGGAGCACGGTCAGCATCGCTTGCGCCGGTTGTACTGCCTGGGCCACGCACTTCGTTGCGCTGCTGGCCTTCCGGCCCGCCCTGCCCAGCGGCTACGACCCGGTGTTGACGCTAGTATCGCTGCTGGCGGCGGTCCTGGGTCTCGGAGCCGGCGTGCTGCTGTCGATGCGCAGCCGCACCATGTCGCGCCGCCTCCTCGCAGGCGCCGTGATCGGGCTGAGCATAGCCGCTCTCCACTATCTAGGGCAGTCGGCCTATCTGGTTCGAGGTCGCGTGACGTGGGACCCGACGCTGGTCGCCGTGTCGGCCGTGGCGGGCACGGGCTTGGCGACGCTGGCGCTGGGATCGCTCGGGCGGCGGGGCTGGTCACGCAGACTCGCCGCCCCGCTGCTGCTGTCGTCCATCGCCGTACTCCACTTCTGCGGCATGGCGGCCATGACCGTACACTATGATCCGTCGATCCAGCTGCCGGCGAATGCCCTGTCGCAGCGGATGGTGACGCCCGTCGTGGCCGGCATTTGTTCCGGGCTGCTGCTGCTGGCGATCCTGGGTTTGTGGTTCGACGTGGCCGCCAAGCTGCGGGTGCGGCGCGATCAGGAGCGGTTGCGCGAGTTGGCGGACGTGGCGCTGGAAGGTCTGCTCTTGTGCCGGGGCGATGAGATAACGGCGGCCAACAGCAGCGCTGCGGCGCTGGCCGGGCGCGGCGCCGCTGCCATGACCGGCGGCTTCGTGAGCGCGCTCCTGCCGGGGCTCGATGTGCCCAGCCTGCCGGAGCGCGAGGAGCGCGAGGCGGAGTTGGTGACGACGGAAGGCCGCACCGTGCCGGTGCGCGTGCTGCGCCGCGAGGTGACGGTGGGTCATCAAAGCCAGACCGTGCTGGCGCTTCGCGACCAGCGCGAGCGGCTGCGGACGGAGGAGAAGATGCGAACGCTGGCCTTCAGCGACCCGCTGACCGGCCTGCTGAACCGCACGCGCTTCTACGACCTGCTGGCGGTGCACGCGGCGTCGCGCCGCGAGAGCGACCGGCGCCTGTCCGTCCTGATGGTCGACCTGGACCGGTTCAAGCCGGTGAACGACACGCTCGGACACGCGGTAGGCGACCTGGTGCTGCGGATGGTCGGGGATCGACTACGAGCACTGGTCCGGGCCGACGACCTGGTGGCGCGGCTGGGCGGCGACGAGTTCGCGATCCTGCAACTGGGCAGTGAGACGGCGGACGTACTCGCCGGTCGCGTGGTCGACGAGCTGGGCAGGCGACCGTTCCTGGTGGACGGGCACGCCGTGGCGATCGGGGCCAGCGTCGGCATCGCCAGCGCTCCGCGTGACGGCAGCGACCCGGCCGACCTGCTGCACAACGCCGACCTGGCGCTCTACGCCGCCAAGGCGGACGGCAAGGGTCGCTTCCGCCACTACGACCCCGCCCTGGACGAGCGGATGCGCGAACGCCGCCGCCTGGAGGAGGGCCTTCGCCGCGCGCTGGCGCTGGGGGAACTCGAACTCCACTACCAGCCACTCGTGGACAGCATATCGGGTCGGATCACGTCGGCCGAAGCGCTGGTGCGCTGGCGGGACCCGGAACGCGGCCTGGTGCCGCCCGCCGACTTCATCGGCGTGGCCGAGGAAGCGGGGCTGATCGGCCAACTGGGCGAGTGGGTGCTCCGGACCGCCTGCGCCGAAGCCGCCGGGTGGCCGGAGCCTATCGCCGTGGCGGTGAACCTGTCACCCGTGCAGTTCCGCGAGCCCGGCCTCGGCGCGATCGTCCAGGCCGCCTTGAAAGACGCCGGCCTTCCGGCCGCCCGCCTGGAACTGGAGATCACGGAGGGCGTGCTTCTGACGGAAGAGCGTAGCACGCTGGCGACGTTGACCGGGCTGCGGGCCGCCGGCGTACGCATCTCGATGGATGATTTCGGCACGGGCTACTCGTCGCTCAGCTACCTGCGCCGCTTCCCGTTCGACAAGATCAAGATCGACCAGAGCTTTGTGCGACAGCTGCCGTACGATGCCGAGAGTGCGGCCATCATCCGGGCCATCATCACCATGGGTCGATGCCTGGGCATGACCACCACGGTCGAGGGGGTGGAGACCAGCGAGCAGCTCGCCTTCTCGCGGGAGGAAGGCTGCGACGCGGTGCAGGGTTTCCTCATCAGCCGACCACTGGCGGCGGCCGATTTCAACCTGTTTCTGGCAGCGTCCGCAGGTCGGGACGCAACAGTCGACCCGGCGACCGGTGGTGCCCTCGCTCGCGCGGCGTGAGCCGTCGTCCAGGCTGCGCGCCGCTGATGACGCCGCGACGCGACCGGCCGCGGATATGAACCGATGGCCGGATTTGCGAATGGCACCGCCAGACCGACGTGGCAGGCGGGGGGGGGGCTGGTAGCGGGCGGCGCCCCGCCGCCGTCACCGATTCAATTCGTCGCCCGGGGCCATACGGCTGGCGGTGCTGATGTACGTGCGCTTTCCGCTGTCACTGCGCGACGCCGAGGATCTGCTGTTCGAGCGTAGATCGACGTGTGCCACGAGACGGTGCGGTTCCGGTGGAACAGGTTCGGGCCGTTGTTCGCGGGCGATGTCTGCCGCGCAAGGGTGAGCCGCATGCGCGGCTTTCGGCACTGGCGGTGGCACTTGGACGAGATGTACGTGAAGCTGAGCGGCGAGATGGCCTATCCGTGGTGGGCGGTGGGCTACGAGGGCAAGGTGCTGGGAAGCTACGTCACGCGCGCCCGCGACAAGGCGGCGTTCACCTTCGTCGGGAAGGTGCTCAAGCGCCGCCGCGACAAGCAGCAGGCTGCCCGCTGAGCGAACAACCGGGTCGGGAACAGCCACCTGCCGTTCCGAGGACGGGAGCGTGCGATGCAGCGGCCCGGCGGATGAACAGCTTGCGGAAGGTCGCCTTCGCCCACGCCAGCCTGTTCAACCACTTGGGCCTTGAACGCCCCCTCGTTGACCGCAAGACCCATCGCGAACGGCGCTGCGCCGCGCTGGCGGAGTGGCAGGGCTTTGTCGGATAGGCCGCCGGCCGCGAGGATCGGCGTGCTTCGCGGGGGAGCAGTTCGTGTCAGGCCGACCGCACCGGTGGGATCGGCGAGGCGTACCGGGGAGCATCAGCCCCGCAACCTCGCCTGCCGTCTCGACCCGACGATACCCGGGAATGTCATGGTCGCGACGAACGGGCGGCCATGACACTGCCGATCAGGCTGCCGCCACTCCCGCACGCACCTGGGAGCGCCGGGCGAGGCCGCCGACCAAGGCGAAGCCCAGGATCATCATCCCCCAAGTGGCGGGCTCGGGCACGGCGGCGTCGAGCGCGAAATTGAAGCCGGTTGAATCGTTGCGATAGTCGCCATTGTTGCTGACGATGAAGCCCACTTGGTCGCCGACCTGGAGCGCGTCGGTGAAGCCGTAGAGCAGTTCGGGCTGGCCTGCGTCCACCGTGCTGATGTCGAAGAACTCATACGCCCCGCCCAGCCGGACGAAGCCGCTGATGCCCACGCTGTGCTGCGCGGTGTTGCTGTCCTGTTGAAAGAAGTTGGCGGTGTAGTTGTACGTACCTGCCGCCGACGCGGTGAAGACGACGTAGAAGGAATCCACCTCACCCGGATGCACCACCAACCGGTCGAGAGGCAGGATCACGGTGCCGTCGCTGGTCCGCGAGCCGTCCGACTTGAAGACCGAAGGAAGACCGGCCCCCGGCCCACGCAGACAGGTGGTACCCGCGATCACGCAACCCGTGTTCTGGGTAAAGGCCGTGAACACCGGCGCGGACGCGTCGTTGTTGTAGCTGCCGTAGCTGAAGCCGTTGGTGCCCTGCGCCGCGTTGAAGCTGGCCAGCGCGTCGTAGCTTTGGGCCGCGGCGGGGGCCGAAAGGGCGAAGGGGGCGGTGAGGGCCAGTGCGGCCGCGGTCGCCATTTTACCGAACATTTTCATATCTCCCTGTATCTTATGTCCCGAGCTTGCGGGATCGAACCCCCGCACACAAGGGCCTGGAGCGGGTCGCAGAACGGTGCCGTGCGACCCACGGCACTCTTCTGTACCGCTACGGCACAAGGCGCGGGGGACCGATGCCCCCCGCGCCCGTCGCCGTCAGCCGAAGACGACGTCGTTGCCGGCCAGCGATTCCACGCCCGCGAGCCTGAACGTCTCGGTGCCGCCGCTATAGTGCACCGTCCACACGTCGCCCTGGTGCGTCAGGAAGGCGCCACGGCCGAAGCCGGTGAACACCAGCTGGTCGCCGGCCGCCGCCCCCTTGCCGTCGAAGTCCAGGATCGTGTCGCCTCCCACCTCGCCGCGGCGGAAGGTGAAGCGATCGTTGCCTTCGCCGCCGGTCATGATGTCGGCACCGAGCCCGCCGGTCAGCGTGTCGTTGCCGCCCCCGCCGAACAGCACGTCGTTGCCGGCCAAGCCGTTCAGGACGTTGGCGGCGTCGTTGCCGGTGAGGGTGTTGTTCAGCTCGTTGCCCGTGCCGTCGGCGGCCGTGGCGGTCAGGATCAGGTTCTCGACGTTGCTGCCCAGCGTATAGCTGATCGAGGAACGAACCGTGTCGGTGCCTTCGCCGAACAGCTCGACCACGACGTCGCCCGCATTGTCCACGAGATAGATGTCGTCGCCTGTGCCGCCCAGCATCCTGTCCGCGCCGATCCCGCCGTCCAGCGTGTCGTTGCCGGCACCCCCGTCCAGCGTGTCGGCCCCCGCCAGGCCAATCAGCACGTCGTTGCCGCCCGCGCCGCTCAACACGTCGTTGCCGGTCGCCCCGGTGATGGTCTCGTCGCCGCCGAAACCCGTCAGCGTCAGGTTGCCGATGAAGCCGTCGAAGTTGAAGGCCGTGAACCCGCCCGTGTAGCCGTTGCTGATCGTGAACACGGTGACGAAGTCGTTGGCGGTGCCGGCCGCGCCGTCGCGATCGGTTTGAACCAGCAGGTCGGTGCCCGACTGGAGCAGTCGCAGGTGGCCGCTGGCGAAGGCGTTGCTGTTCGCCGTGTAGCCCGTGAGCCCGCGGTTGAGGAAGTCCGTCATCTCGAACTTGTCGCCCGAGTTGCCCACCTCGAAGTCGGTCACGCGGCTGGTGCGCGCGGTGGCCGCCACCTCGACCGAGGCGGCCGCCGTGGCGCCCACGCCGAGCTGAATGATGTCGGCCCCGGTACCCAGCGTCAGCAGGTAGTTGTTGACACCCGCAGCCCCCCGCATCGAGACGCCCACCGTGTCGTTGCCCGACCCGGCGTTGACGGTGGCGCTGGCGACGCCCGTCAGCAGGATGCGGTCGTTGCCCGCCCCGCCGTCCGCCGTCACCGTGTCGACGTTGCGGTCGTTGGAGGTGGCGCCCAGCGCGAGGTAGTTGTTGCTGATCGTCGTCAGGCCGTTGGGCGCGGTGGTCAGCGCGGCCGACAGCGTGCCGCCGCGCAGTTCCAGGTAATCGTCGCCGTCGCCGCCGTCCAATAGGATGTTGGTGGCGGCGTTGGCCGTGGCACGCGTCACCAGCAGGCTGTCATTGCCCCCGAAGCCGTATAGTCGGTCGGTCTGGCCGGGCGCGGTGGCCAGCACGGAATTGTCGGTGATGAGGTTGAAGTCGTCGTTGCCGTACAGCGTGTCGCCGTAGCCCGAACCCGTCAGATACTCGATGCCGACCAGCGTATCCACGCCCTCGCCGCCCGTGTCCTGCGCCCGGTCCTGGATGCGCAGGTCGACGGTCACCGCGGCCGTCGCGTTGACGTAGGTGGCGGTGTCCAGCCCCTCGCCGCCGATCAGCACGTCGTTGCCGAGACCGCCCGACAGTGTGTCGTTGCCGTACCAGCCGTCCAGCACGTCGTCGCCCGCGTTGCCGACCAGCGTGTCCACCGTGCCGCCGCCGCGCACCACGTCGCCGGCCGAGCCGCCGCGAAAGATCACGCGCTCGATGCTGATGAACTCGCCGCGTTGCACGCCGTCCATCAGGATCGCGCTGTTGCCCGCCAGGTTGCCCAGGTCGAAGCGGATCGCGCCCGTGTGGTCAGTATAATAGGCATAGGCCACGTCGGTGCCGTCGCCGCCGTCGTACGTGTCGTCGCCGCCGTCGTTGGTATAGACGGTGGCGAGGGTGGTGCCGATCACGTTGGCGATGCCGCCGATCAGCGTGTCGTCGCCGTCACCGCCGCGCAGCACGTCGTTGCCCAGGCCGCCGACCAGGATGTCGTTGCCGGCCCCGCCCTCAAGCACGTCGTTGCCGTCGGCGCCGACCCCGCTGAAGAAGGTGTTGTTGTAGTCGCCGATCAGCACGTCGTTGGCGGCGCCGCCGACCAGCGTGTCGTTGCCGCCGCCGCCGGTCAGCACGTCGATCGCCGATCCGCCCACCAGCCGGTTGGCTGTGGTGTTGCCGCCGACCAGCACGTTGGCCAGCGTGGCCGAGCCGACCACGTTCTCGATGTCGCGAAGCGTGTCGGAGCCCCCGTAGATGCCCACCGTCTGCGCGGCCGTGAGGTTGAGGTTGACCGCGACCGCGGAGGTGGACGCCGAATAGTCCACCGTGTCGCTGCCCGCGCCGCCCGAGTAGCTGTCAGAGCCGCCCCCGTCGAAGAAGACGTTGTCGCCCGCGTCGCCGGTGATCGCGTCGGCCCCGTTGCCGGTGCGGACGTTTTCGAACCCGGTTATCGTATCCAAGCCGAAGCCGGTGTCCTGCGCCGTCGCGATCGACAGGTCGACGGTTGCGCCGGCGGGGCCGGTGAAGACCAGCGTATCGGTGCCGGCTCCGCCGTCCAGCCGGTCGTCGCCCGCGCCGCCCTCGATGGCATTGGCGCCCGCGTCGCCGGTCAGCACGTCGTTGCCGGCACCGCCAGTCAGATTCTCGATGCCGCGAAGCGACGCGATCTGGCCGCCGGCCACGCTAGCCAGCCCGTCCAGCGTACCGCGCAGCGTAGCGGTGACGCCCGCCGTGTAGCCGACGAAGGACGCGGTGTCGGAGCCGGCCCCGCCGTCGAGCAGGTCGACGGTGCCGCCCGAGTTGGCGCCGGGATTGAGCGTGTCGTCGCCTGCCCCGCCGGTGAGCACGTTCTCGGCCGCGTCGCCGGTGAGCGCGTCGTTGAACGCGGAGCCGAGGAGGTTCTGGAAGCCCGTCAGCGTGTCGGTGCCGGCGCTGCCCGTGTTCTGGGCCGTGCCCTGGAGCGCCAGGCTGACGGTGACGCCCGCGGTGGCGCCCGCGTAGGAGGCGGTGTCGTCGCCCGCGCCGCCGGCCAGCACGTCGTTGCCCAGGCCGCCCTCGATCACGTTGGCGTTGGCATCGCCGGTGAGCGTGTCGTTCAGCGACGAGCCGATCAGGTTCTCGATGCCCGTCAGCGTGTCGATGCCGGCGGCCACGGTGTCCTGCGCTTCGCCCTGGCGGTTGAGGTCCACCGTGACGCCCGTGGTCGTGCCACCGCTGAAGGCGTTGACGTAGGACGCGGTGTCGTTGCCCGTGCCGCCGATCAGCGTGTCGGCCGCCAGCGTGCCCAGCAGCACGTCGTTGCCCTCGCCGCCATCGGCGTAGAGGCTGCTGGCGTTGGTCGCGGTGACGGTGGCCGTCACCTCGGCCGCGTTCTGCAGCGAGATGTTGAGCTGATAGGTCTGGCCCGCGCTCAGCGGCTGAGCCACCGTGCCGGTCGCCGCCGAATACTGGCCGACGCGCAGGTAATAGGTGCCCGCGGTCGCGAAGGTGTAGGTGATGTAAGCGTCGTCGCCCGTGGTCGTACCCGGGTCGCCGGGACCGGTGTCGTTGGTCGCCAGCAGCGCGCCCGACGCGTTCACCAGCTCGATGATGCTGTCAGTGAGCGTGCCCGCGCCGTCGATGTCGAAGATCGCTTGCGAGCCGGCGACCGCCACGTCGATGCGATAATATTCCAGCCCGCCGCCCGCCGCGGTGGCGTTGACCGTCGCGTGCGGGATGGTGGTGGAGGCGGTGATATTCGGATTGGCGTCCACGTCGTACGCGCCGGCCACCGCCAGCGCGGTGGCGATGGAGTTGATGCTGGTGTCCCGCGACTTGGTGATGTCGGCCCGCGACGGCGCGGAGAAGGTGGTGTTGGTGGTGAAGCCGCCGCCGATCAGCCGATCGTCGCCCGCGCCGCCGAACAGCCGGTCCGCCCCGCTGGCCCCGCCCGACAGCGTGTTGTTCAGGCTGTTGCCCGTCAGCACATCGTTGCCGACCGTGCCCTGGATGTTCTCGATGGAGCGCAGCGTATCCGTGCCCCCCTCGGCGGTGGTGACGGTCACGTCGGCGCCGGTGTCGTTTAGCGTCACGGTGACGCCTGCAGCGCCGGTGAAGATCACCGTGTCGCTGCCCGCCCCACCGTCGAGCAGGTTGTCCGCCGCGTTGCCCACGAACACGTCGTTGCCGACGCCGCCGCGCGCGTTCTCGATCAGCGAGCGCGCGTCGTTGTTGTAGAGCAGCGACATGGCGATGTTGCCCGGCGCCAGGTTGACCAGGTTCTGGTACGCCAGGTTGTTGGCCAGCTGCGCCTGATCGAACGTCGAGAACTCGCCGGGACGCAGGTCCACGGTGACGCCGCCGGAATAGTTGCTGACGTCGATGGTGTCGTTGCCGCCGCCGTCCCAGATGGTCAGAAAGATCTTGTTGCCCGACGGGGCGCCCTGGCCCACGTCGTTGATGAACATCTCGCCAGTGGTCTGGCTGAAGGTGTAGACGCTATCGCCGGAATTGGTGTTGAAATTGGCGCCGTACATGTATTGCAGCGCCGCCAAGTCGTACTGCATGTACGTCTGGGGCTGATTGATCTTTTCCCCCGCGAATCCGCTGTTGGTGAAGGGTGCGGGCGTATAGGTCATCAGCGACCAGGCCTGACCGTCGCGATCGGGCGTCAGCGACTGGGTGCCGAAGCGCGGGGCCGTGCCGAAGTAAAAGCTCAGGTCGGAATTGGTGTAATCCTGATGCCCGTGCTTCAGCCCCATGGTATGGCCGATTTCGTGCATCATGGTGGCGTAGCCCCACGTGCCCTTGTAGGCGAGATCGTAGTAAGGCTGGCTGGTGCGGCCGAACCAGATGTCGCCCGCCACGCCGCGCGTGTCGGACGGAAAGCCGCCATAGGCGGACGTCACGTCCTGGTCCGCGCTCTGCGAGATCCGGATATTGGCGTGGACCGTGTCGGTTTCGGTGATCTCTCGGAACGTCAGGTTGGTCGCGGCGGAGATCTGCGCGAACGACGCGCGCGCCGCCGCCTGCTGCTGCGCGCCCAGGTCGATATGGTAGAAGCTGACGCCGTTGGTGTCGAAGCCCTTGCCGTTGTAGTTCGAGCCGGAGGTCGGGAAGCTGTAGGTCAGCTCCTGCACGCCCCATTTGGAACCGATCAGCGTGGCGTCGACGTTGCGGTTCCCGGTGAAGGAGCGCGTGCCGTCCGGGTTGGTGACGAGCGGCAGCAGCACGCCGATGTTGGGGCCATCGGGATTGGCCCCGGTAGGATCGCCCGTCCCTCCCGCCGCATCGCCCTTGTACGTGACGCCGTCGCGCAGGCCCTGGCAGATCGCGCACTGGCAGCCCGCCACCATGGTCACGTGGGTGACTTCGGATAGCGTATCCCAGGTGCCGGGCGTGCCGCCAGTCGCGTCGTAACCGTTCTCGGTGCTCATCGCCTGTTCTCCCTTTGCCCGCATTACCGCTCGGACCAACCCTACCGGGTGGTTTCGTGCGCGATCCTCCATGGGGCGTTTGTGACAATCTGTTCACGATGTTCGGTAGCAGTCAAGCGGATCGATCATCGGCGGAGCAAGAATCAGTCGGAAAGACGAATTCCGGTATCTTCCTGTACCGGATGTGAAATCTCAGCCGAACCGGTCCTGATCGGTTCGCCACATCGCGCCGATGGGCACGAAACTGGTTAACGGCATCCCCTGGGTCGCCATGGCGCACCGGCATCCGGCCTACGTGACACGGGGCGAGGGGTGGTTTATTGAGAGGCGCATGGCCCATATCCTGCCACCGTCGCTGGCGGCCCTCGCCGCGGGCCTGTCGCCGCAGGGTGCGGCGACCGGGCCCGAAACCGGCCGGGCGGCACAGGGCCCGATGCCGGCGCCCGTATCGGCTGCGGCCAACCCCCTGCCGCCCCCCAGCCCCCCGGCATATGTCGATTCGCCCGCCGAAGCGCGCGGGCGCAGGGTGCTTTCCACCGCCTTCGTCCGGGTCGGCCCGGACGGGCAGCTGACGGTGGCGCTACGCGACGGTCGCCAACTGACGCTGCGCGACGTTGCGATGGGGCGGGAAACCTATTGCGGCCGATATGTATCGAGCGATCGGGCGGGCAAGCGCTTCTGCGGCGGCTACGCCGACGTTGTCGCGGCGGGTCCGGGCGACGTCCCTCCCGCGGCGGCCGACCCGGCTCAATCCCGACCTGCACCACGCACTCCTTGAACGGATGGGCGTTGCGCGCCCGAGGCCATCGGCGGGGTGCCGTCGATCTGGCGCGGATTGGTCTCCATGGGATGCAGGCCGGCTCCTGAGGGGGGTGCCTCAGCCGGCTAGATCCCGCCACTCAGCCAGTGCCACGGAACGGCCTTCCCGGTAGATGTCGCGGTCGACGAGGTGGCGTTCGAAGCCGCGTGGTTGGACAGGCTGGCGTGGACGGAGGCGAATTCCTGCATCGGCACGCCGATCTCGCGGATCCGGGTTCCCCGCGCCCGGTTGACGGAGCGCAGCACGCGGCCGGTCCCGTTGGACGCTGGTGCGCTCACGTCCCGACGGCAACGCGCCGTCGCCCGCCGCCAGGTGCAGCGCCGTGTTCGACCCGATCCGCAACGCGCCGATCAGATAGGTGCCGGGTGTAACAGTCACCTAGCCGCCGCCCATCACGGCCGCGCGGTCGAGCGCCTCCTGAAAGGCGGCCGTGTCCTTGGTCGTGCCGTCGCCCAGCGCCCCGAAGGCGCGCGGGTCCAGTCGGACGCCCGCGACCGGCGGCAGTGCGGCCGGGGCTGCGGGCGGCGCCGGCCCGTCGCTGGCAGCGATGGGGGCAGCCGACGCACCGGTCGCGGCGGACACCGTTGCCAGCGTGGCCGCGGCCAGAAGCGCGCGGCGATCGTGACGCATCGGACCGGCAAAAGGGGCGGCAGGCTGGGGCGTCGTGCTGTCGTCGAGAGCTTGACCGTGCGCCGAGCCATGTGGCCCGGACCAGTTTGCCGGATGTCGCATGATCCGCCCTCTCCCGGGATATCATGGTCCGGGGCTCCGCGTCGTGACACCGGTTTCCGCGACGAAGATCAATAGTCTTGCTTCCGTGTCAAGCCGGCTTGCCGCTCGTTGTCGGACCCCAGGACAAGGTTTCGCGGCGGGAGCGCAGCCCTATCCCGCGTTCAGATCCGCCGCAGCGACGCCATGCCCAGGGACGCCCGCTCGCCCTTGTCCTGACGCCGGGGCAGGCGCACGACGTCCAGGGCTTCGGCCCGCTGATGCGCATGGTCGCCGATCATGTCGACGCCCTGCTGGCAGACCGGGGCTATAACGCCGACGTGATCCAAGACGAGTTGGCCCACGCGAACGTCGAAGCCGTCATCCCTGCCAAGCGCAACCGCCGCAGCCCTGCGCCGCATGACCGCGCGAGGTGCCGCTGGCGCAACCGCATCGAACGGTTGTTCAACAGGTTCGAGAGCTAGCGCCGCATCGCCACGCGCTATGACAAGACCGCGGCGTCCTACCTCGGCTTCGTCATCCTCGCCTCAGCTTTGCTCTGGCCACCCTTTGTCCACCCTTTGGCCACGTAGCCTAGAGCGTCAGGCTGGCGCGGACGAACAGCGTGCGGCCGTTGAAGCCGAACGGCGAGATCGCGTTGTACGGCTGGGTGCCCGCATTGTCGGACCCGTTGGTGCCAGCCGCCACGCTGGCGACGGTCGACGCGATGTTGCGGTCTGGGTAGACGTTGAACAGGTTGGCCGCCCCGGTACTCAGCCGCACGGTGGAGGTCGCCTGCCACGACAGCTCCGCGTCCGTCAGCAGCTCGGCGCCGAAGCGCTGGACGATGTCGGCGTTGGCGGCGCTGCCGGGCGTCGGCACCAGCCGCACGTCGTAGCCGGGCACGAGGGCGGCCACCTGCGCGGGCGTGCGGTTCAGGATCGCCACCGTGGACACCTCGCCGTAGCGGGTGTTGGTCACGGACAGCATGAAGGGTCCCCGCGTGTAGTTCAGGTCCAGCGTCGCCTTGGTCCGGGGCTGGCTGTCGGAGAAGCGCAGCTGCTGCGTCAGGTCGAACAGCGCCGCGAAGCCGCATCCCGTTTCAATTCCTCCCCCGACACGGCGTCGCTAGAGTAACAATATAATCTATCTTCCTTGTCAAGCATGGGCCTGGGGTAAGGAAGGCTTTCGGAAGCAATGCCGCATGATCGCCACCGCGCATCACCCCGTCGAGCAATGGCGAACGGTGATCCCGGTGCCCCGGAGGCGCTGCGACACGGGTCCAGGACAGGCCTTTCGGATCAGAAGCGCGCTGCTTTCCGCGCCCCGAGGCACCACGGGCTCGTTGCCTTCAGGCTCTCGCCACCCAGCCGCGCCAGGTGAAGGCCGAGTAGAACAACTCGGCCTCCTCGAAGCCCGCGTCGCGGAGGCACGCCTCGTCCTCGTCGGGTGTCAGCAAGGCCAGGCTTGCGCCGACCGCGTCGCGCGCCTGGGCGACCTGCTCCGGGTCGGCGCCCGACGCGAGCGCGTAGGCGGCGTAGCGCGAGAGCCACCGTTCGCGGGCGGGCTCAGTTTGCGGAAAGCTGGCGTGCGCCACCACCAACGGCGCACCCGCTCGCATCCGTTCGCGCATCGCGGCCATCGTCCGCGTCCGCTCGTCCCGCGGCAGGAAGTGCAGCGTCAGCAGGCAGGTGGCGGCGTCGAACGGGCCGGGCGGGGCGGCGTCGATCGTGCCCTCCACCAGTTCGGCGCGGGCGGCGTCCGCTCCCATGGTGCGCCGAGCGAGCTCCAGCATCGGCCCGGCCGGGTCAACGCCCGTGAAGCGCCAGCCGGGCTGCGCCCGCGCGAAGGCGCGAAGCTCCAACCCGCCGCCCGCGCCCAGCACCAGGACGTGCGCGTCGGCGCCCGCGCGCTCGGCCAGCAGCACCGCCGCCATGCGCTGCACCGCCTCGAAGCCGGGCATGTAGCGCGGAGGGTTCTGGGCATAGGCGGCGACGCGGGCGGGATCGTCGAACATCTCCAGGAACGCCTGGTTGGCGTCAGTCATCCGCAATGCCCCCGAAACGCGGCGCGCGCGCGAAGTCGGCCGTGCCGAACGGGCGGTCGTAGAACAGGTAACCGTAGTAGAAGTCGCGCAGCCGCCGGTGATACGCGCGCACCCGATCCTGAAAGGCGAGCTGCGCTTCCAAGTCGGTTCGTGCCAGCCGGGTCAGCGCCGCCTGCACGCCGACGGACGGCAGTACCAGCCCCAGCGCGTCCGCCGCCGCCCCGCGCCGTTCCAGCCCCGCCCGATAGGCGGCGACCCGGCCGGCCACGCCCTCGTCGCCGACCTGATGAAAGGCAAAATACCATTTGTAGTGGAAGCCCGTCGGCAGGGGGGCGGAGTCTGCGAGCCGCGGATGCCCCGCGTAGAAGCGGCGCATCGTCTCCTCACGCGGAATATCCCAGGCGCGGTTGACCTGCTCGCGCTGGGCCAGCGCGATCTCCGCGCCTTGTGCGACGGGTACGGCGCGGGCGATGGCGACGTTGGCGAAGGTCGGCACCACCAGCACCAGCACCAGCACCAGCACCAGCCAGGCCGCCGCCAGCGTCGCGGCGTTGGCCGTGGAGGACCAGCGCAGGCGGGAAACCAGCGCGGCCGCCCCCACCCAGAACAGCGCGTAGGCGGCAGCGAGCCCGATCGCGGCCGATACGGGCAGCGGCTGCGCCCCCGACAGGGCGGCGCCGACCGCGAAGGGCAGCACCGCCGCCAGCAGGATCGCGCCGAGCCTGAGCGCGGTGCGCCGCCGCAGCACCGGCGCGATGCCGCCGGGCACCGCCGCCAGCGTCCGCGCGCGTCCCGCCTCCCGCTCGCCCGAGGACAGGTCGTGGAACAGCACGATCACGAACAGCGGCATGAGGAACACCAGCACGAAGCTCCAGTCGAACCGCCCGGGCAGCGCCAGTTCCGGATTGAAATTGTCGCCGTCGTAAATCTGCGCTTCCAGCCCCAACGCGCGGACGCGCTGGATAAAGGGGGCGACGTCGCGCATCCCCAGCGCCGCGAACGCCAGCGGCGAGGGCGCGTCCCAGGTCGCGTGAAAGGTGTAATAGGCAGCGCTGCCGGGGTCCTTCTTCTCGTTCACCCATTTCGCGATCGCGCCCACGTCCTCGGCTTGCGCCGACGCGATGCGCGCGATGGCGGCGCGCTGATGCGACACCTCCGCCATGCCGCCCGTGACCGCCGCCGCGGACAACAGCGTCAGCAACAGTACCGCGACCACCGTCGGCCGCGCGCGCAGCAGCAGCCGCAGTTCGAGCATCCAAACGCGCATCAGCGTACTCCCAGCCGGCGGGTGGCGAACCAGAGCGCCGCGACCGCCGCCGCCAGCCAGCCCGCGAGCAGGGACAGTCCGGGCACGGCGCCGCGCGCCAGCTCGGCCCCGTCCGGCCCGGCGAAGGCGAAGCGCGGCATCTCTGTCCAATGGTGCGCGTCCACTCGCTTGCGCCGGTCGGCACCGGGGTCCTCGGCAGTGTCGTCGGCGTAGCTCACGGCGTCCGCCTCCAGCCGGTTGAGCTTCTGGACGAGCGCGAAGCGGTACGCCTCCGCCTGATCCAGGAAGCGGCGATGCCCGGCGAAGTTCGTCCCCGCCGCCGCCATCGACAGCTGTCGGATAGCGACCGCCGGGCTGAGCAGGCCGGCCGCGGCGACCGCGGCGTTCTGCCGCTCCTGCGCGGCGAAGCCGGCGGCGGCGTAGCGATCGAACAGCCGGCTGGTGATCCGCTCGCCCTCCACCGCCAGCAGGCCCTTGTAATTGACCGGCAGGTCCTCGACGCGGGCGACGCCGTATCGGGCCAGCGTGCGCGCCTTGAACGCGGCGAAGGTCGGATCGGCGGGGTTGTGGCTGTCGCCGACGCGGCGCAGGTCGCGGGCTACGCCCACGTCCGTTTCCAGCCGGTTGGCGAGCGGGATCGCGCGTCCCGCCATCTCGGGCGCCGCGCGCGGCACCAGCACCACCGTTACCGCCCAGGCCAGCAGCAGCACCAACAGCGCGTCGCGCGATCGGCGCGCGAGCACGGAGACGAGCACCACCAACGCCACCCACAGCGCGAGGTAGAGCGCGTAGCCCAGCGCGATCGCCGCCACCGGCAGGGCCTGCACGCCCGCTTGCCCCGCGATCAGCGCCAGTCCGGCCATGGCGGGCAGCCCGACCAGTGCCGCCACCAGCCCCAGCGCCAGCGCCTTGCCCCGCACCACCTCCCCGCGCGCGGCACCCCCCACCAGGAGCGAGCGCAACGTGCCGCGTTCCGTCTCGCGCACCACGGCGCCGAACCCCAGGAAGATCAGCAGCAGCGGCGCCACCGACTGGAGCACGAAGGCCGGCGTCAGCTGGCCGAAGCGGGTCAGCAACGAGCCCTGGCGCACGTCGCCGAAATTGGCGGTGTTCTGGCGATGGCCTTCCGCAAACATGGAACTGCCCGTGAACGCGTCCACGCCCGGGTCGAACGCGGCGAGCGCGCCCAGCGGCCGGAATAGGAATTGGCCGTAATGGACGACGCGGTGGGGATGGCGGTCCGGCTGCGCCTCGAAGGCGGCGGTCGCGGCGGCCTGCTGGCGCTGGCGCAGCTCGGCCAAGTCGCGCTGGTGGCTCCAGGCGGTCAGCACGGCCACCAGCGTCAGCACCAGGATCAGCAGCACCGCCACCACCGCCACCCGGTTGCGCGCCATGAGGCGCAGCTCGTCCCGCGCGATCAGGCGCGTCGCGCTCACGCCGCCGCCCCTGACGCGAAGCCCGCGTGGAGCGTGCGCAGGTCGAACCGATCGGAACTCTCCGCCGCCACCTCGCGCACGATGCGCCCGCGTTCCAGAAAGCCGATGCGGTCGGCCAGGTCGGCGGCGCTCAGCAGGTCGTGGGTCACCATCAGCACTGCGGTGCCGCGCCCGCGCGCAGTGGCGACCAGCCGGTTGAAGTCGGCGGACGCGCGCGGGTCCAGCCCGGAGGTCGGCTCGTCCAGCAGCAGCACCGGCACCTTGCGCAGCAGCGCGACCGCTATCGCGACCTTCTGGCGCATCCCTTTCGAATATCCGCCCAGCCGCCGGCCCCAGGCCTCTTCCTGCAACCCGGTGGCGGCGAACGCGTCGGCGATGTCGGCGCGGGGCCTGGCATCGTCTGCCAGCGACAACAGATAGTCGGCGTTCTCCGTGCCCGACAGGTGATCGTACAGCGCCACGTTCTCGGGCAGGAACGCGGTGCGCCGACGCGCGCCGTCGGGGTCGGCGGCGGGATCGACGCCGTCCACCGCCACCCGGCCCGCCCGTGTTCTGGCGAAGCCCAGCAGCACGGACAGCGTGGTGGACTTGCCCGCGCCGTTGCCGCCCAGCAGCGCGTACACCTCCCCCGCCGCCACGCTGAGAGACAGCCCGTCCAGCACGGCCGCGCCGCCATAGTCCAGCACCGCGTCCGCCATCTCGATCATCGCGTACCTGTCGGTGCCGGCCATTAATCGAACTCCTGATCGCGGCGGCCACGTGCTGGATCACCGGCCACCGCGTCAAGTATAATAGTATAACATTGCATTAGTCCGGCTGGATTGAACCCTTATCGGCCTGGATTAGCAAAGTTACATCAGGGAATTCTTATGTCATGGATCGGACCGCTCGCGGCAGCGGGCGCGCTCCTGTGCGCGGGCGTCGCGCAGGGACAGGCAACGGCCGCCGCCCAGGTCGGGCCCGCAGACGATCCTGCCGACGCGTCTGCCGACGCCCCCGACGTGGTGGTCACCGGCTCGCGCCGGGCGAACGCCAGCATCAACGGCCTAGTGGTCGATCCGCTGCTACTGCCGCAGAGCATGCGCGTGTTGGACGACGCGCTGGTGGACCACGCCGGCCTGATCGACTTGTCCCAGCTGTTCGACCTGGCGGGCGGCCTGTCGTGCCAGAACAGCTTCGGCGGCGCGTGGGACGCCTACGCGATCCGCGGCTTCTCGGGCGACATCAACCAGGACCCCGACCTGCTGGTCAACCGGTTCAGCAGCAACCGCGGCTGCAACGCGCGCCGCGACGTGGCCACCGTTGAAAGCTTTCAGGTGCTGAAGGGCCCGGCCTCCGCTCTGTCGGGCAAGGGCGAGCCCGGCGGGTCGATCAACATCGTCACCAAGGCACCCCTGGATCGCTTTCACGCCGGCGCCGACTGGCGGCCGGCCGTGCTCGACGGGCTGTCGCTCGACCTGGGGGTGTTCAACACGGGGTCCATCGTCGCCACGTGCAACAACTTGGTCCGCATGCTGGCGCGCACGCTGGTCAACCTGGGCGGGCGCGACGCGATGCTGCGCGCGCGGGCGACCAACCTCGGAAACGCGTACGGCTTCGAACTGCGCGGCGCCGGCGCCTACGACATCATTCCAGGGCGGGTCGCCTCCGCCTATCTCACCGTGGATCTCTGAACGGGGTGGCGCCGTCGCGTTCGGGCGGCGATGGGCCGTTCGCGGCCGGAGCGGCGGCAGGTGCGGCTCCGGTCAGGCCCCTTGCCATATTGTGCCTCGTGGAAGCGCCGCCGGTCGACGGCGTCGCCGTTCCGCCGCGCTCGATCATCGAAGCGGAACAGGGGGCGGAGTAGCGGGGCCGGCTGCGGCCGACCCCGCGGGCCGGCTCAGCCGTGGCAGGGGCAGCCGGCGTGGTCGCAGCCGTCGCCTGCCACGTGATGCTGGTCGCAGGCGTCGCCGCAGAAGGTGCGGCCGTCCGCCTGTACGCCGCCGGTGGTGGAAACTACGCACACGCAGTCGGCGCACGCGCACTTCACCATGTCTACCTGGGTCATTGTTCCGCTTCCTCTTGCTCGTGATCGTGTTCGGTTACGTGATCCATCATGTTGGTCAGCATGGCGCGGACGTGACAGTCGGGCAGGTCGTAGAAGACGTTTCGACCCCGTCGGTCCTGCTTCAGCAACCGGCCCGCCCTGAGCAGGCGAAGGTGCTGGGACGCGAGCGATTGGCTCACGCCCACGGCGTCGGTCAGCTCGCTCACCGATTTCGGCCCGTCCAAGCACGCCGCCACCAGCTTCAGCCGGTTGGGCTCACCCAGCAGGCGGAACAGGTCCGCCAGCTGCTCCGTCTCGTCGCGCGTCATCGACCTCTCAACACATGAACACAAACGCATATATATGGATGATATTGCCGGATCAACTGGCGATGCGCGTCACCTTCGGCAACATCCGTACGTCCACCTCACGCAGTTCCGCGACGACCTGTTCCGGCATGAACGCCCGACGTCCCATGCCATTCTCAATTCTCACACTCCGCAGGGCTGTATGCAGAATTGGGCCGGTTTCCCCCAGAGCAGACCAGTCCGCGCGAACGTCGCCGCGTTCGGCGGCGATCCGACGCGGGGCACCGCGGTCGGAGATCCGGGCGGCGGCGGCAAGGTGACGGCGCTGGCCGGTCCATATGGGTCCCGTCCTCGACATGCGGGCATTGTCGCGCCACCCCTTCAATCTCGATGAAGCATTCGTGACCGGTAAGGACTGGGGCGACCTGCCGGTCGGTGCCCGCGCGGTGCTATCGGATGGATTTCACGTCGCGCTCCGATCCCCGCCGCGAGGCCTTTCACGGTATCGACCTATCGCTTCTCTCCGGCAATCTGGCCGCGCCGGGTCCGGACACCGGCACGAGCGCCAACGCCCATGGCGTGTCCTACACCTCGCGACGCGTGTTGCTGGCTTTCGCGAAAGGCCACGTTCTCGGCTGGGCACCCTATATGCTCACCCATCGCGCGACAATGGCTTTCGACGTCGTCGGCCGACGGGCCTTCGATCTGCGCCGCCGAGAACGGGCGCTGTTCACGCGTGCGCCTTGGCGCCAGCCCGGCAGTTAAAGCGACGGTCCGGGCCGTCGCCGGCTGCGTGGACACCGGGACGAGGTGTTTCTCGGAGGCGGCCATGAACACGACGATGGAAATTCAGCCTGGATTGGTTTCGTCGGATCAACGTGGCAGGTGGGTAGGTGCCCGAGATGGGTATGCCGAGCTGCGTCGGCCCCGTGATCGGCGGTATGCGGGACGTGCTGGCCGCGGCCGGGCTTGACGCGCGCGGTTCGCCCCGACGGCATCGAGGTTACACGCCCGTGCTGAAGTGCCGGGCCGTTCCGCTCGCCGGGGCGTTGTGCAGGGCGGCGGTGGGCTGGTCCCTCCGTATACCCAGGCACCATCGGCGGAGTTTTCCAGCATGATCACCTCACCGCAGACACCGGAGGCCGCGCGTGACGGCGAGGTCGCCAAGCTCGCCGGGCTGATCGCGGAAACCAAGGTCTGCATGTTCACGACCATCGCCGATGGCCGCCCGATGAGCCGGCCCATGGCGGTGCAGGAGGTCGAGTTCGACGGCAACCTGTGGTTCTTCACCAGGAGCGGCGGACGTAAGGTCGAACAGATCGGTCGCGACGCCCGTGTCAACGTGAGCTTCTCGTCGCGCAGCTCATGGGTGTCGGTCACCGGCGAGGCGGACGTGGTGGGCGACCTTGCCAAGGCGAAGGAGTTATGGAATGCCGGCATCGAGGCCTGGTTCCCGGACGGGCCGGAGGATCCCGACATCGTGCTCCTGAAGGTGCACGCCGACGGGGCCGAGTATTGGGATGGCCCTGGCCAGGGCATCGTGTCGGTGCTGTCCTTCGTCAAGGCCAAGGTGACGGGCGAGCCGTACCGCATCGAGGACGTGAAGGTCGATCTCTGATGCTGGCCCGGAACGCCCGCGTGCCGGGCCCGCCGGAACAGCCCCGCCGCTTTCGGCGCGTGCGACCCCACGTCCGGCGGCGGGCCGGCGCGTGAGGCCGTGTCCCGACCCGGTCGGCCCGAGGCAGGGGAGCGTGTGGAGCTATCCGCGCCCGGCGGTGGCCGTGCCTGGCACCGCGCACGTGCGGATCGAGCATCTGGGCGCGGTGGTTGCAGACACGCGGCGTCCCGTGCGCGTGCTGGAAACCAGCCATCCGCCCAGTTGGTACGTCCCGCCCGCCGACGTGGATACCGGCCTCATGCTCCCGTCCGACCGGCGCTCGTTCTGCGAGTGGAAGGGTTACGGGGCCTATTGGCATCTGCAGGTCGGCGGCAGATTGTTGCGCGACATAGCCTGGAGCTACCCGTACCCGACCGCCTCGTTCGCGATGCTGCGCGACCATTATGCCTTTTACGCGACACCGTTGGACCTTTGCACCGTGAACGGCGAGCGCGCGGGGCCCCAGCCCGGCGGCTTCTACGGCGGTTGGGTGACCTCCGACCTCGCCGGCCCGTTCAAGGGCATATCCGGCAGCCGGGGCTGGTGACGGCGATCCTGCCGCAAGCGCTCGCCCGCTGGCGAGAGGCGCCGCGCGTCCGCCTGCTCAATGACCGCTCGCCCGAGCGGGGCGGCCGCTACGTACTGTGCTGGCTGCAACAGGCGCTGCGCGCCCACGACAACCCGGTGATCCACGCCGCCGTCCGGCTGGGCAACGCGCTCCGCCTGCCGGTGCTGGTCTATCACGGCGTACGCGAGGACTATCCCTACGCCTCCGACCGGCTGCACCGCTTCATCCTGGGCGCGAGCATCGACCTCGCCGCCGGGTGCGGGGAACGCGGCCTCGCCTGCGTGCGGCACGTCGACCGGGCGGGCGCCCGCGAGAAGGGGCTGGTCCACCGTATCGCCGCCGAGGCCGCGGCCGTGGTGGTGGAGGACCAGCCGAGCTTCGTCGCGCGCTGGCAATCGGCGCGCGTGGCGGCGCGGGCGAGCGTGCCGGTGTACGCGGTCAACGCCGCCTGTCTGGTGCCGCCAGCGTTGCTGGGCGACGGCATCACCGGCCGCGGCCGCTTCCTGCGCGCGCACGAGCCCGAGCGCGCCGCCTGGAGCGAGTGGGACGAGGAAGGGTCGGACCTGCCGCCCTATGCCGGGCCGCTGCCCTTCGAGCCCGACCGGCCGGAGGAAAGTGACCCGGACGCGCTGATCGCCGGCCTCACCATCGACCACTCGCTGCCGCCGAGCGATACCCACCCCGCCGGCCGCGCGGCGGCGGAGGCGCGGCTGGCGCGCGCGGCGGCGGACGTACTGCCCGGCTACGCGTCCGCCCGCAACGACGCCACGCGGGCGGACGGCGCCAGCGGCCTATCGCCCTATCTGCACTTCGGCGTGCTCGGCCCGCGCGAGGTGTGGCGCGCCGCGGCGGGCAGCGGTGCAGGCGGCCAGCACCGCGTCAAGTTCGCCGACGAACTGCTCGGCTGGCGCGAGTGGTTCCACTACCAGGCACTGGCATTGGACGCACCTGAGCGGTGGGAGCGAGTCGCTGCTTGGGCGCGCGCGACGCTGGCCGACCACGCCACCGACCCGCGGCCGGAGCTGGAGACGTTGCCCGCCATGCTGCGGGGCGAAACGCGCGACGAGACGTGGAACGCCTGCCAACGGCAGTTCCTCACACATGGCTGGCTACACAACAATCTGCGCATGTACTGGGGCAAGCGGATCATCGCCATGACGCCCAGCCCGGAAGCAGCCTGGGCCACCGCCTGCTACCTCAACGACCGGCTGAGCCTGGACGGCCGCGACCCATCCACCTGGGGCAACATCGCCGCGATCTTCGCAGGCCAGCCCTCGGACCGCGAGCGTCCCGTGTATGGGCGCGTGGCCACGCGGGGCGACGGCTCCACCCGCAACCGCGCGGGCGGGGCGGAGTGGCTGGCCGCCGCCGCGACCTTATCCGTGCCGCAAGTGACGGTGCCCGGCGAGGTGCCGGTCCATCCGTACCTGACGGGCGGCTGGACCGACTGACGCGTTTCGGGGCGGGGGGAGGGGGCGAGGTGCTATGGTCAGGGCTCGCTGATTATGGAGCTTGGTATCAGCCCTCCCCCGGTGCCCCCGATCAGGCGTCCAAGACCTCCTTTTCAACCCGCAAGCTCGCGGCCGTGCAGTGCGCCTTCGCATAGGTCGCATCGGTCATGACCGTCCTCGGCTCGACATCTGCTGCCGCCAACACTTCCTTCATCCGCGTGAACACGCCCGCCGCGCCGCGCCTCGCCGTTTGTAGGGCGTCTTGCAGAGGCCGTAGACACTGAGGACATCTCGCCAGCGCAGCCCATGCGGTCGACGAACACGATGCCGCTCCGCACCTGGCGATCGTCGACCCGCGGCTTGCCACGGCTCTTCGGACAGAACGGCCGCAGCCGGTCCATCTGTTCCTCCGTCAGCCGGAACAGGTCGCTCATCCAGGTTTCCCTACGGAGCCTGGATCGGGTCGCCGCCATCACATCGACGGATCCCGACCTTGAGCCGGTGACGCTGCTGTCCGGCGACGGGCGCGTGCCCCCGCCGCTCAGGGCGGGGGGCAGGTGTCGCATGTACCGCTGGAATGCCCGCGCGACGGGGGCGCGGCGATGACCGCTGCCTGCCGGCCGCCGGGGATCGCCATCGACGCGCCGCTGCGTCCGCCGGTGTCGGACGTCCGCCCGTCCATCGACCGGCCA
>Ga0325401_1000059_pt1 | contig 59469 bp, 45 predicted proteins | sample PopdelMetagenome_FD_205666 | JGI IMG/M metagenome (GOLD analysis project Ga0325401, IMG submission 205666) | Populus deltoides microbial communities from Bellville, Georgia, United States - Xylem-PdKOR-R2 | ecosystem: Host-associated > Plants > Phyllosphere > Stem > Wood/Secondary xylem | place...
AAAAAAAAATTAAGTGATTGTTGGAATTTCTTTGCCATGGTTATTAAGCGTTGAATTCCAGTGACAAACACTGATATATAATATGCTTGTAGTTTTTTAAATTGAATTCAATTCGTAAATTTCCCACATCGAAATTCTAAATGGAATTCCATGTTTTTTAGTGTCAGTAATTAAATTTTAAATGAAATTCACTCTTTAAAAATAACACAAAAGAAAATCAGACTTTAACCCTTCTAGTTCACTGCACTAGAAGGAATAAATTAATATTAAAAACTAGATTTTTCAAAATACCTATCTACCTTTATTTTTGTCCAGAGAAACAGGTGAAGGAATAAGATGAAAGTGATGAGATAATATAAAAAATAAAATTATATTTTTTTAAAAAATACATGAAATCAACTTTATTTATTAATTAAATTTAAATTAAACAATATGGCTGAAAGCTCAATTATATAATAGAAGACGTTCTTAATTAATTATCAACCTATCTTGGAGCTTCTGGGGATATTCAAATCTGTCCTGATTATTCTTCATCATGAAGTGCTTGGAATTCTTTGCTCTAACAGTAGCATGATATTTTATAACTACTTAAAGGCATGCCAGGGCTGATTTCTTTTTTTCAACCTTATTAAAAGATATACATCGACGAAAATAAAAAATAAAAAATTAAACAAAAATAAATTTCCACCTCAACGTGTCTAGATAAGCATAGCCAAGCCACAAAATAAATAATAAAATAAATAATAGTATTGTTGGATCGATCCTAGCTAGAAGCTCCATTTGCTCGAGTTAAATTCATTGGTGGACTTCAATGGTTATTCCAATTCAATATATTAATCTGGCCTTCCAAAATATCCTTGTTATTAATTAGCATAATAAACAATTCAAGAAACCAAGAGCAAACTAACCTTTATTTTATCCACCGTTTCAAGGCTGCAAAGGTTAATTTATCGAGAAATTCATAATTTAAAATTTATTCAGGGATCAAGTTTTATTTTAAATTAAAAATATATTGATTCGAACATGATTAGATTAATATTAAAATTAACAATATCATCGTGATAAAAAAATAATATAAACCTGATACATAGATTAATCCAATAATCCACCTTACTGTGGAAAGGGAATGATTAAATTCATCGGTGGACTTCAATGGTTATTCCAATTCAATTTATTAATTTGGCCTCCCAAAATATCCTTGTTATTATATATCATAAACAATCTAAAAAAATATAATTTAATTAATTCTCTGCAGTTGGCCCGAATAAAAAGTGAAAAAATAGTTTGAATGCGTGAAATATAGTTAAAAAAATATTAATAAGATAATAAAATCCATATTCATTGTACCTCAAAAGAGAATTAAATATCATAAACAATTAAAATAATAAAAAATATATATATATTGTAAGGTCGGTGGTAATGAATTGTGAAATTCAGGATCTCTTGCCATCGAAACCTGGGAGTGTTTTGACTTTGGGAGTGGAGGGCAGAAATAAAATTGTAATTTAAAATTGAGAACATGGAATTATGGGAAGAGCATCAGCATGATATATTAATTAATTAAATTTAGGACTTTATAAAATAAGAAACCCGATAAAGAAGAGATATTATATATGACATAGCACGTGATATTAACCGTTAGATCTTAAAGAAATCAATGAACGAGAATGTTGTGTAAACGGATTCAACCACATATATATATATATATATATATATATATATATATATATATATATATATATATAATAAGATAAATTCTGAAAAATCAGTCACCGCCCTTACAATATAAAACACTGTTCATTTTGTTGGGTTGAGCACCACAATTCAAAATTTATTTTAATTTTTTTATTTCAAAAAACATTAAAGTTAAATCGAGTCTCCCAATTAAGAGAGTTTTTGACACTGTAGTTGCGGTTTTTTTAAATAACTTTTCATGCCGAAATACATGTCAATGATTTTTTTTATTTTTTAAAAATTATTTTTGACATCAGTATATCAAAACGATCCAAAACATACAAAATATATTAAATTTTAGCAAAACAAATTTGAATTTTTTGAGAACGCGGTGCTAAATTGAGAGTTAACTCGATACAACTAGATTAATTTGCCCCTCGTTTGACATAAAACATGTTTCTAGTTGACGGATGAATCTACTAGGATAATGTTTGTTTTTATAGTTCATCTTATTTTAAGGTGTTTTTTAAATTATTTTTTAATATGAAAAAACATTAAACTTATATTTTTATGTGTTTTTTAAATGATTTTGATATGTTGATAAAACAAATATTATAAAAAAAATTATTTTAATATATTATAAATTAAAAAAATATTGGTGGCGTCAACTTTTTTTTTATTAATGTGGATATCTGGGTTAACTTGCATGTATTTTAACTAATCTCATATACTCTAAAATTAACGATTATACAAGCATTTAATAATTTTGAAGATTGTAAAATTTGAATTAATAATTTTTAAAAACCAACTTTAATAACATGGCTTGTAGCTGTCCTTGTTTGCTGGAATTCTCGCTGTCGGTTTTTTATTTATATGTATATAGAGAATTTATTGTTAAAATTTAAAAATGATAGGATTGCAAATTAATTACTGTTGAGCCACGATGATGGGCCGTGGACGGATTGAAGAAACAAATCAATCTTTTTCATGACCATCGATATATCCCCAGTTGAAAAGGTCAAAGACATGAATAACGGGCGAGTGTCAAAAGCTGAGCTTGCCAAGCTCTGCAACTGCAAAAGAGCAGCCTGGAATGCCAAGACATGTATTGTTAATGCATTTCAAGCCTAGGGAATATGCAAATGAAGCTGAGCAAAAGAAAGCATAAAAGTCGAGCAAGAATAAAAGTTAATTTATGAATGAAAAACATGTCAAAATATGACGGCAGTGCAAAAGCATAAAAGTTGAGCAAGAACACCCAAAGAAGTTAAAGCAGCAATATAGAACAACCTCAATTAATATGACCGTGCAAGACAAAGAATCACTGGCAAGAATGTGGGGGCATACGCTAAAAGAACAGATATCATCCTTGAAAACAACAAAGCATGGCAGCAAAAGCATGGAAACAATGTTAAAGGCCTCACCAAAACAACAACAAAAGCAAGGACGTCAAAGAGGAAAGAAAAACAGAAAACAAAGCATGGAAGAAAGAACCAAAGCCAGAAATTAAGAAACATGAATGGAGAATAAAAAAATGTCAGTGCTAGGAGATTGTCTGCGGTAACAGGATCACTTTATGATTAAGCTTCCCTCACTTAATCACTTTATGATTAAGCTTCCCTAACTGCGGTAAAAAAGGTGATGAGCACCCTCATTAACACGTCATAAACTAATTCCACCATTATCAATCAACAGACCCTCCAGCAGCAGCAATGCAAGAACAACCTAGCAAAGACCACACCTGCAATCAGTTGCAGGGAAGGAGAAACAGGAAGCGGGTAGAAAAACAGCAGGAAACAACAACAAACTAACTTAATTGATTTATTTAGGAAATTTAGAATCTAGAACTTAACTCAAACTGAGTTTTTAGTTGAACTAAAACAAATATTGATGTAGTAAAATTTGATTTATCCTGTCAAAGTTTTAATGATCCACACTGAGAAAAATATGAGAAAGATCGAAATGATGTCGTTATTACAAAGATGGTTAATCCATGTTAAATTAATAGCCTAATAATTAATATCTTTTTCCTCGCTCATCATCTAATAAAATCTGATAGCAATCAATTATCCTAATTAAATCTAAGTGGATCTATTAGTTCTGCATACATGACACGACTACCACATGCTTTCCATATTATAATGATTTTGGCCCATAATTAGGCTCCTTAAATACATATAATTAACCTTTTAAACACGGCTGGGATTAAATCTTTTTGGATATTCTGTAACTCCCATGTACCGCATGTATAATATTTACTGCTAAGAGATCTCCATTAATAAGTTCTCGTAGCATTAACATGTTTTAGGAATAAAACTGCTAAAATTGAAAGCTACTGCAAGTCAATGGAGACCTTGTCACCTTTCAATTGCAGGTAACAGCAGGGATGTTAGGCTACCACCTCTCAATGGATGAGGGACTCAATCGGGATAATCAATTTGTGGGGTCTCAATTGAATAAAGTAAAGTTGTAGAAGTAAACATTAACAATTGGTGGTAACTTCTCAACTAAGCCCCCGGACATAGTCAATGAGTTGACTCGGTGCAAGGCATGAGTCATAAATCAGGTTAGTTAGCTTGGATTAATTTGAGTGAATAATATCTTTTTAAAATCAAAATAATATTGCTATTAATTTTTTTAAAATCAATAGGTTATGATCAAATTGACAAGGTGGGGAGTTAATATGGGTTTTTCATCGGGTTACACTAGATCAAATCCGGCATGGCTCAAGTCTCGGGTTGATATGGCTGGACGGACAAGGTTTAATAACAATGCTACAGGGTCGATTTGACTGGAAGCAAAAGTCTGAGGACTAAAATAGAGTTGGTTCTTTCTATCTAAATAGTGGAGTAACTGGTTATTTTAATTTATATTTCCGCTTGGTAATTGAAGATTCTGGAAATCACATGAAACCGGAAAATTAACCCCGGCGACGATTCTCATTCCGGTAAATCAGAAGTCTTATTGCGTTAATCCCTTCTTCTTCTCTCAGGGTTCTTGATCTAAACCTGAAAAAAATTAAAATTTTCAATGAATTAGGGTTTTGTTTAGGATAATCTCGGTGTCTTTGCTTTTGATTATTCTATTAGGGTTTTGTGGTCTAATGATCATGAATGTAACTGTACTGTATACTGATGCAGCCCTAAATGTACATTGTTTATATCTTGTGAGCCCTTGATTTTTATTTTTTCTTTATGAAAGTATCCTGTTTGGAAATTCTAAGAATTTGGGAGAGTTTTCTTTTGTTTTTTTGTATTTTTCTCGTACTGTTGCAAGGGATGAGTGAGGCATCGTAAAAGGTTCCACTCTATTGGAGTGAAACGAGATATTGTGGTTAAGAGGTGTGCTGCCTGTTGTAAGATTGCTTGAATTTCTAGTATATTCTTGGCGGGGTTGGATATACCTAGAAAAGAGGGGGATTTATTAGCCATGTAGGGTTGCTTGACTGTTGTTTGCTCGATTACTCATAAAACATCATCGATAAGCCTCGCCTGATTGATTCAGTGGGATCTTATGTCATGTTTTGTAGTTTACAGCTTACAGTATGGGAAATGATACTAAAGCTAGTCGCAAAGCTAAGGCTGAGGAAAGCAAAAACAATGGTGTAAAAGGGAGAAACATCGCTAGCAGGTCATCAACTGATAAGTCTGGTCTAAGAAGGTCGGTGAGAGAAGCATCATCAAAGAAAAATGTGACTCCAAGCCCTTCAAGCACTCGGAAGTCTGAACGTCTTGAGAAGCAGACCCCTACGGCTCCTCCAGCTACGAGGAAATCTGAGAGATTAGTTGAGAAGCAAAGCTTGTCGAGTCCTCTGAGAAGGTCTGAGAGGGGTAAGAATCAATCTTCATCTAGTTCTTCTGGTTCAAAGAAGTCTGGCAAAAAATCAAGCTCTTCAGTTATGAAGAAAAAGCAGAAGAAAGAGAAGAGTGTGAAACAGCTTGAAACTAAAGATGTTGGAAATGATAAGAAACATGTGATCAAAGCTGTCCTGGTTGAAACAAAGAGAATGGATGCTCGTGCTTACAAGGCATTGTTCAAACGACAACAAAAGAAAGCTAATCTGGAAGGTAGCCAAGTCATTTTTCTTTATTCTTTCTTAATATCCGTCTGTTAATTGTTTCGAATCTTTCTTCATGACTAGTAAATGTATTGCAAAATCTGCAGCATTGCAGGACGTGATCATTCTTATACTTTTCTGCTTGACTTGGTAGGTCGTTGTGAGGAGATGAAGAACAAGAATGCTGATGGCAATGATTGCAGAGATGGTGCTTCCGAGAATGTTAATGGGGGCAGTGAATGCAGTCAAAGGAAGGTGGAAGAATTGATAGATAGGTGTGTTTTGAGAGATTCTGAAAAAAATTTGGAAGGAAATTCCATTGCAAGTGAACCTGTAAAAGAGGTGTTGGAAAATAATGGTGGACCAAAATCTCCACTTAAAAGCCAGAAGCTCACATTCTTAGAAAAAGACCATCAATTTAAAGAAGGGGACAGCAGGGAAGATCTGAAGAGTGATGATAGTGTGCTGCTGTCAGCTCAAAGAACTTTATCTGAGCCGGTGAATGATGTTGCTCAAATGGAACAAGAACAATTGCCAGCAGAGTTGGTAGATTTGACAGTTAATAGGACACCCAGGGTTGATACTGAGGTGGAGAGTGGTTACAAGGAGATGCCTTTTAAACGAAAAAGAAGCATTGAGGACTTGAATTCTGATGCTACAACAATGGTTTCAAATAAAGTTGCCGATGCAGCTCCATATGAGAACGGCAGAACTGATTCCGTGGCGAAGTGCGCTACATCTTCCAAAAGGCAAAGGTTTGACTTGCACAAATTCATTAACTTGTTTTTATTGCTTGGGGTGTTGATTATTTTGATGATGGACTACCAAGGAAGATAAAGGGTATAATTAATTTTCTTGGGTGCAAAATACATATCTTCTAAGAAATATGCTTTAATTTCAAGGATATAATTAAAAAAATTCAAATTAAAATATAAAGTTTGGCGAAGTATGGGTGCAAAGCAGATATTTTCTAAGAAATAAGCCTTAACTGTGAGGGTTTAATTAAAAGAATTTAAAATTTTAGTAATAAACTTAAACTTTCTTAAAGTTTGAGGGGTGCCAAGGCTCCCAGGCCTCTACTGTAGAAGTAATTCCATCCCTGTCTAACAACTTATTTCTGTGTTGGCATTTGAGTCCCTGCTAAAAAATAATTGCCTCTTTACCTGGTGGGGTCTACTGTATTATGCTATGTTTAAATGATGCCATGACAAATTGGCTGGTAAGGGCAAAAAGGCTTGCTAAGCACGGGAGTGAAATAGTGGTTAAGTAGTAGAAGTGCAATATTAATTTGGAGTTGAGTATTGACCTTGGAGCCTTTTTTTTGTTTGGTTTTATATCTCAGTGATGATTTTCTGGTATTTGTTGGAATCTGCATTCCATTTTACAGTCCAAAAAGTGTCGTCCACTTCCTTTCATGCTCAGTTTCCTTTTTCACTCTCATCTGCACGTCATGTGTACTGCATTACCCTTTCTTTCCGGCCTTTACTGCTAATAGTTTTGAATTCAAGGTTTAGAGGATTACATAATTAATTTGATAAAAAAGATTCATGATCTGTGCTGATAATTGATGAGCTGTGGCTTAATTTTCTTACTGTTTCTCTTCATGATTTATTATTGTCTTTTGTGAAGACTGTTGCCCCCCCCTCTCTCTCTTCAGATCCAGCTGTTTCTCTAAGATCATTTGATTTCTTATCTTATTTGTGATTTTTCATGCATCCCATGCAAGTAGGCAATTCATGAAAAGTTGTGAATAATTATTTATTTTATCCCATGACTCAACATTTCCCCTTATCTATATTGTAATCATTTTGATGTGTTGAATTAGGATAGAGGGGGAATTGAAGCCAATGTCACTGCAGGACCTGCAGAACCATGCATCATGGACTTGCATCTTAGAAAGTCTTCTCTATATTCTCAGCTCGATGGCGACCCAAATACATGTGTCATCTGCAAGCTTGGTGGAAAGCTCTTGTGCGTAACAGTTAGACCTCACCCTTGAACTCCTTCTTGCTCTATATCACCATGTGACTGGTCTCTGTTGCCTTGTGCTAAATTTAACCCTTGAATGTTTCAGTTTTTCATAATAATTAAGTATCCCCCTGCCCCTCCCCCGAAAAAAAAAAAGAAGAGAAAAAAGGAAAAAGAAAAGATCATATTTTCACCTTTGTGCTTCTAAGTTTACTCATTTTGAAACTCATCCTAGTTGTGTTCTTTTATTTTGGCTCTCTCTTTGATGAAACCCTGATTCTGCCCCTTAATTGAAGATTCTCAGATAGTGTTAAGTTTCCTTGGACAAATTCTTGAAAAGATTAGGTTTCCACTAAACTCTAGAATATACAGAATTTAGAATCAAAATAACATAATTCAGTAACTTCTTTCTCTTTGGCGGTGTCAGTGTAGACTCCTAATTCTTTTTGCTGTTTGCATACCAACCCAAAGTTTTGCTTTAGTTGTTGCATCTTTGTTTTCTTCCTTTTCTCAGCACGCCCAATTTTTAATCTGAAACCTCTTTTAAACCAACCTAGTTTATGCTATCGTTTATTCTGTATGGAGGAAGCTGCTATTCATATTAGATATTTTTCCAGTAACAGTTCCTGGAGGTCCTAAACAATTGATTTAGGCATTGGAGTCCTAGGTAACATCTCAAAATATTTTTATCTACTGAGCTTCATGTTTTTCTATAATTCCATTTTACTATTAGGTTGCCTAGGGCTAGGTCAGGTATCTCAACTGTTTATCAAACTTGCAGCCTCCATTGCTCGTGAACATAAGTTTACATGTTTTTTTACTTTGAAGCTCAGTGTTTATAGGATGAATTTTGTTATATTGTTTTGCCATGTCCAATTTCAGGTGTTGTGACGGACAAGGTTGTAAAAGAAGCTACCATCTTTCTTGTCTAGATCCTCCTTTAGGGGATGTTCCCCTTGGAGTTTGGCACTGTCTTGCATGTGTTAGGAAGAAGATCGAGTTTGGTATGCATTCAGTTTCAAAGGGAATAGAGTCAATCTGGGATGCCAGTGAAGTGGAGGTGGCAGATGACAATGGTATGTGAAATGTTATTATAACTTTTCAGTTTTATTTTGAACCATTTGAATAAGTTTATAAATTTCCTGCAATTGTGGTATTCATTCTCCATTGCAAATTATTTTCTAAAGTTGTTGGCTTTCTGAGCATTTTTGATAGTAGCTTTGAGAAGATTGTGCAACTCATGGTATGAATTTCTTGTATGATGATATTTATGTTAGGAGTGCAAAGGCAGAAGCAATTTTATGTTAAATACAAAGGTCTTGCTCATGTTCATAATCGCTGGTTGCCGGAGAATCAATTGATCCTTGAAGCTCCTTCACTTCTAGCAAAATTCAACAAAAAAAACCAGGTTCTGATATTAATTGTTGTGCTTGTATTTTTGTGTCTATGTTGGATCATTAATTTTATGATGAATGGACACAAAGTAGCAATCATTTCATTTCCTTTATGCATGCCAGTATTTCCTCTTATGAGAAGTTTAATGTTCAGGTCAGAAAGTGGAAGCAAGAATGGATTGTGCCACATCACATGCTTCAAAAGCGATCAGTAATGTTTCCCAACCAGCACGTAGATAATTTCAGTCACCATGCTAGCAATATTCTAGCATGCCAATTTGAGTGGCTTGTTAAATGGCGTGGCCTGGATTATGAGCATGCAACCTGGGAGTTGGAGATTGCTCCTTTCATGAATTCACCTGAAGCTCAGAGCCTCATAAGAGATTATGAAAATCGTCTTGTTAAGGCAAAAGGAGCTGAGTATTTATCTATAATAGATAAGGTGTGCATGGTTGAATATGAGAACTCATATATTTTATTTTATGAAGTCTTTTTTTTCAAACTCATGCAGTATTCATAACTATAGATGCATATTTATCTGGATAAAAGCTTTAAAGTTTTTATTGGCAGATTCCACACTTGAAATGCAAAACTATAAAAAAAGGTGGCAATTGTAAAATTATGACTATTGTGGCATGTTCCTTCAAAAGATTGTTACTAGTCAACCACTTTGCCTGCAGGGTAAATTCATGCAAAACGAGTCTTCATATGAAATACAAACAATAATAGAATCTTTTCCTGCTAATTAAAGGTAAGTGATGTCGATGTTATGGAGAATATCCTTAGTCTTGTGAGGGAAAAAACCAAAAGAGATATCTTATTGATCTTGCTTCTTGTGATTTTATGCACTTGTATGCATTCATTAATGTGGTTAGTTTTTGTTTCGTTCCCAGTTTTAGATTGTGGCACATGTTAGCTTTCTTCTATGTCATATAAATCCTGGCCTGTTGGTTTGCGGTTAATTACCTGCAGAAACTCACGATGAAAAAGCGTTGATTGGTTAAATTGTTGCAGTTGTCAGCTGGAGGTTCACCTGAATTTGATTATAACCATCTGGACTTTGTCAACTATCTTCGTGACTACTGGCTCAAGGGAGAGAATGCTGTTCTTATCGATGATCAGGTATGTGATAAGTTATTCTTTGATCCAGGCTTGTCGGTGAATCTAATACTTAATTTCTGAAAAAGACTAGCAAATAGATGATGCAAGCTTGAGGATGGTCAAATGATGGTCTGTTAGTTAAAAGATCGGATTTAGGTCATTTTGAAATGCAATCAAATGATATTTTTGTCTATACTATTTATGTTCTTATATAAAACCTACTGTGCATGTTTCTTTTTTATGATTTACACCTACCCCCTCCTCTTGGAAACATTCAATTTATCATGCTATAGTGGTTCGACACTCTACCACGGTAGTTGAGAAAGATTGTTGACAAGGTTCAGATGATCATTAGTTTTTGTGATTATCTTAATTGCATGTGGATAGTTATGATGAGTTTATTGCAGGAACAAATCACAAAGGTGATTTCTTTTATTTTGTCATTGTCATCCAATGCCTCTTGGCCTTTTCTCATCATCACAACTTCTGCTTCACTTCATTCATGGGAAGAAGAGTTATTTCGTCTGGCACCATCTCTATATGCTGTGGTTTATCATGGAAACAAAGACATACGGAAAAGTATTAGGAAGTTGGAGTTTTACAGTGAAGGCGGTTGCATTATGTTTCAAATACTTGTAACATCACCAGAAGTTATTATTGAGGTCAGCATTCATGATTATTTGAGAGATCAGTTCTCATGTTAATTTGATTGCTTATTAAGTTCTCCTTGGGATAATATACCCTACTGATCATGCTGGGAGGCTGTTCATGCTGCTTCTGTAGTGTGACATGCATGATGATTTTCATGCAATTTATTGTGATAGAAAAAGAAAAGAGAAGAGAAAGAAAGAGAGGTCTATGCTACTGTACTTGCTAATAAAAAAATTTATTGCCAATTATGGAGACTCTTATTGGTTGATTTACTATGGCATTTATCATCGACCTCTATATTGTTCTGCAGGATCTAAATGTGCTTGAATCAATGAAATGGGAAGCTGTAATAGTGGATGAGTGCCAGAGCTCTAGAATATTTTCACATTTTAAACAAATTAAGATGCTAAGGACTGCTATGCGGCTTCTCCTTGTAAATGGTCAGCTTAAGGTGTGTGCACATGTGTTTCTTTTTGTCCATCGGGTGCCTTATTCTTGGCCTCCACAGCCCTTTTATAGGTGCCTTATTCAATGTACTGGATTTGTAGGATGGCATCACTGAGCACCTGCTGTCTCTGCTTGTTCATCAGAGTGATCTAAATGGCAGTGAAGACTTGGTAACTAATTTAAGCCCTAAGACTGGCAATTTGAAGGACCAGTTGTCAAAATACATTGCAAACGGTCCCAGACCAGACCCCTCAAGGTTTAAAGAATATTGGGTTCCTGTACAATTATCCCCCATGCAGCTTGAGCAGTATTGTGCCACTTTACTTTCAAAATCTTTATCACTTTGCTCGTCCTCAAGGAATGATCCTGTTGGTGCCCTCCGCGATATTCTTATCTCTTGTCGCAAGGTTGGGCTAATTCACCTATAAAATTAATCTATATCATTGGGTATTTTTTGACTCTGGAAACTCTTAAACCCCTGCACATGATTACACAAGCTTTAGAAATTCTCTTTTTATTTCTGTTTTCAGTTATTCATAATCTGGGATAGCCAATTTCTTGTTTTAGAATTATCAGAAAACCATGATTTATTGATCATAGTTTTGGTTAACTATGGGATTAAAATTCTCAACAGTTTCTTCAATCATGGAGATGTCACCCATTGATTTGGTTTACATGATTTTTGTATCTGCTACAATTATGATTTATTTACAATTGCCAATGAGATAGATAGAAACTAGATTGTACCTGTGCATTTACAATAGCAATTAATGCATGCATAGTGATTGTGGACAGTGTTGCGATCATCCCTACATCATGAATCCATCACTACAAATTTCATTAACGAAAGACAGAAAAGAAGCTGACATTTTAGATATTGGAATAAAAGCAAGTGGCAAGCTGCAACTCCTGGGTGAGATGCTTTTCAGCTTAAAAGAGAGAGGATTAAGAGTGCTGGTCCTTTTTCAGGTACACGGTTTACCATCTACTGATATCATTTTTGTTTTTAAAAAGTTCTGCTGCATGTGATACTTTTTGTTTCAAAGTCTTGATTACGTGCATTTGAAAGTATTGTTAGCTACTATATGACGATTGTTTTGAATATTTATGTCCATCGGTTCAGCACCATAGTCCTATTAGTATTGGAGTAATAGACAAAGTTCTTACATTGACTTTCATCCAAGAAACAGGCCAGTAGTTTTTGCACTATGTTCTGCAATCTTCTGAGGAAAAGTAAGCTAATAATTATGTTGATTTGCTTTATAGAAATTACTTGAACAACTGGTCCTTTGAAATGGATAATCAATCATGGAATTAAAACAGGATAGTTTACATATCTGAATCTGATTCAGGCAAACTGTTACTGTTTCACAACCGGCTTTTCAACTCCTTTTATTTTTCATTCCACTCCATTACAACTGCTATGACTTGTTGCATAATGGAAACAGCTGTTATGCTATAAAAACCTAGGTTTTGGCCATTTTTTTCCGCCAACAACCTTCTTTAACCATTCTTCACGTTTCCATTTATTTTTCTGAAGTGTTTTCAACAAGATGAAGCTTCATTCTTCAAATTTTCCTTCTGATATTAAGATCCTACTGTTTATTTGAAGATTTATGGTAATAAATTTCTCAGCTTTTTTACGTTGTTGTATTCTGTTAGATTGGTGTATGTGTACTCCTGGGTTTAAGATATTTAATAATATTTTTTTTGTGATAGCTGTTTTCAGATCAATATTCTTGCCAATCCTTTTATTAGTCATGGGTCATGTAATCTTCATCTGATTTGTTGAAATTTTTATTTATTTATTTTTAGAATTAATTCATCAGAAGCTTTATGAAAAATATTTTCAAATTTATGTTGAATGAAGTTTCATTTTCCTTTTTTTTTTTTTAGTATTATCAATAAATATCATCTATTCTCATGAATGTTAATGTAGCATGTTTATTGCAAACTTGTCAACCGTGTCTAATGTGAAGTTTTCAATGGTGTGTTAACCTTTTAGATTGAGTAGCAAAGATAATTAGTGGCTAACTGACTGAATTATGTGTGGTTTTGGAGATTATATATGTGTAGAGGAGTATGATTTGGGTCATAGTTAAAGCTCGAAGTGATGAAGTTAAGGTTTTTGGATTCTGATGCATTAGCCTTGTTGACTAGAGTATTGGATTTGCTTTTTGCTATATTTCTTTTGTTTTTTTTTTCCTGGAGGGGGGCGTGGGGGATTTTTATTTGTTGATGCCTCTTCTGATTGGAGATTCTTAATGTTGAATTTAAATATTAATTGTTATTAGATTAATGAAAGCCATTAAACAACACCAGAGGGTACAGGCCAATAGGTATATTATAATGCATATGAGCTGCCCTAAAACACTGTTTAGCTTTTTCAAACAGCAAAATAGTTTTCCGTCTCCCCTTATAAGATCAGAATAACTTAGCTGGAGTGGACATTATTGTGCCCTTCCAATATGAGGTAAGCATTAAAATCCTTGACATAAAGAACGAGGATGCAACTCTAATATTTACACCGAGTCTTCTGTATAGACCCTTTTTCACTGATTCCTATCTCAAACTCTCGAGCATAGTTTAACTTTAACCAAAAAAGTCATGTTAGAGGGGTCCATTTTCTCTGCTTTCACTCTCAATTTGATCATATGCATTTGTGAAGATACTTCATATTTAATATGAAATTGTTGCTCACGTTTTTTTTATATCAAGAATGCTTTCTACATCATTGCTTATGATCATTATGATACTTTAAAAAGATTCTGTCTGATTTGTCATCTTGATGACCTTTGCAAACAGACCAGATATTTGTTTTACTATTCCTTGCACTTATCCATATGTTTGTTCTTACCTTGGTACATTTTTTCTTACTCCTATTTTTCTGAGCATATTTTTCACACCTCACACATTGGTTTTGATTTGCAGTCTAGTGGAGGTTCTGGAAAGGATAATATTGGTGATATATTGGATGACTTTGTGCGTCAAAGATTTGGCCAGGGTTCTTATGAACGTGTTGATGAGCATGTACTCCCTTCAAGGAAGCAATCTGCTTTGAAGTTCTTCAATAATCATCAGGAAGGGAGGTTTGTGTTCTTATTAGAAACCCGTGCTTGTAGTTCCAGCATCAAACTTTCATCTGTGGATACTGTCATCATATTTGCTAGTGATTGGAACCCGATGACTGATATAAGGAGCCTGCAAAAAATAACACTACATTCACAGTTTGACCAGATAAATATATTTCGTCTATACTCTTCTTGCACTGTGGAAGAAAAAGTTCTAATCATTGCAAGGCAAGATAAGACACTCGAGAGTAGTTTACACGGTATAAGCCGGGTTGCTAGTCACATGCTGCTTATGTGGGGGGCTTCGTATCTCTTTGAAAAATTATCAGAGTTCCATTGTGGCAATGACACTGCCTCGAGTGGAAATACATTGTTTGAGCAATCACATTTGAAAGATGTTATCCAAGAGTTCTTAACCATAATAATTCAGAAGGGAAAAGATAATACTCCAAGTAACTCAATAATTTTGAAAGTTAAACAAAATCAAGGAATATATACTACTAATTTTCCATTGCATGGTGAGCGAAAAATTCAATTGTTGGATGAAGAGCTGCCTCATATATTTTGGAAAAAACTGCTTGAGGCAAAACAGCCACAGTGGAAATATAGTTCTGGTTTGTCTCAGAGGAACAGAAAAAGGGTTCAATATGCTGACGATATACAGAAGAATACTGTAGTTGAGGGTGATGAAGTTGTAAAGAAGCGCCATAAAGTGGCCAACAATAGCACTAATTCACCTTCTCTAAAAGCTGCTCTAATAGGTAAATGGTTAATTTCACTGTTGATTAACTGTTTTGATTTGTTTCTTATCCTGTACATGCAGATGGTTCTCTTGTCAGAGTATCGGGTGGCAATCATTGTGGGATTTCCTCAATTTTTTCTTAATTTACTTTCATAAACTGTCTCTATTTCTGCAGGAACTTCTGGAGCCCCAGTGCATGATATGTCTCAATTCCTGCCAAGTTCAACTGGCCGTCTTAACACTACTGCTACAAATCATGTTTCCAACTTCAGACATTCGAATAGTAATTCATCAGAAGTACTAAAAGCTAATAAGGTTGAGTATAATGAAAGAATGAATTTGCATGATTCCGAGAAGAGTCTCCATCTCATTCTGAAGCCAGAGATAACAAAACTTTGTGAAATTTTGCAACTCCCAGTATGTATCTCATCTCTCTGAAGAAGTTAGTTTCTCTAATATATTTTCATAATGCTGCAGTATGATCTTTGATATGGTATATTCGGTCTGCCTATCCAGTGCTATTCTTGATGGTTTCAGAATTGATTTTTGTAGACAGAAATAAAGAAGAATAAAAATCCTGCAAATACATTACCTTTTTTTGTGCGTGCAAGTTATCATCCTTGCAATGTTCCCTACGATTGCCAAACTATTGAATAAGCGTTTGAGGTCTTAATAAGATAAACATACTATGAATTTCTAAGCCTAGAGAGCATTGCATCGTTACACTGTTGAATTTTGATTTAATTAAATTACTACTTGAAATTGAATATCATCACCATCAAATATTTTTATTTTTTGTTAATTTGCTCTTTTCTAAATGGCATCATAATTTTTCTTCCTTGTCCTCTATTGAAGTAGGAAAATTTGTATGTTATTTTTTGTTTTTAAGCATTCTGATAATGATGATCTGCCATCTTTGCTCTGTCTCCTCAAGTGTTTACTTCGATTGTGAGAGGCAAATTTCATGGGCCACAAAGTAACACTGCTTCCTTTTTTTGATTGACTCTTGTAATGCAAAGAAACACTTCTGAAGGAACGAGGAAAACTTTAAAAATAAAGGGAAACCCTCTCTGGCTTTAGTTTGCATACCTTGCCAATACTTAACTAACCAGATTTTATCTGCACTCTGCCAAAAGTGAGGGAAATAATATGGTTACTGCATTTGATGGGTTCTTTTACTTTAATAAATGCTTACATTTCTTCGGCTACTCTGCAGTTATGAATTTGTTGGAGGTTTCTGGGTCATGGATCAGCAAACATCAATATTTTCATAAATGATCTCAAGCTTATGCAGCAGTCTTTCATCTAAGATGTCATTATGTTGATATGTTTCACTGTTGTTTCAGGAAAATGTCAAGGTCATGGTGGAACGATTTCTGGAATATGTGCTGAATAATCACCATATCAGTAGAGAACCAGCTAGCATATTACAGGCATTTCTGATATCCTTGGTTAGAACCTTCTTTTTTGTATATTTCCCTGCTTTTTGATCTTTTTATTTACTTGTGATGCAAATATTTCACCCTCTGATTAAAATATAATCAGTTAGTCACCACTATAAAACTGTGCCTTATGATGGTTTAACATGCCTGTCCTGTTAAGGAGAATTCGCAAATGTCCATTCCATTTGCAATAGTTTCAATATCTTCTTGGTTGGTTTTGAATTTGAAAGATCTTTAAATGTATGGCTGTGTTATCTGCCTTTGCCAAATCAGTTCACTCCTGTTTTTTCAATGTGACTGTTTTCTCTTTAACAATCTCACAATGATCGAGTTTCAAAAATTGACAAGCTGGTTTCAAGTATCCTTTGCTGTGGTCAGTTTTTCACCTTAGATCTAAAACAATAGCACATAATAACTAAAAAGAGGATGGATTGCTAGAGATACAAGTATATGACCTGAAATATTGAGGTAACATATGGGAGGTTTTTTTTTGAAAAAATAATCTAACCAAACATGCTAGTATGCTTTTTGTTGAATGCACCTTTTATTCTCTTTGTGAATAAGGTGGTTGTTTTAGTGCAGTGAAGGAATATATAGAGTGGACTTTTCATCTGAATTGAGGTTAGAAGTTATGATATCTGATTATTTTGGAGAAAAAAAATGTTTTTCATATTCTACTACATCCTCTATTTGTTTCATAGGAAGGATATAACAGTGTCAATGAATTATTTTCTTTTTTATCCCCTACCAATTGGATTTAAGAAATTTGGTGCTGCCATTCAACCACACCCCCCCCCCCCCCCGGCGCCGTTTTCTCCTCATGCCTACCTTTCTGGTGCTTCTGCATTCATTTATGTGTACGTGCCTGAGCATTTCTATATCTGTGTTCGCTACCTTTTGCTGACAGCCTGCTTTATTTTTTGATGTTCAAATTGCAGTGTTGGACTTCAGCTTCCATGCTAAAGCACAAACTTGGTCACAAAGAATCACTTGCACTTGCAAAACAGCATCTGAATTTTGGCTGCAAGAAAGATGAGGCAGATTTTGTTTATTCAAAGTTGCGATGTCTGAAGAAAGCATTTCTTCATCATACAGGGACTTATAAGGTGGCCACATCTCCAAAAGCTGCAGAGTTTTCATCTGAAGATCACAGCAAGAACCAGTCAAATGGAAGATCATCACTGTCAACGCCATCAAACATGCAAAAGGGGAGAATAGAGGTTGAAAACCTGAGACCTAGCCAGGAATTCTCCATTGATCAGGTCGTTTCCCATCTAGGATTGGCACAAAAAGATTACTCAAAAAGTATCAAAGATATTGAAAAGAAATGTGACAAACAGATGAGGAAGCTATTGCAGAGGCAACAAGAAGAAATGGAAGAGTTTGAAAAGAAGTACGAGGAAGAGAAGGCAGAGCTTGAACATATGCACAGAACAGAGGCAGCTGTTATTCGTTTACACCGTAATATTTTGGAGAGAACAGATAAACTTAAGGTACTGGATAATGTTTATGCAAAAAGGTTTGAAGATCTTAACTGGCAGATGGATATGCGTCTTAATAATCTTTTGGAATTGCAACTGGCTACAAGGAACAAGTTACAAGAGAGGAAGGCTCAATGGATTAAAGGAGTTAAGTCCTGGGCACATGCTGAATTAATAAAGAAACCAACTGCAAATGAGTCTGGATATAATCAAGAAAACTTTGTCACTTGGAATTCTTGTTGCAAAGAGCAGACTCCCGAACGATCCCGGAGCATGCCAGATGATGTTCCACTGGAAGTTCCTGAAACTGTGAGTTCGAGTGAGGATGCACTTCCTGGGGTATTAGCTGCATCCAAACCGAGCTCTGATGGGGCCACATCCAGCATGCTTGACAGAGAAGTTCCCTTGGAAGTGCCTCAGACTGCAACTGTGAGGGGTGTTTCAGAGGATGTTATGTCTGTGAATTCATTTCCATGTGAAGAACAAATCCCTGATTTAGAGGTTACATTGAGAGTACTTGAGGCTAACAGCTCTAGTGATGGTCCTGAGAACACCATTCATAAATCTTCATCTGAAAAAGGTTCTGATAGAGTTACGTTAATGGTGCCTGATAGAGAATTTTCACTGGGGGTGACTGGGATAGTCACTTCCACTGGTGGCCTGGAGAATGCTGCTTCTGTAAATCCTTCACCATCTGAAGGACAACCTTACGCCAGATCCACTTCATGCATGGATGTCAGAGAAGTTTTATTGGAAGCGCCTGAAACTGCTTCTCTGGAAGCTGAAGAGGATGTTAACAGAATTATGGAGAAAGATGGAGTATCTGGCATGGTATCTGATAATGCCATTGAAGTTGATCAGTGGAATGGAGTGGTGTGTATTCTTAATCAAGAGCCTCACTATGATGATATGGTGGCAGTCAACCAGCAAACTGGAGAGGTTCGATTAGGAGTGCCTGAAAACAATGTTGTTAACCAGCAGCATGAGGTGGATCCATCAGGAGTTCGTGAAGTGGGGGATGGCCACAATCAGCTAGAGATTTACAGTATGCACATTGTAGCCTCTGATAATGGCCAACCAACTGAATCCTCTAGATTGGAAGATAGAGTTGCACGAGTTTGTAATAACCAGATTGCTTTCCAACAAGTTGATGCTTTGGCATCCCAACCTTTTGTAGCTTCTGATCATTCTCATAGTGACGCGCCTGTCACAGAATTGTTACCATCCATGGACTCCTCTGCTGGTTCACAGCCTACAACTTCATTTGCAGAACAGGCGCCTGCTAATTCAATAGCTGTTGGTGAATCAGGGACGCGTATCTCAAACATGATGACTGCACCTATCACTTCTATAATTAGTAATTGTCCTGTTACTGCACCCGCTGTTCGAATGCCTGTATCTATGTCTCAAGATCCATTGCAGAATGAATTGGATAGAATATGCAGAGAAACAGAACAAATAATCAAGATCCATGAAGATACAGTTTGTTTCCTTTTTACCCAGTTGTATTCTGTGTGATTTTGGTTTTTGGCCGTTGTATTTGAATTCCTTATCTTTTCTCTTTTGCAGAAGCTGCAGCTGAAATCTGATTGCGAGAAGGAGATACAGGAGGTAGTTGCTCAAATTCGTAGAAAGCATGATATTAAACTTCAGGAGATAGAATCTGAATTCCTCCGTAAGAAGAAAGAGATGGCTGACAATCAAAACAAAGTTTTCTTGAACAAGATTTTGGCCGAGGCATTCAGGAGCAAGTGCATGGATAATAAGGCATCTAGCACCCCTGTCAGGCAGCAAGGTTGGTAATATTCTTTAAAATGAAAATATGGAATTAATATCAAGGCAAAGATGAATCGTGAAAACATAATTAGGAATCCATTTGAGTCTTGATTGGTTGGAACCTAAACTTGGTTCAAATGTCGGTGGCATGCAGAGATAAACTCTAGTATCGTGCAGCAGCAGCTTCAGCTATCGGAACCCACTGCTCGGCCTTATATTGTTACTGGCTCGTATGCAACTGGTCTTCCAGCAGCTAGTCTGCAAACAACTCCAACATCTTCCCCTCCTGCCCCACCACGACTGGTTGTTCATAGCTCAGGACGTTTCTCAAGTATCTCAACCAGACGACCACATATCAGCTCCAACTCTCCTGCCACAAGCAATCTCCGAAGCGGTAATGAGATTCGAGCTCCTGCCCCACACCTGCACCATTTTAGACCTTCAGCACGCGGGATGCACAGTCAACAAGTATCAACTTCTCCCACACCTTCTGAGATTCCTTCACGAGGTCCTGCAACTGCACAACAATCAAGTCCTCAGACGACAACAAATAGTGGTGAAAGCATGGGAATCTCACCTTCTATGACATCTCTCCAGGGACTTGAATCTTTAATGGATATAGATAATCAAACAAGTACAAATGCAACTCAGTCCTGGAGTTCCCCCACACCAACTGATTTGAGTTCTGACTCAAACCCATTGGCTCAACCAAAGCTTAGCATGCTAAATAGTGTGCTGACAAACCCAACAAGCGAGGTTGTTTGTTTATCAGATGATGATTGATATGTGATCTATGTACTTTACAACGTTTTCATTTCCTCGAGTGTAGATCCTAATGTATAGTTTTGTTTTTTTGGAGTACTACGTTCATGAGACCTCTTTGTGTTGCTAACATTTTTGCTGCAGAATTTGTGGCTGTACATAGGTGAATGGTTCACGTAGGTTTATTTACAAATTCATTTTTTATCATTCAGTTTCACTTTATCTGGCGGTTTGAAATGTTTTTTAGACTTTGCTTTGAGAGTGGCATCAGTCAAGTTCTTTGCAAGTATTAAGAAGATTGTCAAGAAATGTGTTTAAGGTTGTGTGGTTGTGTTTGATTAGTGTTTTAGGATAGATGAGATAGAAATCTGTTTGGTTGAAGAGTAAAGTTTTGGACTTTAAATACATGGAGATGTGTCTTTTGTCTTCTTAATCTCCGCCATTCCGTCTCTTCCTCCCTAAATGTCACCTCATGTCTTCAAGCTGAACACATGTTCAAGGCATTGAACTGTACAAATGGGTGTTTTGCTCAGTGGGAGTTTTGCGAAAAGTGTTGATCAAAATCGGTTAACATTCTATGGTCGCTAACATGGCATGTGGTCCATGTCAGCACCTTATGGGATCTACGAGCATCATTCACCAGTCACGACCAGTGATGGCCTTTCATCACGTGTTCCACTTCAGCCATATGAAGATTGAAAAGTAGCAGCAAAATGAAAAGCATATGGAGGAGGGGAAACCAAATGCGTGGAGGACCTATTAAATGACCAACACAAGGCCATTGTGCATCCTAGATTTTCCTCAAATTACTTAATACACACGGTTTAGTTCAGAGCTTAAAAAGATGTTACGTTTTGACTTGAAGGATGAATCCATGGAAGTGCGCCACAACCTCCTTCCAAGTGGCAGGAAAGTCACTGTTTTAGTGTGGCTTGCTTGAGAGGGGATCTTCGTGCATATTGCTATCATTTTCAGCCACATTATTGGCTATGGAGATGAAACAATATGGGGTTGAAGGAATTCCGTATCGAGTTTAACATGTGAGCGAGGATTTTCACAGCCCTCGGGAATAAGAAGTGTAAGATATTTTATATACAAGACAGGGCCAAAAAATCATTAATCTTGTTTGTTAGTTTAAAGTGGTGTCTTCTCTTGTATTTAAGCCCTCAGGCGTGCACATTCATATACAGGTCCAAGTGACTCTAAGTGCAGATCTCTTCAATGTCCTGGACTCGAATGTGCAGCATTAATTTGTGGCCGCACTACCCGTTCATAGAGCCATTGACACTCACAAAGAAAGGGCAGCTTGTACTTGGAGAATATTCTTGGAAAAAGGAACTAGTCTTCTACAATATTAAAGTTAATTCATCCAAGACTCTTATGGCATTTGAAGAGAGAATGGAGTGGAGAACATCAACATATGCTGATAGTTCAATCACTCTTAATTGTGACTGTTGGTGCAATAGAGAGAGCACTGCCTCCATTATGCATTTTGAAGGTGAATAGGAAGAACTAATTTTTGTAGCTTCAATTGTTGGGTTGTTTTTGCAGACTTTTTTTTAATAATTCTATGACGAATATCTTCAATATTATTATCGGGATAAATTTTGCTTTGTTAATGGATGCAATTTCCTTTTGGCAATGTCAACACAGGCCATTTCCAAGGTGACTTGGCAAGTCCATTTTTTCTACTTCAGCTGTCATGGTGTTGCTTTTTCTCACCAATGGTCACTCTCCTGTCTTGGTAGTTTTCTGCTATTCAATTCTCTTCTCCCTCCCGCAAATGTTTTTAGCTCTCTTGAAAGCTGTGTATATTTTCTTCCAATCCTAGTCTTGAACATGGAGGATCAAAAGTGGGAGGCTAGCTTAACAAATCCTGATGAGAACGCAACCGATAATCCCGCTACTCGTGTCGAAGCCTGTATATGCATGTACAAAACATTATGATGAATAAATTATGAGCTTATTATTTGTTACCTGCCATGAAAGATCCTGAACCAATCAAGTAGTTGAATACAGAGTTGATTAGATTTAACCATTACACTTCGGGGTGTCAAAATTGGGCGTTTGACATCAAATCTTTTGCATTACGTACCAATATTTGTCCTCAGTAATGTCTTGTTACTTGTTTCAGAAATTAGGAGTCGTCCATAATCTTATTCTTTGTAGGAGATAAAACCAAGTAGAATTTCCTTCTTTTGATGAACATCAACTCCAAGAAAGAAGAAATTACATGAGGAGCATTAATTTGTAATAGGCTCAAGAGATCGTAACAGCAGCAATGATTTATGGTCCAATTTCTTGGAGTGCGTATTTGGTCACTAAAACTAGGCGGCTACAGCTTTCTTGAATTTAACAATGGGCGGAGGTCGGAGGGTAGTATTTGACCAATTAGCCTTGTGAGTATCGTAAGGATTAGTACAAACTGGAGAGTATGAAATGGAAGAATATGGAGTGCAGGAATCCTGGAGGTGTCTCATCAGTAAAGATTTAGGATCATCACCAAAGTGGTTGAAGCCATGAGCTCTTAAAAAGAAAGGTGAAGTTATACTAATAATAATGAGAACGAATTAGATATCAACAATCTGAAAGACAATACAGTATTTAAGAAACTTGTGAGATTTGAAAGAAGAAATGGATATGAGAGTGTCAGTATATGTGGATAAGAAGTAGTTTCCTGACACATCCAGCAATTAGACCGTGACGATGCAGAGAGTTCAATTTATATTCAGAATGTAAGTTTTGAAACAGGTAGCACCACTCTATTACACATTCTTTTGTATGAATTTGATTGAATATTATGAATGCAATAAAATGATCTTGCCTGGCTGCTGCATTGACTCTAATGTTTGGTTTGTTCCATTGATCATAGCTTCAATGTTTTTTGTGATCCTTACTCTTATTTCTGAATTGAAACATTAGCAAGAAAAATCATTTCCACTGGGAAAAAAATAGCATCAACTTCTGTTATTGTTGTTCTGCTAAGACAGTGACTGCTGGAAGATTGCACTTGGGTAAGTGCGAATTGTTTAACCATGATTATAGTTGTCAGGAGAGCTCATGGAGTCACTTGTTGGAAACTTTTTATGGTGACCTGCTGCTCATCTTAGCTTGATTATGAATGCTGAAAATGTGATAGGCTTTTCTAAACTGTATTCAGAATTACTTCCAAAAACATGTGATTAGCAATGTCATTAGTGCAGGCTTGTTGATATATCATCCACTTGTACTGAAGTATTTCTACAAATTTCTTAACAGCAGTCTTAGTTGCAGTTGATCATCCACTTATGTTTCTTGCGTATTCGTTTTCTTTGGTCTAGTTTGAGTCTCATTTTTATATTGCAAATATTTCAACTTCTTGTTGTTATCGTTGAACTTGTGGGAAAATTTGAAACAAATAGAATACAGAGAAGAGTGGAGAAGAAAAATAGATAGCAGAAGGAAAGGAAACAGGTGAAGAAAAGAAGATGAATGATCTAGGCCTGAAGAACAAGGCTCTTGCCTAGAATCAGGTCATCGGTGAAAAAATCTGCCTCTTTCCTGTATGTTCCCCTGCCAAAGTCAAGGTTGTAAGAATCTGCAAGACCTTCCACGAGGTCGAATTCAGGTTCCCATCCAAGAACATGCTTTGCTTTGTCAATCGAGGCAAAGAAATGCTGCATTAAACACAAGACAGAAAGTAGTTGTTACCATGTTTTAAGCTAATAACGTTAATTTGGGTATCGAAAATTCTGTCAGAAATTACCTGGTCACGGAATGGAAACGCCTTCTTTTTCCCGAAGTCAAAATCTTTAGGGTTGTAGTGAACAATCTCAGGTTCTGGGAACCCAGCAGCCTGAGAGAAAAAAGATCAAACGATATAGTCAGATACGTTAATTCAGCAAAAAAGCCACAGAAAGAGCTACAAAACTTTAACTACCTAGTATATAGTCAGTAGTGCATAATCCAGAATTACCTTCGCACATGCCTTAGCTAATCCATCAAAGGTGACATACTTCTCTCCTGATATGTTAAATACTTGCTGGCTGGCCTTTTCATTACCAAGAACCTGAATGAAAGCCTTTGCCAAATCCTGGAAATTTTGAACTCATCAGGTCAGAAACTTGCTTTCATGTTACTCATGCCAAAGTGGCTTTCAGAATAACTGAAATGCATGATGGAATCGAAGATTTTCTTACCTTTACATGACCAAGTTGAGTCATTTGAATTCCTGAGTTGGGAATTGGAATCGGGCGGCCTGCTTTCAACCGATGAAAGAACCACTCTTCAACAGGGTTGTAGTTTAAGGGCCCATAGATGTAGACTGGTCTTATAGAAGTCCAGTTGACGCCCCTTGATTCTAGTAAGCTCTCTGTCTCAAGCTTTCCCTTGTGCCTGCTCTTTGGATCAACTGCATCTTTCTGTAACCAGACAATACCTAGTTAGAAGAGATATGTTACCAGAAGATTCAGAAAAAGAAAACCTGTTCTTTGCGATTGTTCAATGAGTTTCATAAGTACTGCTATCAGACCTACCTCGCTGTGCGGTAAAAGATCAGATTTGAGGTAAACTCCAGCTGAAGAGCAGTATATGAACCTGGGAATTAACATAACGTCAGATTTCCAAAGACAGCAGCAGTTATGGAAAGGCTACAGAGTTTGTAAAGTTTCCTGATTTCTTATAACTTAACTATAATTCATCAAATTTCACCTGCATGATATTTAAATAGAAAAGACAAGATTTTGAGCATGTAATTAAACAATAGTTTTTCTATTGAATTTCTGCCGAAGAACTGAGATGCTTATGCAGCATGCAATTCTGAAATGTTGAATTTCTCTTATGTAGCAATATTAAAGATCGGCTGTGTCAACTAATTGTGTTGAAGATAACAAATGTGGTTTTGCATGAGATGCATGGAAGCTATCAAGGTTTAGGGAATTTCATTATCAATACCAAGAATCAAACCCATACCCATACCGAAATTCGAAACAAGTGACATAGGACCAATTAAAGGCTCAATAAAAGCTAGCAATGAAATGATCATGCACATGACTTCTAGAATTGTAAACAAAATCATCAAAAAACTGTTGAGAGATTACTGTTCTAGCTTTGGTAGAGCATCCAGTATAGGTTCAACTTCAACCGCCTCGCGGCCTAAAAACATTTCGAAAAGATAAATAGGTATCAGAAGTAAAGAGCAGAACATTTTGTCAGAATTCATTGCTGTGAAGTAAAGAAAAGATGTACTGATAAGACATTGCATACCATTTATGTCATAGACAACATCAAAGCCTTTTGCAGCAAGACTGGTTTTCACAAATTCAAAATCCTTCCTGTCTCCTTTCAAATGCAAGATCTAGAAAATCATGATCAGTAACTAAAATCTTAACCTACTGAGTCCAGCACTAGTACCTTCATTTCCTTACAGATGAAACTAATAACAAGCAAGAGTCTTTTCATCCCCATTAGGGTAATAAATACCTTGGAAGAAAAATCAGCATAATCCTGGTCTGATTCACCTGGCAACTGTTGAGTAATTGGTGCTTTACCTCTGGTAAACAAGGTCACCTGCCAAGAAGCACCACTACAGTTATTTTCCATTGAAAATTGATGGATACCAAAACGTGAAAAATTGAAAGAAGATACTAAAAAGAGACAAGGATAAGACTACCTGATGACCCTCTTTGACAAGAAGTCTAGACAAGAACACACCAATAAATCTAGTGCCTCCCATTATAAGAATGTTCTTGGAACTTGATGCTGAAACTTGTAATGCTCCCTTTGTCTGCCATACCCTTCTCTTACACTGCAAGAAAAGCAAACAACTGTTAAGACATTAGACATGCACTAATCTTAAGCAAATAAAGAGATAAACAGCAAGACATACCTGAACTTGAGAGTGGAGTCTGGTGCCATTGAAGTCAGAGAGAGAGGAAGGAAGAAGAGAGAAAGAAGGCTGAGTTTGCTGCTGCACAGCCACCAACCTAGCCATGGTATGCTTGTACCTCTCTAGTCTCTACTACTACTATCCTCTCTTTGCCTTTCCAAGTTTCTTGAAACCGAAATTTGAAAGTTTCTGGTTCTGCCCCGTCTATCCTTTTCTTTTATTTTTTTTTCTTGGTTTCTAACAATTTAGGATAAGACAATGACACAATCATCCACTCCACTTTGGTTATATCCACAGCCTCACATTCATGCACAACATCACCACCTCTTGTTCTGTTTAAGAAACCTACTGTATCGGTGACCCGTGCGACACCATGTACCAGTAAAAAATATTTGAGAATACAAAAAGGATGCTCTTGATGATAACAATATTAAAAAAAATAAGCAAGAAAAAACTATACTCGTTTTATTATCTCAATTAGATCCAATAAAATTAGATGGTTTAATAATTTGATTTAAATTATAAAAAACAATAATGAATAAATTATATTTTTTTGATAATAATCAATTAAAATAAAAAAGCTATTAATATGATACCCGGAAAAAAAAGTAAAAAAATCATCGGAAACCCACCATCACTGTATTATGAACATCACTCATCACAAAAATCTAAATAACAATATCAGAAGAGGTTGGATGTGTCGCTAGAATAACATCCCGAAAAAGCAAACCGAACAAAAAGACTTAAGATAATCTAATTAAATAAAAAAAATATTAAAACATGTCCATAAAGGAGACGCCAAGACAAGGCAAGAAAAAAGAAAAAAATGCTCGCCGATGCCAAATCAAAGTTCTTCTCGATGCACGCGCCATATATTCATCAGGAGATTCCATGACGAGGCTTACGTCATCCAAAAATGATCTTTTTAATCATTGGAAACAACCACACGTGTCGTTCAAAAACGATAGAGTAGCTGACATGTGCTAGGTGTGCACCCTCAATTTTAATTTTTTTTTAAAAAAACTAAACTGCTTATGCCCCATCTCAAAAAAATGAAAGGATAAAAAAAAATTCCTCAGTTTTTTTCTTAGGTAATAGGATAGTTTTATTGTGCAAAATAAAAAGACAAAAATACCCCTTTATAGAAGACAAACATATCTTTTGTTTTAAGGGCATTGATGTAATTCTATTATGCAAAAAGAACATAAAAATTATATCATATCCCTGATCAATTTCAAATAGTCAAAATGGTTCTAATGTTGCACAGACAAGCACAACCCAACTATTAGCATACATTTTTTTTTAAAGGTAATATAGTAAATTTATTATTCTTGTTCATAGTGCAACGTGTTCAAGTGAACAATGAATTAGCATCCCCTTCTGTTTTTTCTAATTACTACTTTTCTTAGCCCCTAAGTTTTGAAACTAGCTACTAATTAATCATTTATGTTTGACAAAGTATAAATTAGTCCCTTGATTCTTGTTGACAATGGAATTTTAAAAAGAAAGTGGGCTCTTTTTAGTAAATTCAAAGTTTACTCTTTCAACATTCAAGTTCCAAGAGAAAAATTAGCACGAAGACAATGGTCAACCAGAGTAAAGGGGTTAAATTATATATTTTTAAACATGAAGGATTAAGTTATAATTATATAAAAAATCCAGAGACTAAAGGATAAGTTACTCTTTATCTCTTGCCCACAGTAGAAATTGACATTTTCCAAGACAAGTATGAGCCAACACTCTCCTTTAATATTTTTAATTAAATGTATGGTTTGGGAATTGGGACTCAATTAAGAATGAGTATATCTATTTGTGACTAAATTGAAGTTTTTGTTTTTCCTTACATGGAATTTGGGTAATTAGAATAACGTTGTAAAACTAAAAGGACTGATTCATAAATATGAAGAATTGAATATATTGGATCCACGCGGAAAACGTAAACAAAAAGGTCCCTAACAGAAACTCTCTCTGTGAATCAACAAACTCACAGAGCAAACGAGAAGAAGAAGAAGAAGAAAAAGAAGAAGACAATCTCTAAAATGGATCCTATCCAGGTGAGTTAACCCACTCTCTTTCTCTTAATTTTCTCTACAATTCATTGCATCCTGTAGCATACAATTTTGGGGCTCGATTAACCTTCTAACTTATGCATGAATTTGTACTGTTTGTTAGATCTGTTTTTTTATTTATTTATTTATTGGAGATTATGAGCTTGAATATTGTGTCTTTGAGAAATCTAATGATCTTGATGTCGAGTTGCACTGTAAGTGCCCATGTGATTGGTTTTGATCTGTCAAGCCAAGGTTTTTGATGGGCCAATTTCAAGTTTGACAAAGGCATTGTAAATCTCATGTGGGGGTCAGTTTGGAGAAAGGAAAAGGCATTTTGTTTTGTTTAGTGAAGACCCAATTGGGATATTGCATTTGTTTTTCATGGTTTGGTGGTTTTGATAGAAACTCATATGGGATTTTGAGCTTGTTTTGTTTCGTATAATCATTTTAATCGAAGCCCGAATGAGAAATTGCCATTGTGTTAAGTCATTTTAATGGATACCGAATGACGTATTTAGTTTGTTTTCAATGTGCTGAATCATTCTAGTAGAAATCAGGTTGGGATATTGTTTTGTTTTCCTTTGTGTTGGTGATGAAGGATTCAGTAATTTACTATATATTCAATGATCAAGATCTTTAATTTTTGACAGAGAATTCAAATCTTATAGCATATATTTGCTGTCTAATTTTTTAATTCTGAGATTTCTTTTGGAGTCTAATGATAAGGACTGAATTTATGAAATTTGGAATGAGAGTGTAGTGCTTCTTCTAGCATGTCTTCCCCTTTGTTGATTTCGGTTCTATGAGATGGGAGTATTGTTATATATATGAAGTGGAATCCTGATTGGGATTTGATTGAATTTTGTTTTTCCACGTGAATAATTTATGTTTAACTCTCTTGACAGCCCCCTGTTGAAAATTATGCCAATCCAAAGACATGTTTCTTTCATGTTCTCTTTAAGGTATGTCACGTATCTAATTTGTGTTCACAAGCTTAGCTTTTTTCAGTTAACTTCAATAGAACAGAATGACAACCTTGTGTTTCTTGTTTTCTGCAGGCTGGAGCTTTGGCATTTTACATACTTTCTACTCTGTTTTTTAATAGCTTTGTCATCATTTTTGTGGTGACTGTGCTTCTTGCTGCTCTTGATTTTTGGGTGGTTAAGAATGTGAGCGGTCGGATTCTAGTTGGCCTTAGGTGGTGGAATGAGATAAATGATCTGGGTGAGAGTGTGTGGAAATTTGAATCCCTCGACCAAGAGGTCAGTTTCAAAACTCTTGCTTGATTGTTTGATTTTCAAAATGAATCTCATCCATGTTTATCCTTGTTTTTGCATTAGTCATTGGCCCGGATGAACAAGAAAGACTCGTGGCTGTTCTGGTGGACTCTTTACCTAGCAGTAAGTAAATAAGATTTTATTGTTGTGTGGTACTGACTGAAAATATCCTTGGCATATCATAATTGTAAAACATTTGGGATTGGATGTACAAAGAAAACTAGTCAAGATCTAAAGAAATGCAAGATAGTGCACAGCTGAAAGTAAATTAAACTATTCATCTCTTTTTTACAAGATCCTGATTGACGAATTTTTATAAGTTGTTATAGAATGGTCTTGTCTGGTTGTGGTTTTTTGCACTTTTTTGATTGTCGAAATTCAGATATAAACTCATCTTTGGTTTTCCTCTCTTTGTACATTTGATCTTTTGTTTTCCTCTCCTTTCTACATTTGATCTTGTTTGCCTTTAACGTTGTAGGCAGCTGCCTGGATTGTGCTTGGAATTTTCTCTCTCATAAGGTTCGAACCAGATTACTGCCTCATTGTTGGAGTATGCTTGACTCTCAGCATTGCAAACATTGTTGGCTTCACCAAATGTCGCAAAGGTGAGCAAGGAGATTTTTTTTTGGTTTTCAGAGTTTTTATCATTTGCTTAAATTTGTCTTTAGTGCTGTTCATTAGGTCGGGTATTGTTCTTATCCATGTATTTCCTATGGTGGAAAGTAGATGTGGACCATAGGAACTTGAAATTTCTGTTGGTGTAGATGAATCTGACCCAGCCTTCAAGGACTATGTTGAGGCTGTGACACTAGGTTTTGATTGATCACTAGCATACCCTAAATAAAATGCCAAGATAGGCAAGGCATTGATGGGTTCCCAAGTGACACAGCTTCACTGCTGAGTACATTACTAGATAAACCTATCAGATGCCCAATATCTGCATCATGATGCCATCGGCCTCATAAGCTGTTCTGCTTTGAACCTATTAACTTGTCATTAGGATCAAGATCAAATTAACTTCAGAGTTGAGTTGAATTAGTTCTTATGCTATTTTAGATAATATAACCTCCTTCTAGGCAAGTGTGTGAGGTGAGGGGAAAACTAAACAATTGGTATGATTGCAGATCCATCACAGTTTCTGAAGTAACCTTGCTAATGGCCATAAATATGGATGAACTTAGTTGCTGCTTGCACTGTAACTCATTTTGATTAACTTACTCTGTGCTTGTCCTGGTACCATAGAATTATCAACTAATTCTATTGCAGCTAAAAGTGTTTCTAGCACCTTAACTGTTTCTATAACATTGATCGCTTGGGTCTGTTACCTAAACTCCTTTGGTTATTTTATTCATTTTTTTTGTAATTATCAGCAAAGAAATAAAGAGTTATTCTTCTTTCTTTTAGATGCGAAGAAGCAGTTCCAGCAGTTTGCAACCCAGACCATTGCATCTCGAGTCTCATCTACCATACAGTCAGCATTCAGTGTTGTATGAGTCATTCATTGCAGAAGGTGGGCATAAAGCGAAAATGGTGGCACTTGTTCAAGAGACGTTGAAAATTGGTGTCGGCAGTATACAAACTGGGAGCATTGAGTCGGCTGATTCTTTGAAATTCTGTAGGATACAGTATATATGTTTTGTTGACCTCTGAGACAGTTCATGATTTGTGTAATGAATTACGAAAACTGATAATGTTAGAAAAATAATTTTGCTGTTGAGTGTAATTAATATCATGTTTTTAGCTCCCTTTTTGCACAAATGCTTACGATTTACGAACCAGTGAAGCAGTCTTAACAGGCTTCAATGAAACCTATACAATGCTGTTGCGCCAAGAGTAGCGAGAGTAATTATCTTCACATGTTGTCATGCTCAAATCTATCTAGATGAATTATTTACCGATAAAATCAAGCAGCAGAACAAGCAAAGCAGGCTGAACAGAGGACAGAACAGGTCTCTAGCACAAGGCCTGACAAAACTCTCCAAAGCAACTGGAAAGCATAGGCATAACAATAGATTAAACCCAGTTAAGAAAATAAATATATAGATAATAGATTTGAGACTAAACAAGCAGCTAGTAAAACACAAATCTTAACTCCAGGAACAAAAATAAGTATGCCCTAAAGAGCTAGTCTAAGTTTCATGCTCTCTGTCAGGTCTTTTGTTTCAAGCGTTGTCAATTTTTGTTCTCTACTTCGGCTTTTCTGGACTCTTATTATATGTTTTGCTTTACAAGGTGCTGTGTTCGATTAGAAAAATGAAGAAAGAAACAGAAAATAAATTAAATTAGGAATAGTTTTGTAATAAAATTTTGTTTTCAAACTAGGAAAAAGGACTCCTCTGTTTGTTTGTTACTTTAAACAAGAGAAAGTGGTTTTACTCACTCAATCCTCTCTTTTGTTTTAGGAAGAGACTAACTTTTTATTTGTTCCAAGATTTTATTTATCAAAAAACACATAAATAAAATGAGATTTTTATAATTTGACTAAACCTCAAGTAAATCCCCCAACTAAATAAGGCTTCTCAATTGAGTTCTTAAACGATTTTTTGTTGCAATCAGATTCTTGTTTTAAGAACATTTTCAATTGAATCCCTCTATTCAGATCCATTAATGACTTCCATTTATGTTTCAGGAGTTTGTCCATTACCATAAAAAAATTGTGACGGATTCAAATCAAAATAAATAAATAAAACTCAATAGAGATACTCAAAGGGCCTTTTGTAGATAAGAAAACTTATTTGAGGACTAAAATGAGATTCAAGTTATAATTAGAGGGCAATTTCGACGTTTTCCCTTGTAGTTCTTACCGAACTCATTCACAGAAAAACCGTTCGAAATACCTTTTTGCTTACTGCTTACTCCCTCTAATTCTCTTCTCCACCTCCTCCATCCTCCAAAGATCAAGAAAACAAGCAGCAGCACAGAGAGAAATGTTGCAGTGTATATTCATTCTTTCAGATTCCGGGCAAGTCTCAAAATCCATCAAAAACAAATCTTTCAAATCCATAAACAATAAATCCTTCATCTTTATTTGATCTGATTAATATCACCAACTAAATTTTGTGTGTTTTGTGTGATATTTTGTGACAGGGAGGTAATGCTAGAGAAACAGCTAATTGGGCATAAAGTAGATAGATCCATTTGTGCTTGGTTTTGGGATCAAGTCATTTCTCAAGGTGATTCCTTTAAGGTACTTTTGAAGCTTTAGCATTGTTTGCTGGATTTGTTTTGCAATTTTGGAATCTGGGTTTGGTATAATCTGATTTTTTTTGTGTGATTCATGTTTATTTTAGCTTCTTTTTGGAGTTTTAACTTCTGGGTTTGATTTTATTCTTATTTTTGTGTAATTGAGGTTTATGTTCTCTGTTTTTGGCATGTTTAGTTTCAAGCTAGTATCTTTTTGGGTTTCATTCTGGTACCTGTGTGGCTTTTGACAATGTTGTTTTGCTTCATTTTGGGATTTAAACTTCTGGATCTGATTTCAATCTTAGCTTTGGTCTAGGATTCATGTTTATATTAACTGTTTTTGCCTTGTTTTCTTAAAGCTTTTTTTTTTCAATTGAACTTTTGCGTTGTTTTCAGTTTTTCTATGTTGTTGTTGCTATTGCCATTATGTTGTATTTTTCATTTTCTCTTCTGTTGTTTTGATAGGAACAATCAGTTATTGCATCACCCACGCATTACTTGTTCCAAATTGTCCGGGAGGGAATCACTTTCTTAGCTTGCACTCAACTTGAAATGCCACCTTTGATGGGCATTGAGGTAGATATTGTTAGGTTTATGTGCTTTGTGATTGCAGTGTGATTATGTATGTGTTGAAATACTTGCCCTTTACCTACTAGATTTTCAGTTTCTTTGCAGAGTAGCTGATGTCCTCTCAGATTACCTTGAAGGGTTGAATGAAGATGTGATAAAGGATAACTTTGTCATTGTGTATGAGGTACTTTTCTGCATAATGTTTTATATTCGGTCTTCTAGTTTCTTGATGTGAATTAATAGAATAACATAATTTCTTGCTATATTTTGGGATTATATGGAAATGCCTGGTCTGAGAAGTGGTAATGACTCATGTATAGGATCCAATTACTAGTGATTAGACTGTTTGTTTTGGGACTTCAGAGAAAGGTTTCAGCACTATGCTCGAGGATCAACCTTAATATTTGTTTGAAAATGGTCATGACTCATGTATAGGATCCAATTACTAGTGATTAGACTGTTTGTTTTGGGACTTCAGAGAAAGGTTTCAATGGTATGCTCGAGAATCAACCTTAAGATTTGTTTGAAAATATAAAGCCAGTCTTTCAATACATTATGTCTCTAATTAATAGTAATTACACTGTTTTTCCGGGTGTCCTCTATATTTATATGGTATTAAAACCAAAAGATGACATATTTCACCTTATATATGAACAATACAAAACTTTGTTTGCAGCTTGTATTTTTAATAATTTTTACAGTGAAAAAAATTCTGAATAAAAGATTGAAAATAAAGGTGCTTTTCTTTCATTGGTTGAGGTTAAAAGGGGTAAATTCAGAATCTGAAAGTTCTCGTTTGGTTCAAGATTTTCCTCCTTTCCCTGGTTTTTTTCCCTATTTTGTGGTCACAAACCAGCATTTTAATTAAAATTTGCAGCTTTTGGACGAGATGATAGACAATGGCTTCCCCCTGACCACAGAACCTAATATCCTGAGGGAGATGATAGCTCCACCAAATATTGTGAGCAAAATGCTGAGTGTTGTGACTGGTAACAGTTCAAATGTGAGCAATAATCTTCCAGGCGCAACAGCATCTTGTGTTCCGTGGAGAACAACAGACATAAATTATGCTAACAATGAAGTTTACGTTGATCTTGTTGAAGAAATGGATGCAATTATAAATAGGTACATCTATGTTCTTAAAATTTTTCTAGGAAATTAATTGTTTGCATTAGGTACAGCTCCCATAAACTGGTTATTTGAGTGTCTCCATAGACATGGTTATAATTCAACGTGCATAATTTTGAGTTTTCCTATAGATACTTCGCATATGACTTGACATTACGAAGAGTCTCCATTACAAATTATTTGCCACTAGTACATAACAAATGGGGAAGGGGACCATCTCATGAGTATCACTGGCTGTCTGACTGCCTCAATATGTTTCTTGTATTGAATGCAGATCTGGAGTGTCACTTGCCATTCTTTGGTGTTGAGAATATTATGTTACTATTTTGATTTTTCACTTCCATACGAACTATTTTACTTTAGAGGCTCTCAGAAATTCCATGTCAAGTAAAGGTCTAAGAAATTTGCTTCTATGGTTGTTATTATTGAATGTTTCTTATATTTATCCTGTATGGTTTCATACTTGAAGTGGTAAGCAATCTTCTCTTTCAAATGCATTTTTCAGGGATGGGGTCTTGGTAAAGTGTGAGATTTATGGTGAAGTTCAAGTAAACTCCCATATCACAGGTGTTCCTGAATTGACTCTGTCATTTGCAAACCCATCTATTATGGACGATGTCAGATTTCATCCCTGTGTTCGGTTTCGACCATGGGAATCCCATCATATCCTATCATTTGTGCCTCCTGATGGACTGTTTAAGCTCATGAGTTACAGGTTCATAGTGTCTAACACATCCTAAAAGTTTTTTTTCTTTAGTGCCAGTTTGTGGTCATTTAACTTTTACTAATTTGAGGCTTTCCTATCATGTAATATATCTTCAAGATAGATCTGTTTGGGAAAGATGCGGGCAATACTTAGAGTTTTATGTCTCTTACTTCTCAGTCACTTTGTCCACATGTATACTGTAGTTTTTCTATTTAAATAACTTATCTCCTTTATCCAGGGTTAAAAAGTTGAAAAGTACCCCGATATATGTAAAGCCACAGATTACATCTGATGCTGGGACATGCCGCATCAATGTGATGGTTGGAATACGAAATGACCCTGGAAAGATGGTTGACTCAATAACAGTGCAATTTCAACTGCCTTCATGTGTTTTATCAGCTGACGTGACTGCAAACCATGGAGCAGTGACCGTCTTCACAAACAAGGTAACTTCGTGATACCTTTAATGTTTGGTGAGAAAAATTATCTTGACACTTTTCATTATGCAGCGCAAAAGGTAAAAAAAGAAAGAAACAAGATAATGAAAATGCTAATTCAGTGCCACTCTTTTGAACATTTATATTATTACATGACAAATCTTCGATTGCAGCTGAGTTATAAAGAAGGGCTGTGAATTTTATTTTCTTGGGCTGAAAATGAAAAAGGAAAATTCTTTCAGGCTGGATTCTATCTTTCTTTGTTTTTTGTCCATGGCTGATTTTGGTCATTACAAGCTGAGTTTGATTATTTAGTTTGTTAAAATGTATGTGCAGATGTGCAATTGGTCAATTGATCGAATACCGAAAGATAGAGCCCCTGCATTGTCTGGAACACTCATGCTTGAGACAGGATTAGAGCGCCTTCATGTATTTCCCACATTTCGAGTGGGTTTTAGGATCCAGGGTGTTGCCCTTTCTGGCCTGCAATTAGATAAACTGGATCTCAGGGTTGTACCAAGTCGTCTTTATAAAGGCTTTCGAGCTCTCACAAGATCAGGACTATATGAAGTTAGGTCATAGATTTTTGTACCCGATCAAGATAAATTCCAATTTGTTTTGCTGCTTGGCATATGAATTTTTTGTTCTCATGTATAATAGTATGAGTGCCAGTTGATCCATGTAGTTACACGGTACTTTCAGAATTTCCAATTTGGACTCGTATAACATTTTTTTAACAAAGTTAATTGTGATTGTTTTTTCATCACTGAAAGCGTTGGCTCTCATTGTCAATCCTTTCTCTGTTTCTAGATGTTGCTTTCCCGTCATAAAAAGTCCTGCAGTGTCCCTGTGGACAAACTCAGGACAATTAAACGTTGAGACTCGCATCACCAGAATAGTTTAATATGCAGGAGTGAAGCACTGAAGATAGAGGATGGAACATGTTCTGCATCAACTTGATAATACTACAAACACCGGAGGAATGATGCAATGAAGAAAACATTATTGCAAGACAAATTTGACATTGGATATAGATCAAACTATCAATTTGACACTTCCAAATAAAAAATAAAGAAAGCAGCTAAGGCAACAACAAAAACAATGAATCCCAACGTACAAAATGTTGGATAAATCTATAAGAACTCAACTAATCAAACAGTCACTTTATTCACTCTGAAGGAATCCATGACTTGGCGAAGATCATTTTCCTCTTCTACAAATACATTTTCTGGTGTCTGTAATCTTAGCTCATACAGTCTGTTGTTTTCAACTCCAAGAACTGACATATACCGCCGGTTCCATTCCAAACGAACTACTCTTTCTTGAGGCATAACAGCCAGTTCATTGTTATTTGCGTAGGACTTGATGTTCACCTGATAACATGATGGTCTGATTAGAAACAGTTCTATGCACTTAAAAGGAAAGTAATCTTCACCACAATAATCACTAGCTAATAAGCTCTGTCATGCATGTCCGTGACTTCTTTCGACACATAACAACTTACCTCAACTTGGTAATAAAGCTTTCCATCATCTGCGACTCTTGAGGATGTTGAAATAATATTTGATTCACGCCTGACGCCAAGTCTAGTAGACATGAACTCAGTCAAATACTGCTTAAGTACTTTTTTTCCAGCTTCTTCTGGAGGACCCAAGTCTTCAACACTCTTATAGTTTGACGACGAAGGAGACGACAACTCCACTGAGAGATTTTCATCAAGAACAAAAGGATCCCTGAAGAATATATCAGCTCCTGCACCTCGAACTTGAATCCAATTCTGAGGGTACTTCAATGAATACCCATCAAATTGATCAATGTATTCCCTGAACCCAACAGACTGTTGAGCAAATGCAATATTGTTGAAACCAACTTCTGAGAAAATGTAACTTGACAAGATCAATGCCATTGCATTTCTCCTCGGAACTGCAAAAGCTTTAGTCTGATTATGTTTACATAAAAAAATATGTTGTGAGAAGCAATTTGAAGTGGCTTAATGATAAGACAGAAAGATGCATATCAGATAAGAAAACGGGGATATTTTATCATCCAAAAAACATTCAGGGTACAACAACATAACACATAACCCATTTCATAACACAAAGCTACTTAATAAGAAGACTAGAGGTAACATCGTCGTGAGAGCAAAAACCTTTAAGCTAGCATGTGTTTGCTAGGTGGGATTCCTACAAAGCCGATGCTTGCACATCAGCACCATGCCAATGGCCATTAGGCCATTCAATTTGAATTTAATGGGTCCCTTTCTACCATCTCTTTCAAATCCAATGGCGCCCTAATGACCATCGGCATTGTGCCTATACTTGAAATTTCAGTTTCCAATCCATTGGAATCCTACATTCTTCCTTATCAGCATGACACCTAATAGTTGCTACTGGCTTTCAGTAACTAGTTACTTTCACATATATTTGGTCACTAAGAGATCATGTTTGCTGTAATACAACTGGACTACCTTAAATCCAGCCTAAGTTACTGGATAAAGAAACCATATGAAAATATACTAAGAAGATCATGCCGCTCAAATCATTTACAATAATCCCATAAATTCAAACTCCTACTCTCTTGCTTCTTTTTCATATTTCACATTTGGGTTCCTAGCTACAAATGGGGATTTAACCATGGAAAGTACACCAAATTCACGTTTCATATCAAGAACAAAGAAGTAACCATGGAAGGGAAAAGCAAGAGACATGAAGGAAAGGAACTGTCTGAATCAGAAGTTATAGTTTTTTGAAAGACAAGACATACCAGTTGTTTGTTGTGAGGAATAGAGCTGAAGCAAGTGGAATTTGGTGAGACGGGCATTGAGCAACTGAGCCAAGGAGGACGAGAACGAGTAGGGCGGGTGAGTTGAGTTGGAGGAGGAAACGAGTCAAGAATTCTTGCCATTTCTTGATGAGCTTGTGACGTACAAACTAGTCAGTGTGTTTTGTTGAGGGGATGGAAAGGTCGAGGATGGGATGGAGTGGGTCAGAGCACACGTGTTTGAATTGTATTGGACAACTGATTTAGTTTTCTTACAAGGAAGTTACATGGGCCTTCATGTTAAGACCTGACCCAAAATAAAGCGTTTAGATTTTCAATCTAGAGCCCATTAGTTTTGTTTATTGCACTGTTATTAAAACCAGGACCTGGCCCACTCTCTCCCTGGCCCAAGAAAAGGTCCAAAAGGTAGTAGGAGCCTATCATCCATCACAACAGTGACGAGGGATGGCTAGCCCTGGTGCCCTCAACATAGGGATAAGACCATTGACGTGGCTTCCCCTAGTTTGTTTGGCACAGCCCCAACAACAACAAGTCAATTTTGTTGAATGAAGGAGCCATGTCTTTCTCCGTGGCCACCCTCAAAAACCATGTGCTTTTCTGTATACTTGGTCATGGTTCAGCTGTCCTTTTTCCATGGATAAACTCAAATGTCTTTTGATTTCCATTCTTTGCTGCGCTTTTTTCTTTCATCGGTGAGTTAATTTTGAAGAGTTAACCCGAATTTATTTTTTAATATTTATTCAAAATGAAGTGTTTTTGACAATTCTTTTTTGAAAAAAACTAAACAACAATGTTTTGAATATAAAAATATCGGTTTCGATCTAGCTCGAATTTTAACTTAACCAGGTATTAACTTGGGAAGGCAATCCAAGGTAACTCCCCAGATGGTTCAACGTCAAATATAGCAGCGACTAAAAACAGAAGAAAAGGCAGTCAACATCAATCTTGGAATTGCAAAATGCAGTCTTGGATTTTGGAATGGAAGCGGAAAATACAGGATCCAAAAGTTGAGAAAAAGTGCAATCCAATGGAAAACTTTCAGTGGTGGGGGAATTTCCATGGCTGCTAGTGGTGGGTGGAGAGAGAGATGAAGGGAATTGGAGGGCAATCTATCTCTGTGCACGTCACTGGCACTTATCCATGCGCCATGGCCCATTATCATGAGACCTCAAAACCCTAATATCCACAGATATAAATGGCCAAAACAAACACTTCCAAGAATATGTGAGTATACTATGGCTAAAGCCAAAATTGAACACACCAATTCATGAGCAGCCATTGGCCAAACACGCATCCATGGCCTATGGGGATGTGAGGGGCTATTCTTTTGCTTTGGTCAGTTCGGTGAATGAGAGGATAACATTCTCGGCAACCTCAAAATACCCAATTTTGTCCCTCGAGTTTTAGAAGTTCTCAATTTGATCTTTCATGCGTATAAATTATAATTTTTTTTAGGGAATCTAACATTTTTTTTTGTTAAGAAATTCTAGCACGAAACCCTAATTAGGAGATCCAAATTATTTGTACAAAATCAAAACAAAAATTCGTTTTGGGGTAAAATTAATACTATTCCGATAGTTGCTGTACATTTTTGAGGTTTTACCAAATGCTTTTGAGCCTCTCTTTCCATTCTTTTGCTGTGCTCGTAAGGAATAATGAACGGTCAACAATAGTTAAAGAACTAAGCTGTAAGGTTTCAGATGTAAGGACTAAGCTAAAACATCACAAGAATTTCAGGGGCTAAAAAAACATTCAGGTTAGGGGTATTATAGTCATTTTAGAACCTTGACTAGAAATCAACAACCTCCTTCCATCTTTGTTATTATCAGAATGACCAAGACGAAATCTTTCCTTCTTCACAACCGCCTATATTTAAAACGACAAGAGTTTTCATGTTCTCTTCCTTCAGACACCAAAATCTATTGTCAAAGATCACCAATTTCTCTCTTTTTCTCTGCCTGTGAGCTCAATTCAAAATCTAGTATCGTTTTTGTTCATTGAAGTTTGAATCTTTTCTTGCTTGTAAATGCAAAAGATATAAACTTTTTTTTCCTCATATCTTGACAATTAAAAAGGCACAAGCTTTTTGCTTCAACACATTTTTTATTTGTGTTATTTGGTTCTTGACTCTATGAATACTATTAGTATTATTGGCAATTCTACAGTGAAACCCTCTTGTAGATTTCTTATATCTACGAAAAATCCAGTCTTTTTTAAGCGCCATCATAGTTTAACAAGCAATTTATCTGGGAATCAGTTTAATTTTTATAAAACCAAGCAGTTTTTGACCTGCCCTTTTAGAATCTTGGGGTTCAAAACCATTTTCAATGAATCCCGGAAATCTTTCTGTGTTCCCAATATCAGTTCTGGCCAATCTAGGCTTATAGCACGAGATAGTAGGGCGGTTTCTGTTGTTGCTAGTGTTGCCTCACAATTCAGGGAGTTGTCAACGTCTGTTGAGACAAGAGTGAATGATAAGAATTTTGAGAGAATTTTTGTGCAAAATGGGATTAGTGTTAAGCCTTTGGTGGTTGAGAGGATTGATAATGATGAGAATGTTTTAGGGGATGAAGAATCCAGGCTAGGGGTTCTTGTTGATGATGGTGAAAGTGTAAATAGAGAGGATTTGGATGGTGGTCAAGGAGTTGAGATTGTTAGTACTAAGAGGGAAGAGAGTGATATAGAAAAGGAAGCATGGAAGTTGTTGAATGATGCTGTTGTTATGTACTGTGGGAGTCCTGTGGGGACCGTGGCCGCAAATGATCCAGGGGATAAGATGCCATTGAATTATGATCAGGTGTTTGTTCGTGATTTTGTTCCTTCAGCTCTTGCCTTTTTGCTTAGAGGAGAAGGGGAGATTGTGAAGAATTTCTTGCTTCATGCCTTGCAATTGCAGGTAACATTCCAGGCTGCTTTTGTATGCTTGTTTGATCTATCCTTTCATTGTTCCGCATGATAATTTCTTAGTTATATCATTCTTCTAGTTTGAGCAGTATTAAGATGCCTGATTTATGCGTGACAAGTTATTAATGAGGATCTGTTTACAAGTCATGCAATACACCTATTTTCCTTGTTGACCATTATGGTTTACAAAATTTAGTATGAATGTCAACTTGCAAAACTTGGTGAACTTTTTAATGATGATCAGAGCATTCAAATGCCATCTAATACTAAATTTGCTGTTTCTCAAGATTTGATTTGCTATCCTTGTTATCGGTTATAATTTGTTATGTCTTCTTTTCATCTTTCAGACTGACCTTTCTTTAAGGTTTCTGCGTATTGTTCATATTAGCTAACCATATCATTGCATGTATAGAAAGTTTTTAAATTTGATGTTCTGAAAATCACACAAAAAAAAATTGTTTTTGTTTTATCATAGAGTTGGGAGAAAACAGTGGACTGCTATAGTCCAGGACAGGGGCTGATGCCTGCCAGTTTTAAAGTCAGAACAGTGCCTCTTGATGACAATAAACTTGAAGAAGTTTTAGATCCTGATTTTGGCGAATCAGCTATTGGCCGTGTTGCACCTGTGGATTCTGGTTGGTATATTGCACCTCTTTGAACATTTCGATTCTAAAAATTGCCATGGTACTTGGATTTGATTCTAGTTGTTAAAGTCCAACTTCTGTAGCTGTAATATATTCCAGGAGACAACTATTGATCCTAGTAGTTCACTGATTCTTGTTTATTAATAGCTCTGTGTTTCTTCTTTTCTTTTTTGATAGGGTTGTGGTGGATTATTTTATTGAGGGCATATGGGAAACTCACTGGTGACTATGCTTTACAAGAAAGGGTGGATGTTCAGACTGGCATAAAACTGATCTTAAACTTATGCTTAGCAGATGGGTTTGATATGTTTCCTTCTCTTCTAGTCACCGATGGCTCCTGCATGATAGATCGGCGGATGGGGATCCATGGTCACCCCCTTGAGATCCAAGTGAGTTATTTCCATACCTTGTCCTTTTGGAGACTGTTGGTTGGTAATTTATGGCTCTGTTGTATATGAGTTTGGAGGTTCCATAACCTATGTATCTCTACATTGCTTTTAATTGTTATGTGTGGAAATTGAGTCTGGTTTATGAACTACTTTCCGACTTTCTGCAAATGTAATGAGTGAAAGCTCTATAGAATGCAGCTGAGAGGTATGCTGGCTTAATGATATGAAAAACTTAACTTTCTCCGTTTGCTTGTGCCTTTGGTCTGTTATATATTTCTCACATCTACAATGCACTTTTAAACATTGCTCTGATGCTGTTTTTTTTTTTTTCTTTTACATGAATACAGAATGTTAGTCAGTAATCACCCAGCTATATGTACAAGTTATTTTTTTTCTTTCATTTTTTTATGCTTACTCATCTATGGTTTACCTTACAACCACAAGTCTCTTTCTGCAGGCCTTGTTTTATTCTGCTCTACGGTCTTCCCGTGAGATGCTAGTTGTAAATGATGGATCAAAGAATTTGGTGAGGGCTATCAACAACAGACTCAGTGCGTTGTCATTCCACATTAGAGAATACTATTGGGTAGATATGAGAAAGATCAATGAGATATACCGGTATAAAACAGAAGAGTATTCTACAGAAGCCACCAACAAATTTAATATTTATCCTGAACAAATTCCATCATGGCTCATGGATTGGATACCTGAGGAAGGTGGATATCTGATTGGCAATCTGCAGCCAGCTCACATGGATTTTAGATTTTTCACTCTTGGAAATCTTTGGTCTGTTGTTTCGTCTTTGGGTACCCCAAAACAAAATGAAGCTATTCTAAATCTGATTGAATCCAAATGGGATGATCTTGTGGGAAATATGCCTCTTAAGATATGTTACCCTGCTCTGGAGTCTGAGGATTGGCGTATAATCACCGGCAGTGACCCTAAGAACACGTGAGTGTCTAAAATTTTGACCTAAACTCTCTGTGCATGTGCATGCATTGTTCAATTTAGAATTTCTATGAACTCTAAAATTTCTCTATTTGATTGTACATTGCAGCCCTTGGTCATATCATAATGGTGGGTCATGGCCAACACTTCTGTGGCAGGTACATTTGACTTCATTTGCTATATGTATGTTTTGCTAAGGCTTAACAAATTTGATTTGGAACCAGCAGACGAGCATGCAATGCTGATTCATACTCAGTAAACCTTCTGTAGTTTTGTTGGGTTAAATGGAATCTAGTTTCTAAAGGTTTCTGGTTAGTCATACTAATGAGAAAAGAGTCATGGGAACACCCCCCCCCCCCCCCCTCAAAAAAATAAAAAATAAAAAAAATAAAAAAAAAATTCTGACGTGTCACCATTTTTCAGAAGTAACATCAATGTTGGTGGTCCAAAGATGTATGATTTTTGTGTTTGGACCTTTCATGTGATGGCTGTTTCTTTCATCCTTGAATCTCTTGATTGATCTCTGCCCTCTGAATTCTTTCTGTTTTGCTTTCAGTTCACATTGGCATGCATGAAGATGGATAGAATGGAACTAGCTCAGAAGGCTATTGCTTTGGCCGAGAAGAGACTTCAAGTTGACCATTGGCCAGAGTATTATGACACCCGAAGTGGGAAGTTTATTGGAAAGCAATCCCGACTTTATCAAACATGGACGGTTGCAGGTTTCCTAACATCGAAAGTTCTCTTGGAGAATCCAGAGAAGGCATCCTTGTTATTCTGGGATGAGGATTATGATCTTCTTGAATTCTGTGTTTGTGGGCTTAACACAAGTGGCCGGAAGAGGTGTTCTCGAGTCGCCGCCAGGTCACAGATTCTTGTCTAGAATGATGCCATTCTTTTAAAGGCAGAATTTCTGTTACTGTACAGCTATGTTACTAGGATAGACTGATAAAACATTGATTTTCAACCGCAAAAGAAACAAGGTATACTAGGAGCAGCGTCTTCACACAACTAGACCATAGATCTAGTTTAATAAAACGTTAATTAGCCGATTAATTAGCTAAGTTGATCGGTGTTGTGTTTTCAATGACCAGTGGGACGAAAGCTTTTATGGTTCTTCCCCCTGTCATATTCAGTTTGTATATTATTACTTTGTTCTTTATAAACACATTTCTAATTAATCAAGCTTGGGTTTTCTTGGAATTACCTCACCTATATTTTATTTTCTTGTTTAGCGGGCTATACAGTGCATATTTGCTGGTGATCACATAATGCGTTTGCATTCTTGTATAAAGAGAGTTCTATAGTTGTGAGCCGTGACTATGCAACCCAGATGGCTTGTAGGGTTCAAATGCTCGTGGCATGATAGATGGTCAGGTTACATGTAGCGTTTGGTTTGATAACAAAGACAGAAGAGATGTTTTTCCTTGTCTGAAAAGATATAAACTTATTTTTAAATTGTTTTTAAAAAAGATTTATTTTATGTTTTTCCCAAAAATATTTTTTGGATTAAAATTCTTACAGCAAGATGGTATTTTTCACAAGGTGGTATGTATATCTCTTGAGTACATTCAATAAGAACGAGAGAATTCGTGAGAATTTTCTTAAGAAAACAGGAAAAGTACACCCTTAATTGCAAGGCCAACCTTCGACAAATGATGTTGAATAATTGTCTTGCATTTAGCCTTGTACAATAAACAATATGATCTTCAAAATTTTTCTTTGAAATTCCAGTTCTTTTATGGCTAAAAATAGCGTCTTTGAAGGTGTTGAACGATGGCTTCATAGTCATGACCATTTGCAGCAAAAACTTTACGTCAAGTCCTTGTCTTTTGGGCCCAACAAAAGGAGCCTACAGTAGTCATCTTCTTGTGGAACTGGGACAAATGCCAGATTCAGTTACATCAGACATCTTGTCTGTGTGATCTCGAAGCAGACACCAACATACTCTATACCCTTTCCACACTATAGAATGCTTGAAGTTTAAACTATGAACCAAAAGTGCAGACGATGACAATGTACACTAGACATGAGCACAAAAAGACTACTATCCGCCAATAACTTCCATCCTTTCCCACCCATGATGAAAAACTACCTACAGTGGGCCCAAAACACCCCGACCCAGAAATCAGGTACACCTTTTAATGCAAAAGGTACCTCCATTTTAGCTACAGACCTCTTAAAATCATATTGTGAAAGAGGCCTAACTAGTCAAGCACGCAACTTGTTTGATGAAATGCCTGAGAGAGATGTTGTTGCATGGACGACGATGATTTCAGGGTACACGCATTGCAATGAATACACTCAAGCATGGAGTGTTTTTGTCGATATGGTTAAGAATGGAAATGACCCACCAAATGCGTTCACAATATCAAGCGTTCTAAAGGCTTGTAAAGGCATGAAGCGTGTTTTTTGTGGGCGTTTGGTCCATGGATTGGCTATAAAAAGAAGGTTTATGGAGGGGTTTATTTATGTGGATAATGCTCTCATGGATATGTATGCTTCTTGTGGTGTAGGAATGAGGGATGCTTGTGTTGTTTTTCATGATATTAAAGAGAAGAATGTTGTGTCTTGGACTACCTTGATTGCTGGTTACACTCACAGAGGCAATGGCAATCGCGCACTTCAAATCTTCCGGGAAATGCTACTGGTAAGTGGATGAACAAACAACCGTAGGAATAAACTCAATCATGCAACGGACTTAACATGTCAAAAGCAGTACTTTAACCATTATAGCACACAGTGGCCTTAGCTTGTTAAGTGGTTTTAACTTTCATGATGCTATGAATATTGTAGTAATGCGTGACTTTGTTGCTTTTATGACAAACAGGACGGAGTAGCATTGAACCCACATAGCATTTCGATAGCTGTTAGAGCATGTGCCTCAATTGGCTCACAAAATTTTGGCAGACAAATACACACAGCGGTGATCAAACATGGGTTTGAATCCGATCTTCCTGTCACGAATTCTATACTTGATATGTATTGTAGGTGTGGATGTTTATCTGAGGCAAACAAGTATTTCAATGATATGACTGAAAAAGATTTGATCACATGGAATACATTAATAGCAGGGTATGAAAGATCGGATTCCATTGAGCCTCTCTTTATATTTTCACAAATGGAGTCAGAAGGTTTTACTCCAAATTGCTTCACTTTTACCAGTCTAATAGCAACATGTGCGAATGTAGCAGCTTTGTGTTGTGGACAGCAAGTTCATGGAGGAATTTTTCGCAGAGGGCTTGACAGAAACCTGGAATTGGCTAATGCCTTGATTGATATGTATGCAAAGTGTGGTAATATATTTGATTCATGCAAAATATTTAGTGAAATGTCTTGTAGAAATTTGGTCTCTTGGACTTCTATGATGATTGGATATGGGGCTCATGGATACGGTAAAAAGGTTGTTGAGTTGTTTGATGAGATGGTCAAGTCAGGCATAAGACCTGATCAGGTAGTGTTTATGGCAGTTCTAAGTGCGTGCAGTCATGCTGGACTAGTTGATCAAGGCTTGAGGTACATCAACTGTATGATAAATGATTATCACATCAAGCCAAATCAGGAGATTTATGGCTGTGTTGTAGATTTGCTAGGGAGACCGGGGAGAGTGGAGGAGGCCTATCAACTAATACGAAGCATGCCATTTATGGCTGACGAGTCTGTTTGGGGTGCACTTCTTGGTGCTTGCAAGGCACATAACTTTTCGAGGTTGGGGAAATTGGCAGCTAAGAAGGCATTGGCTTTGAGACCAAACATGGTAGAGACCTATGTGATGCTGTCAAATATTTATGCTGCAGAAGGCAAATGGGGAGAAGCTGCAAGAATGAGAAAGTTGATGAAGAGAGCAGGGTGTAGAAAAGTGGCTGGGAGGAGTTGGATTGAGGTACGAAACCAGGTTTACAGTTTTGTTGTTGGAAATAAGATGGGTTCTCATAAAGAGTGGGTTTATGAAGTTCTGGAATTACCTGTACAGCATATGAAAGAGGCTGGCTATGTGCCTGAAGTTGATTGCTTAATACATGACCAAGAAGATGGCACTTGATTAGAAGCTGAGAAAAGATGAAGGAAAATTTGAGGGCTATGAAAACTCAACTGTTTGATAAACAATTACCCAAGTTGAGAAAATTGGAAGGAGGAAAATGTGATGGATTAAGTAAATTTCAATCTTTCTTGGGAAGTTCATCTGTTGAATTAGAAATAATAAATGACCCATACCCCTACATATTGCAGGAATCAAACAACACAGGTGCATGGTATTTTTTGTACATTTGATAAATTCATTCTTATCTATCATCAGTGATATTAATTTGAGCTGAATCAAATGGGAGCTGAAATTTTGTGACCCCTTATTTTTTGTACTTCACTTTTCCTGTACTGTTTGAATGCAGAAATCTACACACTACTATCTCAAACCAAAATTTCAAAGGAACTTGCGTAATCTTGTGCTCTGTGTAATTCTTTATATGTAATCAGCTTGAAGGTGAACTCACAAACCAAGCAGCGGAAACTTCCACACTTGCGCTGAACATCCAGGTTCTTTCAGCCAATTTGAGCAAAAGTAGCCAACACATATTTTTGTCTATTTCTTGAATCATGAAGGATCCAATCTTCACTGCACATTTGCAGCATAGAGATAATGTCATGCATGGGATTTAAAATGGAGGATGACAATGGTCAGCACCACTAGAGATGCATCTAACGATCTCAAAGGAGCCTGGTTCAACCTCCAAGCACCTGCAACCGAGTGTCTAGCAAGAAGGATACCATGATAAAGAGCGCATAGTCAGCTGTAGTGTTAATAGTTTCACTAAGATAAATTGAGAAGCTTTGAATCCAGTTTCTGATATAGTCTCTTTGTAAGTCATCTGCACCAGCCTTTCTTCAATCATGTAGGAAAACTTGGGACGAGAGGACCTTTTCTTCAAATTTTCTTTTGTAATCTAACCATTCTGTAAATTATTCTTTTACTAGAACTAGCTTGTGTTCCTGCTGGACTTGAACCTTGAATTATTATTTTTTCTTGTTTTTTTTCCCCTTTCAGGCAGCTTTTGCAGCAAAGAGGGCAGGGAATTGGCGAGTCAAAAAGTGTGATGAAATCACGGGTTACAATTTGATGATGCAAACTCAAAAATGTAGAAAGTTCATTTCCTCAATATGCGTCATATATTTGATGCGGGACAAAGGAGGTTTGAAGATGAAGTAATTAACTATGAGAGAAAAGAAGAAGCCAAACAAAAAGAAAAAATAGTTGAAGAGAAAGAATGGAGTATGAAAAATTTGTAACTTTGTAATTTTTATTTAATTCAATAATTGTCTAATATTTTAAAAAAAATAGAATATAAATATTAAAACTCTAACTAGAATAAACAATTGTATTTATAACCCAATAAATATAATACTTAATAATAGCTAGATAAAACCCAACAAATAAAACCTATGAAATAAGTCTTAACTAAAAGTTCAAATAAATTAAACAAAAAAAAATAGTTAAAACCTAATATCTCAACGATTTGGGCTATCTTTCATCGTCTATGATCATACGAGTGTGTAAACAATGCCTCGAGACTATGTCCGCTAACTTTCCTAAGGTTGAAGAAATTTGATCTCGTTGAGTGCAGTTCAAGGTGACTCCAATAATACTCTAAAAGATCATGATCAAGCTGTTATGATGTTTCTGTGATAATTCAAGTATAATCTAAATCTGTTTGTCTAACTCATATGCTGTGATTTGTTGAAGTTCATCATCTCTGGTAACAACAATTTGTGCATCCAAAGAAACATTGATATGTTTTTTTTGTGCCAAAGATAAGGATAATGGAACATGGGTTTTAAAAAGATCATCAAGGATATATTGTTGTGTTTTATATATAACGAGATTCTTCGTGTCAAAAGTAAAGCTAATATCAAAATTTAGTGATAATTTAATGACATGATTATTTGATTAAATCATTTGCAACACTTTGAATGGTCTAGCATCACACACTTACAATTTATGACTAGTTTTTAAAGAACATTGTTCAAGTCTAATATGTATCATGAAATAATCTCCAACATTAAGTACATCATGATACTTATGTGAATCAGCTCGAAATTTTATTGTTCATTACTTGCTTGAATTTGTTTTATGATATCAACATGTAAAATATAAACTATACATGCAAATAACTCAGTTAAATCAGACATTTTAGAGTGAAAAGATATAGGAAGAAGATCTATAGGCTTTCTAGGTTCGTAATTATGAACACTATATGATGGAAAGTGTGGAGTAGAACAAACACTATTTGAAGCTTTAGTAGATATAGTTTGGACATAACCTAGTAAATTAGGAATATTTTCATCTTCCTCATCATGTGTTAAGGGTAAGGGATCGGGGAGTTTAACATGTTGCTCTAAATCTATAATATGTTGGACGTCAAGCATGATGGGTAGGGAATCAAGTAGTTTAAAAAGACTAATATCATGAGACTCTTTTAAGATCATATTTACCTCTTCGGGCAATTCCACTAAAGAGTTTTCATAAAGATTCTTTCTCCACCACTAAAATAAAATTACTATATTCTTTATTAACCTCATTTTCAAATTCATTTTGACTTATAGTGTTAAGTCCCTCTTCTTGCACATCTTTTTTTTTTTTTATCTAAGTTTCTAAAATCCTCATAATTGTGTTCATACACTTGAAACAATAGTATTCCCTTTGACCTATATCTTTATGTTCCTGGATGATTAAGGGTTTAGAGGTATCGCTAACAAAAATATTACCAAAACCTCAACATTTAGCACATTGAACCTTTGAACTCATCCTAGACATTTCATTGAAGACTTGCTTGCCCTTATCTTTTTTATAAATTTGGGCACTACTAGGATTAGACATACGAGGTGAAGCACCTAATAAAGAAATATTATTTCTAAATTAAAACCTAATAGGGGTCCTAAGAGGGTATTGTTGTTTTGTTCATCGACTCTTTATAAGAAACTCATAATCTTACACTATAGTCTAAGCTTGATTAAGAATTAAAACATCTATAAGCATGATTTTTTTCTAAAATCATCATTCAAACCTTTATAAAACTGGCTTCATTCTCTCTTATGGTATATCTCATAATGTAATTATTAAATTGTGTTATATATTTATTAACAAACTTGTTTCCTTGCCTTATATTGTTCCATTTGATATAAGAGCTTATTCCTATAAAACTAGAATAGGTATTTTTTATGTATTTTTTGTTTCACGTAAAAAAAAGATAGAATATAAAAACAGAGATAAAAGAAATTGTATGATTTTTTTTTAGGAAGTTATGTTCCTTTTACTTTTAGCTTATTGTGAGGATCCAAATAAGGAAAGGTAAATGGATTGATAAATTAACTTACTAATGAAACACTAGGTCAGCTTTCTGTGAATAATATCATATATTGGATAATTTACATGTTTTCAATTTCCTTTGACAATGTGTGTAAATGCACATGAGTTTGTTTGTATGTTTCTCCTTAGTGCCTCCTACTTTAACTTCGTTAATGGAATATTGACCTATGATGTAATGAAAGAACTTTGCTCGTGTATTTTAACCTACCTTGCGGAACAGGTAAAATATTGCTTTCATATAATCAAGATCATATATACCTTTCAAATGTAACCAGATACAAAGTGTATAATTCTTTCGGTGGGTAAATTTATGTGGGTCATATATATTTGGCTGATGCTAGTTAGCTTTGCTGCAACTATTCACCGTCTTTGGATGAGTACATTTACTAGGGTACACCTAAGAAGAAAGTTCACTATTTGCACTTTAAGCATGACAGTGAGTTAATTTAGTACTGATCGTCCTTGATTACTCGACTTAGTGATGATCTAGGCAAATATATGTCGAAATGCATAATATTATAGTAATTATCTACGTAAATAAGATTAATCATGATCATAAAAATCAATATCCATGTGTTTATCAAGAGTGGTGATGTGATAAAACCCGTACAGCTACTGGCATTTATGGTACCGATCCATTGTGAAGATGTTACCAACGTAATTTTTTTCTTTTTATGTGGATTCGGCGGCAAGAAGCTTATTCATAATGTTACGAAGCATGAAATGGCTAAGAAACTGAAGAACGACTATGTACAAGACACTCGAAAGGTTACTTTGACACTGATGAAGAAGAAGAGAGAACTACTCTGTGTAGCAGATGTAAAAGATAAGAAGACAGAAGGAAGAACATAACGTTAAACATGCTTTTTATTTATTTAATTGTTTAACAAAGGTGAAACTCACAATAGAAATGATTTTTCTGAGAATATATGACTGCAAATTATGTGTGAACAAACCTTTCCCGTCCCGATCTATTCATAACTCTACTCAGAATGCTTACAAGATTTATACTATCCTTGTGGCTATGTGGACAAATCTTAGGCTTAACATGCCATTCAAGACTAACTTGGCATCTTTTCACCCATTGCCACTCTGAAATAATCTGTCAGGATCCACAAATCAATAGACCTAGGCTGCATATGTATGACCTAAGCATCTCCAGGAGATGCATTGCTCCAAGCATTAAGCAATTTTCATGCTCCAGGTGAGTATATTAAGCGTCAAAATCAAGTTTGAACAAGGGATATCATGACCATATTCTCCGGGACTTGCACCTTGGCAATATGTTATACATGTCTAGCGACGTAAAACTTCTATTAGGACCATTATTAACGACAACACTCCATTTCTTATTTTTGTTCATTTTTCATATTTTCCGTCGTGGTTTTAGCCCTGACTATGGTTCATCACATGGTAGTTTGGAATCTTGACTTCTCTAGTCTATGTAGATAAATAGTGATTCTAAACGTTAATGCTCGGTTAGTTTGGTATTATTATAACTTGTAAATTTTTAAATAGTTTATAAATTTTTGCATTAAACCCTGTGCCTTATTCTGATACAAATTTTAGTTTTGTAAAAGCTAAAATGATTTTTTTTTTGTTAATGGAAACTTGTTTTTTAATCATAGAGACTTGTTTTTCATTCATTTTACATGTAAAAATTTATCTCATAATAATTTGAATTAAATATATATATTTTTAAATCTATTATTGTTTAAAAATCATAATTAAAAATGTTTTTCTTAAACTTAATTGATGAATCATGATTTATCAGTATCTTTTCAAACAACTCTTTGTTGGCCTAATCCCATTTTTATGATGGCCCGAGCCTAGAAGAGGATTTGGAAACAAGTTTGTGCCCAGGTTTATGGTAGGCCCTGTCTGCCAATGCCTCGCGCTCGGTTCTGTTTGCCCAACTCCCTTTGCCTGGTGCTTTATGCTCGGCTCTATTGGGCGCTTGTGGGCTCAGACATCATGCTTGAGCCCAGACCCATGACACTCGTAGACTTAGACACCGCACTTGACGCTCCTTGGCTCAAGCATCACACTTGGGCCTAATCACCAAATGCATGCTTGAGCCTCACCTTATGATCTGGACCTAACACTTATTCACTTGAGGGTTTTTTTTTTTTTTTTTTATCAAACTCAATCCTTTTTGCTTGGATACTACTCAATCTGCACCTCTAGATATAAGTTTTTCATGACCTATTATATTTTTATCTCATTAATATTTATGTAAAAAATATTTATCTATTTGTTAATGTTATCATAGCAAAATAATTTTCCAGCTCTCTATATCCAAAAAAAAAACAAGGTTTATAAAATATAAATATCCTCGAACCATCAAGGTAAGGTGTTTATATTCTCTTTATTTTCAACATATACAAATAACATTATTTTCTCCTACAAAGCATTCATTACATGTTAAAACAAGAATAAATAAACCTTATTTTTAAAATTTAATACTCATTTACATGTTTATTATATCTTTTCTCTATAAAAATATTGAATTAAATATTTAAGAGTTCTCGTATGATTATTTTGCAAGTATGTGGAGCTATCTTCCACATTAGCTCAAGAATAATGGATTGGATTGCAAAAACATGTCGTTATATAGAGTTAATGGACATGAGTTGTATAATGGAACCGCATTGGACACCAAATTGAAAGATGAGGATTATCATGAAGAAAAATAAGGTATGAGGGTTAATCTCATAAATTTGAGGGACTTTTTCACTTTTTTAGGTTTTAAAGCTCTCAGCTTTGCGCCATTAAGAATCTTAAACAAAGCAGAGAGTTCATCGTTGCAGAAACCTCATTCTTATGCCTCACCCTCCACAAAATCGCTACTTTTACAATTTACTCATTCAATACGCAGACCAAAAATCTCTTAAAAAGGGCCAAATCCTCCATGCTCACATCATAAAAATCCCATATTTATCTTCCTGTAATTACCTTGCCAATAATCTAATAAAGTTCTATGCTAAATGTGGCCATTTACATGGAGCAAAACTCGTATTCGAAAACCTTAAACACAAAAATGTTGTTTCTTATAATTGTCTCATTCATGGGTTATCTCACAATGGCTCAAAAGGTTCCACCTTTGTGTTAGAACTTTTTCGCCGAATGATAGCTAATAATATCTTACCAGATGCACACACTTTCCCTGGTGTTTTCACCGCTGCGGCATTGAATTTGGGCTGTAATTTTTATGCCCGACAAGTTCATGTGCTTGGTATTAAAACAGCAAGTATTGATGATGTCTTTGTAGGGAGTTCACTTGTTAATTTTTATTGTAAAGTGGGTTGCGTTTTCGAGGCTCGTAAATTGTTTGATAGAATGCCTGAGAGGAATTTGGTATCGTGGACTACGATGATTTCTGGGTATGCGAGTAAACAGATGGCCAAGGAGGCTTTGGGGGTTTTTGGATTGATGAGGTTAGTAGAGGGAAATTTGAACGAGTTTGTGTTTACTAGTGTGCTTAGCGCCTTGGCATGTCCAGAATTTGTTGACAGTGGAAAGCAGGTGCATTGTGTTGTGGTTAAAAATGGGGTGTTGGGATTTGTTTCGGTGCTGAATGCGCTTGTTACTATGTATGCTAAATGTGGAAATTTAAATTATTCTCTTATGCTATTTGAGAGGTGCAGTGATAAGAATGCTATAACGTGGTCCGCATTGATCACTGGCTATTCTCAAGCTGGGGATTCTCATAAGGCCTTGAAGTTGTTCTCAAAAATGCATTATGCTGGGTTTGTACCTAGTGAGTTTACCCTTGTTGGGGTTCTTAAAGCTTGCAGTGATGTTGCTGCCATTGAAGAAGGAAAGCAAACGCATGGCTATTTATTGAAGTCAGGATATGAGACTCAAATCTATACAGCGACAGCTTTGGTTGCTATGTATGCAAAGTTTGGTTTTACTGGAGATGCTCGGAAAGGGTTTGATTTTTTGCTAGAACCCGATCTTGTTCTTTGGACATCCATCATAGCGGGTTATGTACAAAATGGGAAAAATGAAGAGGCTCTAAGCATGTATGGTAGAATGCAGATGTGCAAAATTTTGCCAAATGAGCTAACCATGGCCAGTGTCTTGAAGGCATGTTCTAACCTCGCTGCTTTAGAACAAGGAAAGCAAATTCATGCCCGTGCCATTAAGTATGGATTGGGTCCAGAACTTTCAATCAGAAGTGCTCTTTCAACTATGTATTCAAAATGTGGGAGTCTAGAAGAGGGATTCCTCATCTTTAGAAGGATGCTGCAGAGAGACATCGCCTCATGGAATGCAATGATATCAGGACTATCCCAAAATGGGCATGGTAGAGAAGCTCTAGAACTCTTTGAGGAGATGCGTCTAGAGGGCACAAAGCCAGACCATATCACATTTGTGACAGTGCTCTCTGCTTGTAGCCACATGGGAATTGTGAAGAGAGGTTGGGCATATTTCAACATGATGTTTGATGAATTTGGTTTAGTTCCAAGAGTAGAGCATTATGCCTGCATGGTTGATGTCCTGAGTCGTGCAGGGAAGCTCAATGAAGCTAAAGAATTTATTGAATCAGCTACCATAGATCATGGTATGTGCTTATGGCGAATTTTACTGCCTGCCTGCCGAAACCACTGTAATTATGAATTGGGAGCCTATGCTGGTGAAAAATTAATGGAGTTGGGGTCTCGAGAATCATCGGCTTATGTTTTATTGTCGAGTATCTATACTGCCATGGGCAGGTTAGCAGATGTGGTACGGGTCAGGAGGATGATGAAAGTTCGAGGAGTGAGGAAGGAAACTGGGTGTAGCTGGATTGAGCTCAAGAGTCATGTTCACGTATTTGTTGTGGGAGATCAGATGCATCCACAGATCGAAGAGATACGAGGGGCAATATGGAGATTAAGAAAACACATGAAGGATGATGGTTACCGACCTGGTCATGAATCAGCTTCTGTGTCTGTGTGATGTTCGTATGACATAAGGATAATATGCTCCATTCTTTGGCCAACTTTGATGGCATTCTCAGCCTACACAGCAGAAAAGGATGATTCATGTTGCCAACTCCAACAATTTCAGACTTGAGGCTTAGTTAAGGTAAGTCCTCTTTCTTATACCTGATAAATTCAATTTATCTCACTTCTCGTTTCTAATGACCAGACATCAGATCGGAGATTGGTTCGTAGGTGCTCAGCTGGCAGAGCTGGAAACATGCAATGTGCGTGGCCGCAGTGGCCAGATAAGCTGTATTTGTGAAGTGATGCCCCATTGCACCCTTTGTTGGCTGCGAGTTCTGAACAGTTTGCTTTCAGGGAGGATGGATGCGCGGGCCAGTGTAGTACATGTTGTACAGCTGCTGCATGCTAGGACCTTCTGAATCCTTATAAAGTTGTTCTACTTGCTGTTTGTTAAAATCAGCAGTCTCTAAGAAAATTGTTTAATTGATGTGTATGAATAAAACAGCATTTTTTTTTTCATTTCCAGATTACCACCACCATCGAAATTAGAGTTGTACTAGTAACCTTAATTGTTGTGGTCGTGTAGTAAATAGCAAGTAGTCATTTAGTTTTATTTTCCTTATCTTAGAGTTCTTGTTGATGATGATGATGAAAGTGTAAATAGAGAGAATCAGGAAGGTAGTGAGGACCCATGATTGTTAGTCCTAGGAGGCAAGATAGTGATATGGGAAAGTAACCCTGGAAGTTGTGGAGTGATGCTGTCTGATCTTAGAGTCCCTTGGGGACTCTGGCTGCAGCAACCCAAGAGATAAGCTGCCATTGAAATATGATCATGCGTTTATTTGTGATTTTGTTCCTTGAGCTCTTGCCTTCTTGTTAGAGGTGAATAGAGTTCTTGCTTCACACCTTTCAATTGCAGGTGATGTTCTCCACTCGTGTTTTTTTTTTAGTTTGATCCATCAATTTTTAGTTTGATCTGATGTTCTGTTTCGTGCAGGAAATTTGTTTCTGTGTCGTGTAGGAAATTTGTATGGCATGAATTTATATGTGACTAGCTATTTAACGAGAGTTCATATACAATTCATCAAATGTAGCGATATGGCGTAAGGTTCTGGATGAATCATGTGATCGACATGGATGATCAGTCACATAATCTACGTTTATTATTTGCTAATTTAGTTTTTTACTCTATTAATATATTTTTGTCATTAGGAAATCCAACATCAATTCTTAGATTTAGCAGTATAATCCATGCATGAGTTTGGAATTTGGATTTTAAAACTTTTGCTTATTTACTACAATTGGTGTTAATTTTAAAAATGAATATGGGAAACAACGAACAAACTAATTAAAAAGAGGGACTTAACACTATACAGATTGCTTCTTATTAATTTACAATCTGCTTTTTTACCCATTTTAGTATTTTATTTTAGATCATATATATATATATATCACAATAAATTTTCATTTTTTAATTTAATATTTAAGAGTATTCTTGAACTTAGCTTGTGCAATAAAAACTTTTTTTTATTTGATTTGATTTCATCTACGAGGATAAATTACATAATATACACTTTTACATATAATTATAATTTTAGAAGTTAATATTGATTAAGCTAAATTTGACTTTGAATTTATATTTTTTTAAAACAATATTAATTTACATATTTTTTTAAATAATTATAATTTAAGTTGATTGTTCAAGAGTCAATCCCTTCAATCATAATCTAGGCATTGTGTACGTGGATTTCTTAATTATATAGTTTTATTTAACATTGTGATCAAATTATATATTTTTTAAATTAAAATTAAAATTAAAATTATTATTATTATTTTATATTTTTAGATTGGTTTTATAAATTAAAATAAATTTTTAAAAATAAAAAATATATTATTTTACTATATTTTCAAATAAAAAATATTTTAAAAAACAATTTATACCATATTCTAAAAAAACAAATCTATATTATACAACTGGAACTATACTTTCATCACTTTCCAAAAGTTTCCCAAATGTTTCCACATTTAGACACGTTTTTATATTTTCCACCCCCAAACTTTTCGTTTCTTTCCCTCATCTGCAACAGATTCATTTCCTTCCCCTTCCATCCCCTCTCTCTCTAGCGCGCCAAAATCTCTCTCAGAAAAACAAATCCTGAACAAACCCTAACCCTAGCAGACCATCAAAAATGGCGCCAAAATCAAAATCCAATCAAGACCCAAGTTTCAAACCAGGCTCAAAAGTAGAAATCATGTCGGACGAGGCAGGGTTTAGAGGCTCATTCTACATAGGAACAGTGGTGAAGGCAACAAAAACCCCAGAATTCACAGTCCGATATGAAAAACTGTTTGAAGATGAAGAAGGGACAAAACCCTTGCAAGAAACCGTTAATGAGTTCCAAATAAGGCCAATAGCACCAAGAGAGAAGAAGAGGGAGTTTAAGTTTAGTGAAGAAGTTGATGCTTTTCATAACGATGGGTGGTGGGAAGGTGTGATAACTGAGGTGAATGAAAATGGGAAGTTTGCTGTGTTTTTTAGGAGCACTAAAGAGCAGATTGAGTTTGTTGAGGAGGATTTGAGGTTGCATAGAGAGTGGGTTAATGGGGAGTGGAAACCACCATTGGATGGAGAAGAAGAGAAAGGTGAGATAGAGGAGGTGAAAGAGAAGGGAAATAAGGTTTGTTTTTTTTTAGTTGTTGTTTTTTAATGTTAATCTTGGTTAATGTGCTTTGTGTTGATAATTTATTGCTGTTATATTAATCTTGTTATCTTTTGATAGATTATTTATAATTTTGTTGTTATATTAGGTCAATCTCGGGTAATGTGCTTAGTTTATTTGGCTAAATTTGTTTTTATTTTGTTAATCTTGGCTGGTGTTTTTGGTTTTTTGTTGTTGGTTTATATTCTGAATTTCGTGATGGCTTTGCTTTTGATTTTTTTATATATATAAAAAAAACAGGATTCTAGAAAGAAAAAGAAACTCTCTGAAGAAGATGAGAACGAAGTGACGAAAGAGGTGAAAAGGAGGGTTAGCGAGGTGGGTTTTGTTTTTGACAGGGTTCTGTTTGTGTAAATTTTGGTTAATTGTTTAGGTTTCTCATGATAACAATTTGGGTTAATGTGTTATGTTCGAATTTCATTTTGATAGTTGATGTGTTTGGTTGATGATTCCTTTTGGGTTCTCTGAAAACAGGATGCTGGAATATAAAAGATGAATTGTGTGTCTTTGGTTTTTGATAATGTTATTTATATGCTGATCTAGGTTACCGTTTTTACTTCTCTTTGGATAGATGTGTATGGATATACCTTAATATATATTAGTTTGGTTGTTATCATGTGAATCTTGGTTAGTGTGTTTGGTTTTGGTAGTTTATTGTGGGTTTTATAACACTTTTCTTGATTCTTTGAATGTTAAATGGGAATTTCTTGATTAGGGGTTTTGGGTTTGTTTTCTTTTTAGATAATCTGTTTTCTTTTTAGATAAACTTGGTACGTCAATCTTGGTTGATATATTTGAATTTTGTTGTCTGGTTAATTTGCTTTTCTATTTAGGTTTTTTAGGGCTACAAAGGAAAGATTCTTAAAGGAATTTATTGTGTGGAAAATTCAAGGCTTTTTCTTTCGTTCTTTGTTTTTTTTTTTTTAATGAATTTTGAGCTTGGGCTGGTTGGGGGGGGGGGGCCCCCCCCCCCCCCGGGGGGGGGGGGGGGGGGGGGGGGGT
>Ga0325401_1000060_pt1 | contig 58828 bp, 52 predicted proteins | sample PopdelMetagenome_FD_205666 | JGI IMG/M metagenome (GOLD analysis project Ga0325401, IMG submission 205666) | Populus deltoides microbial communities from Bellville, Georgia, United States - Xylem-PdKOR-R2 | ecosystem: Host-associated > Plants > Phyllosphere > Stem > Wood/Secondary xylem | place...
CCCCGTGAACGCCCCCAGGAACACGCCATCGGGCCGCAGCACCCGCCGCACCAGCGCCAGCGCGCCGGGCAGGTCGTCGACCTGGTCGAGCACGCCCGCGCTCACCACCGCTTCGAAGCTCGCATCGGCAAAGGGCAGCCGGTCCTCGTCCGCCTGCACGCCCCCGGCCGCCCGCGCGAAGGCGAAACCGGGGTCGACCCGTACCACCCGCGCGCCCGGCGGCGGCACGAACGCCCCGTCGAAACAGCCCAGGTCCAGCACCGACCCGATCGGCCGGGTGATCGCTCCCAGCCGCTCCGCCAGCCCGTCGAGCATCGCGGCGCGCAGGAAGTCGTGCGCGCCGAAGCCGGGCTGGGCACGGTCGCGGCGCTGCCGCCGGGCGGCGCGATCGAAGATGGGGGAAGACACGCCCGCGCTTGTGCGCCCGTCGGCGAGCGGCGACAAGGCTCGCCATGGGATCGCCTGCCGCCTCGCTGCTCGTTCGGGCCGGATCGGCGGTCGTCACCTGGGCGCTGCCGCCGCGTTGCCCCGGTTGCGGGGTGCCGGTGGCCGCGGATCACCGTTTCTGTGCACCCTGCTGGTCGGGGCTGCACTTCCTGGCGCCGCCGTGGTGCGCAGGGTGCAACGCGCCGATGGCGCATGCCTTCGCCGGCGCGCGCTGTGCCCGCTGCCTGGCCGATCCGCCGCGCCACGCCGGGATCCGCGCCGCAGTCGCCTATGGTCCCGCCGCGCGCAGGGTGGCGCTGCGGCTCAAATATGCCGGGCGGCTCGGGCTGGCGGAAACGATGGCGCGCCAGATGCGGCGGCTGGTGCCTGACGATGCCGAGCTGCTGGTGCCGGTGCCGCTTCATCGCTGGCGGCTGTGGCGGCGCGGGTTCAACCAGGCGGCGCTGGTCGCCCGCCGGCTGGCGGTGTCGAGCGGGGTGCCCGCCGCCTGCGACCTGCTCCGCCGCACTCGCGCCACCCCCGTGCTGCGCGGGCTGGGTCCGGCGGGGCGTCGTTGGGCGGTCACCGGCGCGTTCGCGATCGATCCCGCCGCTGCGGCGCGGCTGAAAGGCCGGCGGCTGGTGCTGGTCGACGACGTCCACACCAGCGGCGCGACCAGCGATGCCTGCGTCCGCGCGCTGCTCGCGGCCGGTGCCGCCTCGGTGACCATCCTGTGCTGGGCGCGGGTGCTGGCTGGCGACGACGACCCTGTAACCGATTGACAAGCGGCGGTCGCCACCACACTTGCCCGGCATGGCACGGGTCGAGATCTACACCAAGGCGTTCTGCCCTTATTGCACGCGCGCGCTGCGCCTCCTGTCGTCCAAGGGCGTCGAGCTCGAGGAATATGACATCACGCTGGGTGGCCCGCGCCGACCGGAGATGATCGAGCGCGCGAACGGCCGCACCACCGTGCCGCAGATCTTCATCGACGGCCGCCACATCGGCGGGTCGGACGATCTTCACGCGCTCGATCGGCAGGGAGGGCTCGACCCGCTGCTTGGCGGGTGAGGGCGCGATGAGGATCGGCGTCCTTCAGATGACGAGCGGGATCGATCCTGCCGCCAACGCCGCCGCCCTGGTCGACGCGATCGTCAGCGCCCGGGCCGGCGGCGCGACCATGCTCTTCACCCCCGAGATGTCGGGGCTGCTCGACCGCGACCGCGATCGTGCCGCTGGCCACATCGTCGCCGAAGCCGACGATCCCGTGCTCGCGGCGGTGCGCCGGGCCGCCGCGGCGGCGGGGCTGTGGGTCCAGCTCGGTTCGCTCGCGATCCGGCGGCCCGACGGGCGGCTCGCCAACCGCGCCTTCGTGATCGACTCCGCCGGCGCGATCCGGGCGTGGTACGACAAACTCCACCTGTTCGACGTCGATCTGCCCAGCGGCGAGCGCTGGCGCGAATCGGCGAGCTACGCCCCCGGCGACACGGCGGTGGTGGCCGACACGCCGCTGGGGCCGCTCGGGCTGTCGGTCTGCTACGACCTGCGCTTTCCCGCGCTCTATGCGGCGCTGGCGGCGGCGGGGGCGTCGGCCTTCGCGATCCCCGCCGCGTTCACCCGTCCGACCGGCGAGGCGCACTGGCAGGTGCTGCTCCGTGCCCGCGCGATCGAGGCGGGGGCCTTTGTGGTCGCGGCGGCGCAATGCGGCGTCCATCCCGACGGTCGCGCCACCCACGGCCGCTCGCTGGTGGTCGATCCCTGGGGGGACGTGCTGCTCGACATGGGCGAGGCGCCGGGGCTGGGCTTTGCCGAGCTCGATCCGGCACACGTCGCGGCGGTGCGCGCGCGCATCCCCGTGCTCGCCCATCGCCGTCCGATCCCGCCAGTGACCCGCGCGTGATCGTCTTCGACCTGCGCTGCAGGGGCGGCCATGTCTTCGAGGCATGGTTCGGATCGAGCGCCGATTACGAGGATCAGCGCGGTCGCGGGCTCGTCCACTGCCCGTGGTGCGACGATGCCGGCGTCGAAAAGGCGGTGATGGCTCCCGCGGTGTCGGCCAAGGGCAACGCCCGCCCCGACCTGCCATCCCCCGCCAGCGTCAAGGCCGCGCTCCACGCGCTCGCGACCGCACAGAAGGAAGCGCTCAAGGACTCCACCTGGGTCGGCGGGGGGTTCGCGAAGCGCGCGCGCGCGATGCACGACGGCACCGAGCCCCGCGCCCTCATCCACGGACAGGCGACCCCGGCCGAGGCCAAGGCGCTGGCCGAGGACGGCGTCCCCGTCGCGCCGTTGCCGCTGCCCGTGGTGCCGCCCGAGCAGGCGAACTAGCGCCCCCTTACAGCCACCACATCACCGTCACCGGGAACGGCGTCCACCGCCCCATCCGCACCCCCGCCGCGCGCAGCGCCTCGCCGGTCCAGCTGTTGCAGGTCCGCACCCCGCTGTACCGCCCCCGCGCCTCGTAGAACGCGTCGTACGCAGCATAGCCGCGCATGTGCCCCGCCCCCGGCGCGAAGCTGCGCGCGATGTACCCCGCCAGCCGGCGGTATTCGTCGGGGGTCAGCACCACCGCCCGCACCGCGGGCTCGGGGCGGGGTCGGGGGATGTGGTCGACATGGACCAGCGTCCGCTCGCTCCCGAACGCCGCCGCCAGCACGGTGCGCGGGCGGATGTCCCACCAGGACGGCGTTTCGTGGTAGAAGGCCCGCTCGCCCCAGCCGAACGACAGGTGATCGTGCCGGCCCTGGCGCGGATCGGCAAGGTGCTCGGGGCGGGCGATCGGGCGCCAGTCCACCCCCGCCGCCACTTTGGGCACGACGATGCCGGTATGCACCCCGTTGCTCTCGACCCAGATCGTCACGCCCTGCGCCGGCGGGCGCGAGAGGGCCTGCGGGTGCCGCCCGCGATCGGCCGGGATCGCCCCGCCGGCCAGCCCCGCGACGATGTAGGCGACCGGCAGCGCCAGCAGCCCGCCCGCCCCCCGTGCAACCGCCCGCCCGAACCGTACGTTTCGTGTTCCCATTCCCCCATGCTAGGCGCGCAACCATGGAAACGCATGTGCTCGATCGTCCGCCCGAGGGCGCTGCGGCCGACTGGACGATCCCGCAGGGCTGGGACCGCTACACGCCCGAGGAACACGCCACCTGGGATACGCTGTTCGCGCGCCAGGCGAGGCTGCTTCCCGGCCGCGCCTCCAACGCCTGGCTGCGGGGGCTGGACGTGCTCCGCCTCGATCGGCCCGGCATTCCCGATTTCGAGGAACTGTCCGACCGGCTCGAGGCGCTCACCGGCTGGCGGGTGGTCGCGGTGCCCGGGCTCGTCCCCGACGACGTGTTCTTCGACCACATGGCGAACCGCCGCTTCGTCGCGGGCAATTTCATCCGGCGACCCGATCAGCTCGACTACCTCCAGGAACCCGACGTCTTCCACGACGTGTTCGGCCATGTGCCGATGCTGTCGGACCCGGTGTTCGCCGACTATCTCGCCGCCTATGGCCGCGGCGGCCAGCGCGCGCTGGGGCTAGACGCGCTGCGGTATCTCGGCCGGCTCTACTGGTACACCGTCGAGTTCGGGCTGGTCGCGGAGCCCGAGGGGTTGCGCATCTTCGGCGCCGGCATCGTGTCGAGCGCGTCCGAATCCCGCTTCGCGCTCGACGATCCCAGCCCCGACCGGATCGCCCTCGACCTCGCCCGCGTGATGCGCACCGAATACCGGATCGACGACTTCCAGCAGAACTATTTCGTCATTCCCTCCTTCGACGAGCTGCTCCGCCTGACCGTCGAAACCGACTTCGCCCCGCTGTACGAGACGTTGAAGCGGCAGCCCGACATTCCCGTCGCGACGATCGTCGAAGGCGACGAGATCGTCACCCGCGGCACCCAGGATTACGCACGGGGCAGGGGGTGGCAGGGCTGACAACGCCCTGCCTGCGTTCGCCCCGAGGGCAGTCGAGGCACCCGCATCGCCCCCGCTTCGACGTCACGCGGCGCGATTGGCCGGTCGCCCCCGATTTGCGAATGTCGACCAGCCACTCTCGCCGGCAGGTCCCGAAGCCGCCGCTACCGCGCGAACCCCCGCGCCGCATCGCTCGCCAGCTTGTCCGCGCGCTCGTTCTCCGGGTGGCCGGCATGGCCCTTGACCCATTGCCAGTCGATCCGGTGCCGCGCCGATGCCGCCAGCAGCGCCTGCCACAGCTCGGCGTTCTTGACCGGCTTCTTGTCCGCCGTCCGCCAGCCGTTGCGCTGCCAGCCCTTGATCCACTTGGTCAGGCCATCCATCACGTAACGGCTGTCGGTCGACAGCCGCACCCGGCACGGCCGCTTCAGGGCGTTCAGCGCCTCGATCGCCGCGGTCAGCTCCATGCGGTTGTTGGTGGTGTTCGCCTCCCCGCCCGACAGCTCGCGCTCCTTGTCGCCCTGGCGCAGCAGCACCCCCCAGCCGCCCGGCCCCGGATTGCCCTTGCACGCCCCGTCGGTGAACGCCTCGACGCTGGGCAGTTCAGCCGGGGACGAATCCGGAGCCGTAGTGGCGGAGGCGGCGGACATAGGCGAGCGGATCCTTGCGGGTGACGAGCGCGTCGGCCGGGGTGTTGAGCCAGTCCCATGCGCGGCTCAGCGCAAAGCGGATACACGCGCCGCTGGCAAGCGTCGCAAACGCCGCGCGCTCGTCCGGGCCAAGCGGGAAGTGCCGCGCATACCCTGCGATCAGGGCATCGCCGATCCCTGCGTCATGGACGCTGCCCGTCGCATCGAAGCTCCATGCGGTATGCGCGATCGCCAGGTCGAAGACGCGGATGTCGGTGCAGGCGAAATAGAAGTCGATCAGCCCCGTCACCCGGTCGCCCAGCATCAGCACGTTGTCGGGGAACAGGTCGGCATGGATCACGCAGGCGTCGAGCTCGCGCGGCCAGGCGGCGGCGACGGTGTCGAGCGCGCGGCCCAGCTCGTCGTGCAGCCCGGGGGCGATGGCGTCGAGCGCCCGCCCGCAGCCGTCGAACAGCGGCGCCCATGTCTCGATCCCCATCGAATTGGCGCGTGTCGGGGCGAAGCCGGCGACCGCCCGGTGCATCGCCCCCATCTCGGCCCCCGCCGCCAGCGCCTGCGCCGGGGTGGGCGCGGACAGCGACACCCCCGGCAGGAAGCGGATCAGGCACGCCGGCCGCCCCGCCAGCGTCTGCACCTGCGCGCCCGTGCGATCGGGAATGGCCGGGGGCACGGGCAGCCCGGCGGCGGCGAGATGGTCGAGCAGCGCCATGAAGAAGGGCAGGTCGCCCGCCGCCACCCGCTTCTCGTACAGCGTCAGGATGAACCGGTCGCGGGTCGTCTCGACCAGGTAGTTGGAGTTCTCGACCCCTTCCGCGATCCCCTTGGCGGAAACGAGCTCGCCCACGTCGTAGCGGGCCAGGAACCCGGTCAGCGCCTCGGCGGACACCTGGGTATAGACGGCCATGTTCCGTTTGCCCCGAGCTTGTCGAAGGGCCGTTCTCCCCCTTGCGACGGCAGAAAGGAAGGACGGTGCTTCGACAGGCTCGGCACGAACGGTACGTCCTAGGCCGCCGCTTCCAGCCCGCGGGGCAGCTTGAACGCGATGGTCTCGCGGTTGGTCTCCACCTCGCGCTCGGCGACCTCGTACCGCATCGCCAGCCGGTCCACCAGCTCGCGCACCAGCAGCTCGGGCGCCGATGCCCCCGCGGTGATCCCCAGCGTCCGCACGCCGTGGAGGAACAGCCAGTCGAGCTCGTCCGCGCGCTGGATCAGCCGCGCGGGCGTGCCCTCGCGCTCCGCCACCTCGACCAGCCGCACCGAGTTGGACGAATTGGGCGCGCCGATCACCAGCATCACGTCGCACGCCTTGGCGATCGCCTTGACCGCCGCCTGCCGGTTGGAGGTGGCGTAGCAGATGTCCTCGCCCCGCGGCCCCTGGATCACCGGAAACCGCGCCTGCAACGCCGCGACGATCGCGGCGGTGTCGTCCACCGACAGCGTCGTCTGGGTCAGGAACGCGAGCGGCGCGTCGGGCACCACCAGCGTCGCGACATCCTCCACCGTCTCGACCAGCGACATCGCGCCCGGCGGCACCTGGCCGAAGGTGCCGACCACCTCCGGGTGGCGGGCATGGCCGATGAAGACGATGTGGACCCCGCGTTCCACCAGCCGCTCGGCCTCGCGATGGACCTTGCTGACCAGCGGGCAGGTCGCGTCGAGATAGTCGAGGCCCCGGTCGCGCGCGTCGGCCGGCACCGACTTGGGCACGCCATGGGCGCTGAACACCACCGGCGCGCCGTCGGGCACCTGGTCCAGCTCCTCGACGAAGATCGCGCCCTGCGCCTTCAGCGTGTCGACCACGAACTTGTTGTGGACGATCTCGTGGCGGACATAGACGGGGGCGCCGTGCTTCTCGATCGCAAGTTCGACGATGCGGATCGCGCGATCCACCCCGGCGCAAAAGCCGCGCGGGGCGGCGATCAGCAGCTGGAGCGGGGGCTTGCCGGCGGCGATGGGGGAAGCGGGAGTCACGCGAGCGCGCTTACCTGATTGCTCCGCCGGGGTGAAGCCGGTTATGGGCGACGATCCGGCGGTGCTCCGCCTGCAGAATAAGGTACGCGTCCCCGTGAAAGCTTTTCCCGGCCTTGCCCTTCTTCCGCCGGCACTGGCGCTGGCGCTGGCCGGCTGCGCGGGGCGGGGCGAGCTTGACGGCACCGGCGGCGTGTCGGCGGTGCGCTCCGCCTGTCCGGTGGTGGGGGTCCCCGCGGGAACGGGGGACGTCACGCTGTTCACCGGCGCCACCCCCGATGCCGCCGCGATCGACGTCGCCGCGGTGCTGACGGAGGTGCGCTCGACCTGCACGGAGGTCGGCGACCAGATCGCCACCGCCGTCACCTTCCGCATCGACGCGCGGCGCGGCGCGGCGGGGCCGGCGCGCGACCTGACCCTGCCCTATTTCCTCGCCATCGTCCGCGGCGGCGGCAACGTCGCCGCCAAGCGGGTCGGTCAGGCGGTTGTCCATTTCGACGCCGGCCAGCTGCGCGCCTCGACCCCCGGTCAGGCCACCGCCACCGTGGCGCGCAGCGCCGCGACGCTGCCCGCGGAGATCCGGAACCGTATCACCCGCCGCCGCAAGGCCGGCGACGAGGACGCCGCCACCGATCCGCTGACCCAGCCGGAAATCCGCCAGGCGGTGCAGCGCGCCAGCTTCGAGGCGCTGGTCGGCTTTCAGCTCACCGACACCCAGCTCCGCTACAACGCACAGCGCTGATCTTGCCAGGGGAAGGGCGCCCCGACGGTCCCCGGACGAACGGACAGATCACGCCACGGTCCCAAAGCGGTTGACGCCACCGGGGCATCGCGCCAAGGCTCCACGCGTCGATGCCGGGCAACCGGCATGGGCCAGCGCGGGAGAGACCCCCGGTAACGGGGGCGCCGAAGGAGCAACCACCCCGGAATCTCTCAGGCAAACCGGACCGCGCTAGGCTGTCGACACTCTGGAAAGCGCCGGGCCTTGCAGGCCCAGGCCACCGAAGGGGTAAGCACCGGATAATCCGGCGTGAAAGCTCTCAGGTACCGTGACAGAGGGGGAACACGAACCGGTTGCGGGTTGCCGCCGCCGTTCCCCTTGGAGTTCCGGCGCGATGACCATCTCCCCCGAAGACATCGGCAACCTGCCCCCCGACATCCAGGACGGCATCGACGCCCAGCTCGATGCGATGGCGGAACCCGACGCCCCCGAGATCCAGCTGCTCCCGCTCGATGCGTGGCACCGCGCCCGCGGCGGGCGCATGGTCCCATTCGCCGGCTACGAGATGCCCGTCCAATATGCGGGGATCATGGCCGAGCATCTATGGACGCGCGAGTCGGCGGGGTTGTTCGACGTCAGCCACATGGGCCAGCTCGTCTTCACCGGCGATGATGCGGCGGCGGCGCTCGAAACGGTGCTCCCGGCGGATGTCCGCGGCCTGGGCGACAACCGGATGCGCTATTCGCTGCTCCTCAACGAGGAGGGGGGCATCGCCGACGACCTCATGGTGACGCGGCGGGGCGACGAGCTCTACATGGTGGTCAACGGCGCCACCAAATATGACGACATCGGCATCCTGCTCGATGCGATCCCCGATGCGGTGACGCTCAACCTCATGGACGATCAGGCGCTGCTCGCGTTGCAGGGGCCCAAGGCGGTCGACGCGCTGTCCCGCCTCGTTCCCGGCACCGAGCGGCTCGTGTTCATGACCGCGGGCGCCTTCAGCTGGGGGGACACGCCCCTCTGGATCAGCCGATCGGGCTATACCGGCGAGGACGGGTTCGAGATCTCGCTGCCTGCCGATCGCGCCGCCGCCCTTGCCGACGCGCTGTGCGCCGAGCCCGAGGTCAAGCCGATCGGGCTGGGCGCGCGCGACTCGCTGCGGCTGGAGGCGGGGTTGCCGCTCTATGGCCACGACCTCGATCCCGAAACCACGCCGGTGATGGCCGATCTCGGCTTCGCGCTCGCGAAAAAGCGCCGCGAGGCCGCCGACTTCGCCGGCGCTGCGCGCATCCTAGCCGAACGTGAATCCGGCCCCGCCGCGCGCCGCGTCGGCCTGACGGTCGCGGGTCGTCAGCCGGTGCGCGAGGGCGCGTCGGTGGTCGATGGCGATGGCGCCACCATCGGCCGCGTCACGTCGGGCGGGTTCGCGCCCAGCGTCGGCGCGCCGATCGCGATGGCCTATCTGCCCACCGCGATGGCCGTTCCCGGTACCGCCGTCCGCCTCGTCCAGCGCGGCAAGGTCCACGACGCGACCGTCGCCGCGATGCCCTTCGTTCCCCACCGCTACGTCCGCTGAGGAGTTTCCCCGTGAGCCGTTACTTTACGCAAGAGCATGAATGGATCGACGTCGACGGCGAGATCGGCACGGTCGGCATCTCCGACTATGCGCAGGGCCAGCTCGGCGACGTGGTGTTCGTCGACCTCCCCGTCGAAGGGCGCCAGCTCGCCAGGGGCGACGAGGCCGCGGTGGTCGAATCGGTCAAGGCCGCGTCCGACGTCTACGCGCCGGTGTCGGGAACGGTGATCGAGGGCAATCCCGCGCTCGCCGACGACTCGTCGCTGGTGAACTCGGACCCGGAAGGGGAGGGCTGGTTCTTCAAGCTGACCCTGACCGACCCCGACGAGCTCGACGAGCTGATGGACGAAACCGCCTATGCCAGCTTCGTCGCGAAGCTCTGAATGATTGCCCGTCACCCCAGCGAAGGCTGGGGTCTCCCGCCACGGGGGTGATGCCCGCGGCCCGAGATCCAGCCTGTGCCGGGGTGACGTTCCAAAGGAACGTCATGCGCTACCTGCCCCTGACCCAGCCCGACCGCGACGCGATGCTCTCGGTCATCGGCGCGTCCTCGATCGACGACCTGTTCGTCGACGTGCCCCAAGCCGCGCGGCTGTCCGGCCCGATCGCGGGCCTGCCGAACCATGCGTCCGAGCTCGCGGTGGAACGCCACATGACCGCGCTCGCCAGGCGCAACACGGTTGCGGGCGAGGTGCCCTTCTTCCTGGGCTGCGGCGCGTACCGCCACCATGTCCCCGCCAGCGTCGACCACCTGATCCAGCGCGGCGAGTTCCTCACCGCCTACACCCCGTACCAGCCCGAAATCGCCCAGGGCACACTCCAGATGCTGTTCGAATTCCAGACCCAGGTCGCCCGCCTGCTCGGCACCGACGTCGCCAATGCGTCGATGTACGACGGCTCGACCGCCTGCTGGGAAGCGATCGGCATGGCACGCCGCATCACCCGCCGGGGCAAGGCGATCCTGTCGGGCGGGCTCCACCCGCACTATGTCTCCGTCGCGAAGACGATGGCGAAATACACCGGCGACCTGCTCGACGTGGCCGTTCCCGCGCTCTCGGCCGACACCGACCTCGACGCGCTGATCGCCAGGATCGACGCCGACACCAGCTGCGTCGTCGTCCAGTATCCCGACATCCTCGGCCGCATCGCCGACCTCCGCCCGCTCGCCGATGCCTGCCATGCGCAAAAGGCGCTGCTGGTCGCGGTGGTGACCGAGCCGGTCGCGCTCGGCGCGATCCGCTCGCCCGGCGAGATGGACGCCGACATCGTGGTGGGGGAGGGCCAGTCGCTGGGCGTCGGGCTCCAGTTCGGCGGTCCGTATGTCGGCCTGTTCGGGTGCAAGGACAAATATGTCCGTCAGATGCCCGGCCGGCTGTGCGGCGAGACGGTGGACGCGCAGGGGCGACGCGGCTTCGTGCTGACCCTTTCGACCCGCGAGCAGCATATCCGCCGCGAAAAGGCGACGTCGAACATCTGCACCAACTCCGGGCTCTGCGCGCTCGCGTTCTCGATCCACATGACGCTGCTCGGCGAGCGCGGCCTGCGCGACCTCGCGACCCTCAACCACGGCCTCGCCAGCGCCGCTGCCGACCGCCTGTCGCAGGTGCCCGGGGTCGAGCTGGTCACGCCGACCTTCTTCAACGAGTTCACGCTGAAGCTCCCGGTCGAGGCGCGCCCGGTGGTCCGCACCCTCGCCGATCGCGGCGTGCTGGCGGGCGTGTCGCTCGGCCGCCTCTATCCCGGCGAGGAGGCGCTCGCGAACGGCCTCGTCGTCGCGGTCACCGAGACGACCACGCCCGACGATGTCGAGGCGCTCGCGGTCGCGCTGGCCGAGGTGCTGGCGTGACCGTCCTCGCTCCAGGACAGGGCTTGGACGAGCTCGGCCCGAACGGAGTGGGGGAGGCAATCGCCGTCGTCCCGAGCCTGTCGAAGCACCGTTTTTCTTCTCTCCCGCACGGGATGTGATCCGATGACCATCAACCAGAGCGGCTGGCGTCCCGAGATGACCGCCAACGACACGGGCAGCCCTGCCCCCACCTTCACCGGCAACCGCGCGCTGATGCTGGAGGAGCCGCTGATCTTCGAGATCGGCTCGACGGACACCACCGGCGTCGACCTCGCGCCGGCACCTGCCACGGGCGACCGCCTCGGCGGCCTCGCGCGTGACCGGGCGATCGGCCTCCCCGGCCTGTCCGAGCCCGAAACGGTCCGCCATTACACCCGCCTGTCGCGCCAGAACTACGCGATCGACCTCGGGCTGTTCCCGCTCGGCTCGTGCACCATGAAGCACAACCCGCGCCTGAACGAGAAGATGGCGCGGCTGCCCGGCTTTGCCGACGTCCACCCGCTCGCCCCCGCCGACACGGTGCAGGGCGCGCTGGCGGTGATCCACCAGCTCGCCCACTGGCTGGTGACGCTGACCGGCATGGACTCGGTCGCGATGAGCCCCAAGGCGGGCGCGCATGGCGAACTGTGCGGCATCCTCGCGATCAAGGCGGCGCTGGAAAAGCGCGGGCAGGGCCATCGCCGGGTCATCCTGGTTCCCGAATCGGCGCACGGCACCAACCCCGCCACCGCCGCCTTTGCCGGCTTCACCGTTGAGGACATTCCCGCCACCGCCGACGGCCGCGTCGATACGGAGGCGCTGGTCGCCCGGCTCGGCCCCGATGTCGCCGGAGTGATGATCACCAACCCCAACACCTGCGGCCTGTTCGAACGCGATCTCAAGCGCATCTCGGACGCGGTCCACGATGCCGGCGGTTACGTCTATTGCGACGGCGCGAACTTCAACGCGATCGTCGGGCGCGTCCGCCCCGGCGACCTCGGCGTCGACGCGATGCACATCAACCTGCACAAGACCTTCTCGACGCCCCATGGCGGCGGCGGTCCGGGATCGGGGCCGGTGGTGTTCTCGGCGGCGCTGACCCCGTTCGCGCCCTTGCCCTTCGTCGACAGGCAGGGCGATCATTATGCGCTGGTCGAGGAAGAAACCGCCGGCGACCACCATGCCGACAGCTTCGGCCGCATGGTCGCCTTCCACGGCCAGATGGGGATGTTCACCCGCGCGCTGACCTACATCCTCTCGCACGGTGCCGACGGCCTGCGCCAGGTCGCCGAGGATGCGGTGCTCAACGCCAACTACGTCCTGCGCAGCCTCGAAGGGACGCTCGACGCCCCCTTCGCCGCGTCGGGGCCGTGCATGCACGAGGCGATCTTCTCCGACGCCGGGCTCGCCGAGGGGTTCTCGACGCTCGACATCGCCAAGGGGCTGATCGACGAGGGCTTCCACCCGATGACGGTCTACTTCCCCCTCGTCGTCCACGGGGCGATGCTGGTGGAGCCGACCGAGACCGAGTCGCGCGCCGCGCTCGACCAGTTCATCGGCGCGCTCCGCTCGGTCGCCGAACGCGCGCGGGCAGGGGACCGGGGCCTCAAGTCCGCCCCGCACCATGCCCCCCGCGCCCGCCTCGACGAAACCGCCGCCGCGCGCCGCCCGGTGCTGACCTGGAAGGAGCCCGCGCCCGCGCAGGCCGCCGAATGAGCTATTCGTCGGCGCCGGCGACCGCGGTCGTCGCGCGCCGGCGAAGATGCTCGCGCCAGACGATGTAGAGCCCCGCGCCGACGATCACCGGCGCCCCCACCCAGGTCGCGGGCGTCGGCCATACCCCGAACAGCCACCATCCCAGCGCGGTCGCCCACAGCAGCGACGTATAGTCCATCGGCACCACCAGCGACACCGCGCCCCGCCTGAGCGACCCGGTCATCGCCAGCTGCGCCGCCCCGCCCGCCAGCCCGACCAGCACCATCAGCCCCCACACCACCGGCGGATGCGCCTGCGCGGTCAGCGCATAGGCGATCCCGAGCGGCAGGCACGACAGCGTCGAGAACCAGAACACCGTCGTTCCCGCCGCCTCCGTCCGCCCAATCTGGCGCAGCAGGATCATCACCGTCGCGGTCCCGATAGCCGCGACGATCCCGCACGCCGCCCCCAGCAGCGGGAAATGCCCGCTTCCTGGCTGGGCGACGACCACCACGCCGGCGAACCCGGCCGCCACCGCCGCCCAGCGCCGCGCCCCGGTCGGCTCGCGCAGGAACACCGCCCCCAGCACGGTGGCGAAGATCGGCACGGTGAAGCTCAGCGTTGTCGCCTCGGGCAGCGGCAACAGGATCAGCGCGGAGAACACGAACGCCATCGAGCACAGCCCCACCAGCGTCCGCCCGACATGCGCCCCGAACCGCTGCGTCCGCACCGATCGCAGCCCCGGCCCCGCCGCGATCACCCCGCTGACCAGCACCGCCGCCCCCGCCTGGCGAAAGAACAGCAGCTCCGCCAGCCGTGCGCCGCGCAGCTCGGCCAGCTTGATCCCCGCGTTCATCACCGCGAACAATGCAACCGACAGCAGGCGCAGGCCGATGGCGGAAAGGAGGCGGTCATCGGTCATCGCCGCGCCTTACCCGCACCCGTCATCCCGGCGAAAGCCGGGATCGCTCGCCACCCGCAACCCCGCCGCAGCCGATCCCGGGTTTCGCCGGAATGCCGCAGCGGCTATCCGCCACCCCATGAAGCACGCGCTCCCCGTCACCCGCCAGGCCGATTTCGCCGCCTGGTACCAGTCCGTCATCGCCGAAGCCGACCTCGCCGAGGAATCGGGCGTGCGCGGCTGCATGGTGATCCGCCCCTGGGGCTATGGCATCTGGGAACGGATCCAGCGGCTGCTCGACGACCGGATCAAGGCGACGGGACACGAGAACTGCTATTTCCCGCTCTTCATCCCGCTCTCCTATTTCGAAAAGGAGGCCGAGCATGTCGAGGGCTTCGCCAAGGAGATGGCGGTGGTCACCCACCACCGCCTGATCCCCGACGGCAAGGGCGGGCTCCAGCCCGATCCCGCCGCCAGGCTCGAGGAGCCGCTGGTCGTCCGCCCCACCTCCGAAACCGTGATCGGCACCGCGTTCGCGCGCTGGGTCCAGTCGTGGCGCGACCTGCCCGTGCTCATCAACCAATGGGCCAATGTCGTCCGCTGGGAGATGCGCACCCGCATGTTCCTGCGCACCGCCGAGTTCCTCTGGCAGGAGGGCCACACCGCCCACGCCACCGCCGACGAGGCGCGCGAGGAGACCCTCAAGATGCTCGAGGTCTATCGCAGCTTCGCCGAGGACTGCCTCGCGCTCCACGTCATCGCCGGCGAGAAGCCGGAGAACGAACGCTTCCCCGGCGCGGTCGCGACCTACAGCATCGAGGCGATGATGCAGGACGGCAAGGCGCTCCAGGCGGGCACCAGCCACTTCCTGGGCACCAACTTCGCGAGCGCCCAGAACATCCGCTTCCAGAACGCCGACGGCCAGCTCGAACTCGCCAATACGACCAGCTGGGGCGTCTCGACCCGGATGATCGGCGGGGTCATCATGACCCATGGCGACGACGACGGGCTGCGCGTCCCCCCCGTGATCGCGCCGTGGCAGGTGGTGATCGTGCCCATGCTCCGCGACACCCCCGAGGACGAGGCGCTGATCGCCTATGCGAGGGAGCTCCAGGCGAGTCTCGCAAAGCAGACCGCGCACGGCGAGCCGGTCCGCGCGCTGCTCGACCTCAAGCCCGCCAAGGCGTCGAACAAGCGCTGGGGCTGGGTCAAGAAGGGCGCCCCCGTCATCGTCGAGGTCGGCCCCCGCGACATGGCCGCCGGCAACGTCGCGGTGATCCGCCGCGACCGGCTGTACCGCGCGGACGGCAAGCTCGATGCCGCCATCGGCCCGCGCGACGCCTTTGTCGCGCAAGTGGCGGACCTGCTCGCCGACATCCAGTCCACTCTCCACGCCCAGGCCACCGAGCGCCTGCGCGCCAACATCGTTCCCGTCGCCGACTGGGCCGTGGTGGAGGCGCATTTCCAGGAGGGCACGGTCAACCCCGGCTGGGTCGACGTCGCCTGGTCGAAACCGACCGGCGCGGGGCTCGACGCGGTGGTGGAGCGGCTCAAGGCCCTCAAACTCACCATCCGCAACGCCCCCCAGGGCCAGACCGGCCACCCCGGCGCCCCCTGCGTCTTCACCGGCGCCCCCGCCGTCGAACGCATCCTCGTCGGCCGGGCGTATTGAAGCCCGGCCCCGACCCCAGCCCCGGCACCCCTCCCGTGCTCCCGCGAAGGCGGGAGCCCAGTCCCGCCCCCCGCGATCGCAGGAAGGCAGGGATGACGATCCAGCCCGGCCGGACGGCCATCCAGAGCCCGATGATCTTCCAACCGGCCATACCAAGCCAAAGCCCCGACCTTCTCCCCGGCGAAAGAGCGGTCCTTCGACTTCGCTCAGGACGAACGGGTTTGGGCGCGACCGCCTCGGAGCATCACCCCCAAGACGTCCTTCGACCTCCCTGAACCGTTCGTGCCGAGCGAAGTCGAAGCACAGCCTTCGGCCCAGCCAAGCCGACTCGGATCGCGTCCGAAGCCCGACCAAGCCCCTCGATCCGTTCGTGCTGAGCGCAGTCGAAGCACACGCCCCGAGCGTGCAATGCGCGACGTGCCCCTGAAACATTCAAGGCGCCCGCCGGCCGAAACGCCGCCAACCACCCCACAACCCAATCAGGAAAACAGACCGTGCGGAAACTCGGCGTCACGGTGCCAACCTGATGTTTGATTCGATGGGGCCGATGGGAAGGCACTGAAATCCGGGTTTTGGCTGTGCGGGCGCCGTATCGGCTTGATGGGGAGCATGTCTGGGCTGTGTCAGCGCAAATGGCGCCCCGGATCAGGCTCGTACCGCCCGGATCAGCTCCGGTATGCCTATGAGGGTGATGGCCCGCCTGAGATTGTAGGCAAGCGCGGTCAGGCTGAACTCGCCGCGCACAGTCTCCAGCCCGCGCATCAGGAAGGCGCCCTGGTTCATCCACTGTTTGATCGAGCCGAACGGATGCTCGACCGTTTCCCGGCGGACGTTCAGGATACCGGGCCGGGCGGCGAGCCGCTTTGCCATGCGCTCGAGCACCGCCTCGTTCTCCCAGCGGTTGATGCGCCGCCAGCGACCGCCGGTGCAGCGCGCCTTGATCGCGCAGGCGGCACAGGCGGCGGGGCTGGAATACTGGATCGACACATGGCCGTTCGTGACCGAGCGGTAGCGAGTATCGAGAAGCTGGCCGCCGGGGCAATGATAGGCGTCAGCTGCCGGATCGTAGCGGAAGCGCTCCTTGGGAAAGCGGCCGTTGGCGACCGCGCTACCGCGCTCGGGCCGGGCGACATAGGGCGTGATGCCAGCCGCCTCGCATGCCTCGATGTCCTCGCCCTTGTAGTAGCCCATGTCCGCCACGGCATCGATCCGCTCGACATCGAGCGCTTCCCTGGCCGCGCCGGCGGTCACCGCCAGCAGGCCCATGTCGGTGGCAGCGTTGGTGACGTGCTGCTCGACGATCAGCTTGTGCTTCGCATCGACCGCCACCTGCGCGTTGTAGCCGACCGTGGTCTTTTGACCCGTCACCATCGCGCGCGCATCGGGGTCGGTCAGCGAGATTTGGCTCTCGCCGCTGGCGGTGAGCTGGTCTAGCATAGCCTCCTGCGCCTGCCGCCGCGCGCGCACCTTGGCGATCTTCGCGGCCAGCGCCTCGCCGCGGCCAGGCCCATGGCCGTCCTCGCCGCGGTCGATGGCATCCAGCTCGGCCAGGTATCCCTCGACCCGGTCGTCGGCCGCGACGATGTACCTGGCCAGCTTGTCGCGGGAGAAGTTGCGTCCGGGATTGTTGACGGCTTTCAGCCGGGTGCCGTCCACTGCCAGCAACTCGCGTCCGAACAGGTCGAGCTTGCGGCACAGGATGACGAAGGCGCGGAACACGGCTTTGAACGCGCCCCGGTTGTTGCGACGGAAGTCGGCGATGGTCTTGTAGTCCGGCCGCAGCCCGCGCAGCAGCCAGATCAGCTCGAGGTTCCGCGTCGCTTCCGCTTCCAGTCGCCGGCTCGACCGCACCCGGTTGAGATAGCCGTACAGGTACAGCTTGAGCATGTCGGCCGGATGATAGCCGGGTCGCCCGGTCGCCTTCGGTTGAGCCCGCACAAAGCCGGCATCGCCCAGATCGAGGTCGTCGACGAACGCGTCGATGAACCGCACCGGGGCATCCGCCGCCACATAGTCCTCGACCGATGCCGGCAGCAGCAACGTCTGGTCCCGCGCATGACCCTCGATGTATGCCATGGAAAACAGCATACGCCCGTCAGCGACCCGATGGAATCAGCCGCCGAGTTTTCGCACAGTCTGGAAAACCGCACGGGGGAGAGCGAACCCGCTCCATCCCCCGCGCGTGTCCTTACGCGCCGGTGCCGGTTTTACCGGCGGCTCCCACTCCCACGCGGATGTCTTCTTGTTGTTCGCGGCGCGTTGACGGCGTTCCGGCTAGCCGAGCCGCGCCCGAAAAAAAAGGCCGGGTCGCCCCGGCCTGTGAAAGTTTTTAGGAGAGGATGCCTGAAAGGCACACTCCTTGTGCATCGCAGCACGCCCGCGCGCAATTGCAATTATTGCAATGCAACATGATGGGGTTGCACGGACGCTACGTCATCCTGCCACCATGCCGCGAATGCGGCGCGTTCCGCCGCCGTCATCGCCAGCCCCAGCTTCGACCGCCGCTCCAGCGCATCCGCCGGGGTCCGCGCCCATTCGCGAGTCCGCATCCAGCGTGCCTCCACTTCGGTCAGCCCGCCGCCCAATGCGCGTCCCATCCCGGCCTCGTCGCCGATGTCGCCGAGCATGTCGGCGAGCATCGAGCCATAGGCGCGTACCATCCGTGCCGCCCGCGCCTCGCCCAGGAACGGCCAGCGCGCCCGGACCTGCGCCAGATACGCGTCCGGATCGCCGATCGCCCCGCCCGGAAAGCGCCGGTCGCGAGTCACCCGCCGCGCCCGCAGCCCGAGCAGGGGCGCCAGCCTGCCCACCGCCGCCTCCGCCAGATGCCGCGCGGTGGTGATCTTGCCCCCGAACACCGACAGCACCGGCGCGGCGCCCGCATCCCCCGCCGCCGCATCCCCCGCCGCCGCATCCCCCTTCGCCGCTTCCCCCTTCGCCGCGTCCACCGCCAAAAGATAGTCGCGGCTCACCGTCTGCGCGCTCCCTGCGCCATCGTCGTGCAGCGCCCGCACCCCCGACCAGCTCGTTACCACGTCGGCGGGAAACACCGGCCGCGCGAACGCCGCCGACACCGCCGCGCACAGATAGCCGATCTCCTCGGCATCGATCGCCGGGTCCGCCGCGGTGTCGACCGGCACGTCGGTGGTGCCGATCGCGGTTCCGCCTTCCCAGGGCAGCACGAACACGATCCGCCGGTCGGCTTGCTGGAGCAGATAGGCGTGGCTGCCCTCGTACAGCCGCGGCACGACGATGTGGCTGCCCTTGACCAGCCGCACGCGATGCGGGCTCGCGACCCCCGCCACGGCCAGCATCTCGCCCACCCACGGCCCGGCGGCGTTGACCAGCGCCCGCGCGGCGACGACCCGTCCGTCGGACAGCGTCGCCCGCCACCCGTCCGCCACCCGCTCGGCCCGCACGACCGCGATGCCGGTGACGATCTCTGCCCCGTTCGCGGCCGCGTCGATCGCGTTCAGCACCACCAGCCGCGCATCGTCGACCTGCGCATCCGAATAGACGAAGCCCCCCGGATCGCCCTGCAACGGCGCCAGATACGCCGCATCGCCCGCCTTCAACGACCGCGAGCGTTCCAGCGTCCGGCGCCCGCCGATCAGGTCGTACAGCAACAGCCCCGCGCGCACGATCCACCGGGGGCGAAGGCCAGGCACCTGCGGCATCACGAACCGCATCGGCCGGATCAGCTGCGGCGCCGCCGCGACCAGCCGCTCGCGCTCGGCCAGCGCCTCGGCAACCAACCGGAAGTCGTACTGCTCAAGATAGCGCAGGCCGCCATGGATCAGCCCGCTCGACCGCGACGAGGTTTCGCCCGCCAAATCGCCGCGCTCGACCAGCATCACCCGCCAGCCGTTCAGCGACGCCTCGCGCGCGATCGCGGCGCCGTTGATGCCGCCCCCGACGATCAGCAGGTCGAACGTCTGGTCCACCGCCCTGTCCTACACCCGGCAATTGTGCCAAGGCCAGTAACATGCACGAATGCCTGCCGGCTCCGGTTCGAACCCCAGTTGCACGATCATCAAGTGGAGACGCCGCAAAAAGGCGCTACCGCCTCAACTTCCTCCACTTGATGCCTATCTGACCGTTCGATGCCCAAGCCCAACGCCCCCGGCCTGCCCACCCGCGCGCAGATCCTCGACTTCATCGCCGGCTCGGACCAGCCCGCTGGCAAGCGCGAGATCGCGCGCGCCTTTGGCCTCCATGCGCAACAGAAGATCGCGTTGAAGGCGCTGCTCCACGACATGGCGGACGAGGGGCTGATCGACAGCGCCCCCGGCCGCGCCTTTCACCGCATGGGCGGGCTGCCCCGGGTCACCGTGCTGCGGGTGGTCGACGTCGACGACGGCGGCAACGTCTGGGCGGTGCCCGACCGCTGGGAGGCCGAGACGCCACCCCCGCGCCTGCGCGTCCGCGAGCGCCAGCGTGGCGCGCTCGGCGTCGGCGAACGCGTCCTCGCCCGCACGGAGGAGGCGGGGCAGGGCTGGATCGCCCATCCGATGAAGACGCTGGCGCGGACGACCGAACGCGTGCTGGGCGTCCTGCGGCAGGAGGGCGACCGCTTCTGGCTCCAGGGGGTCGAGAAGAAGGAGCGCCGCGAGTTCGCCGTTTCCGACACCGGCGGTGCCGCCGCGGGCGACCTCGTCATGTGCGAGATGGCCGGGCGTCCCCCGCGCATCACCGCGCGGGTGGTGGAACGGCTCGGCGACCCGTTCGCCCCGCGCGCCTTTTCGCTGATCGCGATCCACAAGCTCGGCATCCCCGACGCCTTCCGTCCGGAGACGCTGGCCGAGGCGGAGCAGGTCGCCGCGCAGCCCTTGGGGGAGGGGCGGGAGGACCTGACCCACCTGCCGATCGTCGCGATCGACCCCGCCGACGCGCGCGACCATGACGACGCGGTCTGGGCCGCGCCCGACGACGATCCCGGCAACGAGGGCGGCTGGCGCGCGGTGGTCGCGATCGCCGATGTCAGCTTCTACGTCCGCCCCGGCTCGTCGCTCGACCGCGAGGCGCGCGCGCGGGGCAATTCGGTCTACTTCCCCGACCGCGTCGTGCCGATGCTCCCCGAGATCCTGTCGGCGGAGGTGTGCTCGCTCAAGGAGGGCGAGGACCGCGCCGCACTCGCCTGCCATCTCCAGGTCGGCCGCGACGGCCAGCTCAGATCCTGGCGCTTCACCCGCGCGGTGGTCCGCATCGCCGCCAACATCGCCTATGAGGACGCGCAGGCGATCATCGACGCCCGCCCGTCGTCCGACCTCCATCGGTCATCCCAGCGAGAGCCGGGATCGCTGGCCGATGGCGCACCCCTGGCCGCCAACGATCCCAGCCTGCGCTGGGATGACGGATTGGTAGAGCGCACATTACTCCCCCTCTGGTCCTGCTGGCACGCGCTGGCCAAGGCCCGTGCGGCGCGCGAGCCGCTCGACCTCGACCTCCCCGAACGCCGCGTCGTCCTCGACGAAAAGGGCCGCATCCTTTCGGTCGCCCCGCGCGAACGGCTCGACGCCCACCGGCTGATCGAGGATTACATGATCGCCGCCAACGTCGCCGCCGCCAAGGCGCTGGAGGGCAAGCGCGCGCCCGTGATGTACCGCGTCCACGAACCCCCCGCGCGCGAGAAGCTGGTCGCGTTGAAGGACTATCTCGACACCTTCGGCGTGTCGCTCGCGCTTGGCCAGGTGATCCGTCCGCACACCTTCAACCGCGTTCTGGAACGGATCGGCGATGCGGAGTTCCGCCCGCAGGTGATGGAACAGGTCCTGCGCACCCAGACCCAGGCTTATTACGCGCCCGCGAACCACGGCCATTTCGGGCTGTCGCTGGGCAGCTACGCGCACTTCACCTCGCCGATCCGCCGCTATGCCGACCTCGTCGTCCACCGCTCGCTGGTCGCCGCGTACGATCTCGGCCCCGGCGGCTTGCGCCCCGACGATGCCGAGATGGACCGCACCGGCCAGGCGATCAGCGCGCTAGAACGCCGTGCGATGGAGGCCGAGCGCGACACCGTCGACCGCTATGTCGCCGCCTATCTCGCCGAACGGGTGGGCGAGATCGTCCGGGTGCGGATCACCGGCGTCCAGAACTACGGCTTCTTCGCGACGGTGGAGGGGATCGGCGGCGACGGCCTGATGCCCGTCCGCGACCTGGGCGGCGAGTATTTCCGCTTCGACGAAACCGCGCGCACCCTTACCGGCGAGCAGTCGGGCGACCAGTACGCGCTCGGCCAGCACCTCGACCTGCGCCTCGCCGAGGCCAATCCGGTATCCGGCGCGCTTCGCTTCGAGATGCCCGAAGGCCGCGGCGGCGCGCTCCCGCCCCCCACGGACGACCGCCGCAGCCGCCCCCGCATACTCAAACGCCGCGGCCGCCCATCCAACATCCGCCACCAGGGAAAGCGTTGAGCCAGGACGCCATCAGCGCCCCCGCTGGAGCGCAGCACCCCAACCACCGTTCGCCCTGAGCGCAGTCGAAGGGCACGCCACGAACGCCGCCCCACATGACTCGTCATCCCGAACGGACCGAAGCGCTGCCCGCTCCTACCCCGCCGTAAACGTCAACCCGGCACGCGCCTGCAACCGGTCGCGCAGCGCGGTCCCCAGCAGCGCCCCGGGGGTCCAGATGCCGCCATCCCCCTCCGTCTCGGCGAGCAGCCGCGCCGTTTCCGCGATCATCTTGCTGGTCGAGCCGTAGCCCGGGTCGCGATCGCCCGTTACTACCGCGTCCATCCGCGTCCCGTCGGGCATCAGTCCCGCGAACAGCAGGTCGTAATGCCCGCTCTCGCGCTCCTCGCGCGACGGACCCTCGCCGGGCTTGGGGCCATCCCCCTTGAGCGGGTTGATCCTGGCCAGCGTCTCCGCCGCCGCCCGGCCCAGGTCGCCCAGCCCCGGCACCACGACCATCTCGTCATAAACGAAGTCCGCGCCATAACGGTGCCCCGTCAACAGGTTGGTGCGGTGGACGTTCTTGGTGTTGATCGGCGCCATGATGAACGGCGCCAGCCACGCATTGAGGTGCATGTCGAACTCGGGGATCAGCCCGCTCGGCTGGTGCGGTCCCGCGAACCCCGGCGTCAGCGCGAACGGATCGGCCAGCCGCCGCAGCAGCCCCGGATCGCGCGCCGCCGCGGCCAGCGTCGCCTTCAGGCTCGCGGCGGTGCCGCCGGAAAAGCCGCCCTTCATCGCGCGCACCCGCCCCTTGACCCGCGGCGCGGGATGCCCGTGCCTGGCGATCGCGCACTCCTGCAACGTCAGCACGCCCAGGTCGAACGGGATCGAATCGAACCCGCACGAGAACACGATCCGCGCCCCCGTCGCCCGCGCCCGTGCCTCGTGCGCGTCGATCATCTCGCGCATCCAGCCCGGCTCGCCGCACAGGTCGGCATAGGCCGTTCCCGTCGCGGCACAGGCCGCGACCAGCGCCGATCCGTACAGCTGGTACGGGCCCACGGTGGTCAGCACCACCGCGGTGCGCTCGGCCATCGCGGCAAGGCTCGCCGGGTCGTCGGCATCGGCGATCACCAGCGGCAGGTCCGCCGATGCGCCGATCGCGTCGCGCACCGCCGCCAGCTTGTCCGCCGATCGCCCCGCCAGCGCCCATCGCGTCATCCCGGCGCCGTGGAGATATTCCGCCACCAGCCGCCCGGTGAACCCGGTCGCGCCATGGACGATCAGGTTGAACTCGCGCATCGCTTGCCTCCTCAGCCGTCGCGAAACTGCAGGCTCGCCAGCCGCGCGTAAAGCCCGGACCGCGCCATCAGCATGCCGTGGCTGCCCTCCTCGACGATCCGGCCCTCGTCCATTACCACGATCCGCTCCGCCGCGCGCACGGTGGCGAGCCGGTGGGCGATGACCAGCGTGGTGCGGCTCGCCATCAGCCGCTCCAGCGCGTCCTGCACCAGCCGCTCGCTTTCGGCATCGAGCGCGCTGGTGGCCTCGTCGAGCAGCAGGATCGGCGCGTCGCGCAGCAGCGCGCGCGCGATCGTGATCCGCTGCCGCTGCCCGCCCGACAGGCGCGCGCCGCCCTCGCCCAGATGGGTGTCGAGCCCGTCCGGCAACTTGCGCAGGAACTCGGCCGCATTGGCCGCCTCCGCCGCCGCCCACAGCCGATCGTCGGACGCGTCCCACTCACCATAGCGCAGATTGTCGCGCGCCGAAGCGCCGAAGATCACCGTCTCCTGCGGCACCAGCGCGATCCGCGCGCGCACCGCCGCCGGGTCGGCCTCGCGCAGGTCGACCCCGTCGATCGTCACCCGGCCCGCGGCGGGGTCGTAGAAGCGCTCGGCGAGCTGGAACAGCGTCGACTTGCCCGCGCCCGACGGCCCCACCACCGCCACCGTCTCGCCCGGCCGCACCGCCAGCGTGAACTCGTGCAACGCCGCCACATCGGGCCGGGTCGGATAGCGGAAGGTCACCCCCTCGAACGCCAGCGCCCCGATCGCCGGCCGGGGCAGGGGCGTGGGGTGCGCCGGTGCCGCGATCTCGGGCCGTTCCGCGATCAGCTCGGCCAGCCGCCCGGCCGCGCCCGCACCGCGCAACAGCTCGCCATAGACCTCGGTCAGCGCCCCCGCCGCGCCCGCGACGATGCCGCCGGTCAGCACGAACGCGGCGATCGCGCCGCCGGTCAGCCGCCCCGCGGCGACGTCGCGCGCGCCTTCCCACAGCACCAGCGTGATCGATCCGAACACCAGCGCGATGACGATCGCGGTCATGATCGCGCGCATCCCGATCCGCTGTTTCGCGGTCGCGAAGGTCGCCTCCACCGCCGCGCGGAACCGGCCCTCCTCGCGCGCCTCCTGCCCGAACGCCTGGACGACCCGCATCGCGCCCAGCGTCTCGACCACCGTCGATCCGACGTCCGCCACCCGGTCCTGCGAGGTGCGCGACAGCGTGCGGATGCGCCGCCCCATCAGCGCCATCGGCACGATCATCAGCGGGATCGCGACCAGCAGCATCCCCGCCAGCTTTACCGAGATCGCGAACAGGTAGATCAGCCCGCCGACGCCGGTGAAGCTGTTGCGCAGCACCACCGATACGGTGGACCCCACCACCGTCTCGATCTGCGCGGTGTCGCTGGTCAGCCGCGACGCGATCTCCGACGGGCGGTTCTCCTCGAAGAAGCGGGGCGACAGGCGCAGCAGGTTGGCCTGCACCTCGCCCCGGATGTCCGCCACCACCCGCTCGCCCAGCCACGCGACGAACCAGAAACGGATCGCGGTCGCCACCGCCAGCACCGCGACGATCATCAGCAGGTAATGGAACGACGCGTCGAAACTGCCCCCGTCCGATCCGAAGCCGCGGTCGACCACCCGCTTGAAGCCATAGGGGATCGCGATTGTCGCCGCCGAGGTGGTGAGCAGCGCCAGCCCCGCACCCGCGATCGGACCGGGGTAGCGCAGGGCGTGACGCCAGACGATGTGAAGGTTGCCGAGCCGCCCGCGCGAGCTCCCGGCGGCAGGGGATTTGGCCATGCGCCCGCCTAGCAGGGGGGATGGCGCGGCTCAATCGGCGATGGGACCAAGCGACCGCTGTCCTACAGCGGCGATCCGTGCTCTGGTGCCGCAATGCCGTCCGGATCGTCCCGCCACGCCATGCCACGTCGCCACGCCACTATCGCCCGCGCCGCGTCGCTGCGCACCCGTGACGGACGGGATGAATTTGTCGTTTTCCCGTGTCCTTTGTCAACTTCGCGTCGCCGGGGCGGGCGATCGAGGCTCGTCGCCACCACTGCGTCCCCGACCGGCGGCCCGCGATCCTTGCCCGGCCGGTGCTTTGCGTTACGGGTCGCGCAACCTATCTGGGGCTAAAGGAATTCCGATGCTCTACAACGCTTACGAGATGCAGCGCTCGATGCTGGCCAGTGCCGGCGCCATGGCTGATTTCGGCGCCGGGCTGCTCCAGAACCCCGCCAATCCCTTCGCCTATCTCGGTGGCGGATCGGTGATGGGTTCCGCGCTGGAGGTTTTCGCCCACGCCGCCGCCACCCGCGGCAAGCCCGCCTTCGGCCTCCACGGCACCGTTGTCGACGGACGCGAGGTGGCGGTGACCGAGGAGATCGTGCTCCGCAAGCCGTTCGGCCAGCTCAAGCGCTTCCGGCGCGAGGGAGTGGAGGGCGGTCCCAAGCTGCTGATCGTCGCGCCCATGTCGGGCCATTATGCCACCCTGCTGCGCGGCACCGTCGAACGGATGCTGCCGGTCGCCGACGTCCACATCACCGACTGGCGCGACGCGCGCATGGTGCCGCTGCACGAGGGGCGCTTCGACCTCGACGACTATGTCGACTACCTCGTCGCCTTTCTCGAGGCGATGGCCGACGACCGGGCACCGCGCGCGCACATGCTCGCGGTCTGCCAGCCATCGGTGCCGAGCTATGCGGCGGTGTCGCTGATGAGCGCCGACGCGCATCCCCATCGCCCGCTGACGCTGACCATGATGGGCGGCCCGGTCGACACGCGCGAGGCGCCGACCGCGGTCAACACGCTGGCCACCGATCGTCCGCATGCGTGGTTCCGCCACAATGCGATCGCGACCGTGCCGATGACCTATCCGGGTGCCGGGCGTCAGGTCTATCCGGGGTTCCTGCAACTCGCCGGGTTCATGTCGATGAACCTAGGCAATCACATGATCTCGCACTGGGAGATGTTCAAGCATCTCGTCCGCGGCGACGGCGACAGCAGCCAGGCGACCAAGGACTTCTACGACGAATACCGCTCGGTGTGCGACATGACCGCCGAATTCTATCTCCAGACGGTGGAGCTGGTGTTCCAGACCCATGCGCTGCCCCGTGGCGAGATGCGCCACCGCGGCCGCGCCGTCGATCCGGGCGCGATCACCGATGTCGGGCTGCTCGCGATCGAGGGCGAGCGCGACGACATCTCCGGGCTGGGCCAGACCCGCGCGGCGCTGACCCTGGCCACCAACCTGCCCGACGCCAGGAAGCGCTACCACCTTGCGGAGGGGGTTGGCCACTACGGCATCTTCAACGGCACCCGCTGGCGCACCCGCATCGCGCCGGTGATGGAGGAATGGATGGCCGCCAACGCCTGACGCGAAAAGGGCCGCTCCGGATGATCCGGAACGGCCCTCCTGGCAGTCGGCGTAGGCGATCAGCCGACCCGGTCGACCACCGCATGGCTCGACGATTCGTCCGCGGAGATCGTGCCGCCGAACAGCATCTTGACCCGGCCCGACAGCGCGACGTCGGTTTCCCACAGCTCGGCGGAGCTGATGTCGAACCGGTTCAGCCGCGCATCGGCCTTGCCATTGGGGAACCAGGCTTCGACCCGGTTGTCCCACAGCTTGTCGAAGGTCGCCCGATCGGTTTCCTGCGACACGGTGCCCGCCAGGCAGCCGAAGAAGTCGTGCCCCTTGCCGACGAACTGCGCCATCGCGTCGCCGCCCTTGGCGATCCGGTTGTCATGGCCGGAAAAGATGAACAGCGCGTTGGGCTGGTCCTCGTCCAGCTTGACGTTCATCGGCTCGGAATGCTGGCCATCGGTCAGCCCGATCATGATGAAGGGGCTGTCCTCCACCTTGGCGATGAACTTGGCGGCGACTTCCTGGGGGCTGTCATGATCGGCCATGGCGACACTTTCTCCTTGGGATGATACGGCCCTTCAACGATGTGACGGCCCGGATGGTTGCCCCGGCGGATGGCGCCGGGGCGCCCGGTCACATCGCCATCAGCATCTGGATGTGGCTCTGCACCACCGGCACGATCTGCCCCGCCGTCGTCTTCAGCGCCGGCGCCGTGCCCTCCGCGGCATAGGCCTTCTGCACGGCCAGCGCCTGGTTGTGGCTCGCTTTCTGCTGGGCGACATACGCCTTGTCGCGGGCGGGACCGGTTTCCGCGCGCAGTTCGGTCACGAACTCCGCCTGGGTCGGGTTGAGCTGCGGCGGCGCGGGACGGACGCGCGATCGGCCCGCGGCCGCCTTCACGTCGGCGGTGCTCTTGGTGTGGTGGTCGATCATCATCTGCGCGAACTCGCGGACGCGCGCATCGCTGGTGGTTTCCAGCACCACGCGGCTTGACGTGATCTCGTACAGGTCGCTCGCCCCGGCGGTGGCGACATATTCGGCCGGGGTCTGCACCTGCGCCAGGGCAGGGGCGGCAAGCGTCGCCGCGGCGATCGCGGCGGCGGTGAACAGGGTCTTCATTGCAGTTTCTCCCAGGGATCAGCGGACGTTGAGCGCGGCCTTGAGCCGCTGCACCGCATATTGATTGGCGTCATAGGCGCCGCGCACGACGCTCCCCATGCCGAACATCTCGTGGGTCACGCCCGGAAAGGTGCGCTGCTCCACCTTGTCGCCCGCGGCGCGCATCGCCACCGCCAGCGTCTCGCCGTCCGACCGCAACGGGTCGATCTGGGCGTTGACGATGGTGGTCGGCGGCAGACCGCGCAGGTTCGCCTTGACCAGGTTGATGCGCGGGTCCTGCTGGTCCGCCATGCTGGTCGAATAGTAATGGCCGAACCACGCCAGCATGGCCGTGTTCAGCGGCTTGGCGTTGGCCGAATCCCGCCGCGACGGCAGCGTCATGTCGCTGTTGGCGATCGGATAGACCGACAGGATGTGCAGCGGCGCGGCCAGCCCGTTGTCGCGGGCGTAGATCGCGGTCGCGACGGCCAGGTTGCCGCCGGCACTCTCGCCGGCCAGCGCCATCCTGGCCGCGTCACCGCCCCAGCTTGCGGCGTTCTGCAGCGTCCAGCGATAGGCCGCGGCGGCATCGTCATGTTGCGCGGGGAACTTGGCCTCGGGCGCATGGCGATACTCGACCGATACCACGATCGCGTTGAGCTGCTTGGACAGCAGGCGCGGCGCCGCGTCATAGACGTTGACGTCCGCGATGACCCAGCCGCCACCATGGTAATAGACGATCACCGGCAGCGGCGCGCCGGTGTTCGCGGCGGCGACGGGCTTGTAGATGCGCGCATATTGCATCGGGTCGGAGCCATAGGGCAGGTCCTGCGTCGTCACCGCGGGATCGGGGGCGGTGGACAGGCCACGGGTCCGCATCACCTTGCGCGTCGCATCCGCGGCGGACGGCTGGAGCCGCGCGCGAAGCGGCGACAGCGTCTCGATCGGCTTGGGCGCCAGGCTGGCATGCGCGTCGAGCACCGCCTTCATGTCGGCGGCGGGGGCAGGCGGCTGGGTCGCGACGGCCGGCGGCGGCGGCGGTGCCGGTGCGTTCACGGACATCGTCGACTGGGCGCCCACAGCCCCGGCGCTGCCCAGCAGGGCCGCTACCAAAATCAGCTTCTTCATCAATTTGTCCCTGTTTTCGGTCATCCTGCCGCACCCAACCCGAGACTTACCCGGTTCGTTCCGTCTCCGGCGCAGACCGGCGTGGGCGATTGCCTGATCCAGATCAGAACGGTTCGCCGCCGATGAACCGAATGGCACGCAGCGGGTTCGACAGCGCGAGACGGACTGTTCGGGTCCACGGGAGATCGTGATGAACAAGGATCAATGGACGGTGGCGGCGCTCGCCTTTGCGGGCACGCTGGCGCTGGTTTCCGGCACCGCCGCGCTGGCGCAGGGCGGGCCGCTGACGCAGGTGGCGACGTTCGATCACCAGGTGACCGGGGTAGCCGTGACGGCGGACGGACGCCGCTTCGTCAACTTCCCCCGCTGGACCGACGATGCGCCGCTCTCGGTGGCCGAGGTGCTGCCCAATGGGTCGTTGCGCGCCTATCCGGACGAGCGCTGGAACAACTGGCGCAACGCCCGCGCCAACGAACTGCCGGTCGCCGACTATTTCGTGTGCGTCCAGTCGATCGTTCCCGATGGCCAGGGCAATCTGTGGGTGCTCGATCCGGGCGCGCCGGGGAACGAGAAGATCCTGGAGGGCGCACCCAAGCTGGTCCGCATCGACCTCAAGACCAATCAGGTGACCAAGGTGATCCACGTCGCCGCGGACGTGGCGTTGCAGGGCACCTACCTCAACGACATCCGCTTCTCGCCCGACGGCAGGACCGGCTACATCACCGACAGCGGCACCCGCGGTGCGATCATCGTGATCGACCTCGAATCCGGCAACGGCTTCCGTGCGCTCGACGGGCATCCCTCGACCCAGATCGACAAGTCGGTCAAGGTGACGGTCGACGGCCGTCCGCTGGTCCGTCCCGACGGCCGCCAGCCGGCCTTTGCCGCGGACGGGATCGCGATCTCCAACGACGGCGCGACGCTCTACTACCAGGCGCTGACCGGCAAGACGCTGTATTCGATCGACACCGCCAAGCTGCGCCCCGAGATCGGTGAGGCCGAACGCGCCGCCGCGGTCAAGGCAGTGGCCCAGACCCATGTCGCGGACGGGCTGTGGATGAGCAGGGCAGGTGTCCTCTACATCACCTCCCCCGGCGACAATTCGGTGACCAGGCTCGCCGGCAGCGGCGTCGAAAAGGTGCTGACCGACAAGCGGCTGCGCTGGCCCGATACCTTCAGCGAGGGGCCGGACGGGACGATGTACGTGACCGCCAGCCACATCCAGGACACGCAATGGTTCACGCCGGGCGCCCCCCCGTCGATCAGGACCGAGCTGTTCTCGTTCAAGCCGCGTTGAGGGCGGCGACGATGAACGGCCGATACGTCGCGGGCGCGGTGGCGGGGGCGCTGGCGGCAGGCGCGGGCCTCAGCGTGCTGCTGATGGCGGGGGAGAAGAAGAGCGGCACGCCTTCCGAACTCGCCGACCTCGCCCGCGCCGGCGTCGCCAGGGCGGGGGGCACCCCGCCCCCCGCGGCCGCGCTGCCTTCCGCCGGCGAGCAGGCGCTGGTGCAGGCCGGGCATCTCGCCCTCTCCGCGCTGGCGGGGCTCGCCTATGCCGCCGCGACCGACGAGGATACCTCGCCGCTGCCGGCGGGGGCGGCGTTCGGGCTCGCCTTCTACGTCGCGGCGCACTGGGTGACCGGTCCCGCGCTGGGGCTGAAATCGCCGGAATGGCGGTCGGACCCCGCCACGATCGGGATGCACACCGCCAATCACCTGCTGTTCGGGCTCGCCACCGCGTTCGCCGCCCATGCCGCCGCACACCGCCCCAACTGATGGCCTTTCTGTACCTGTTCGCGGTGCTGGCCGGCGCCTTCAGCACCGCGCTGTCCGGCTCCAACGCGACCTTGTCCAGGCAGTCGGGCCAGCCGATCACCGCCGGGCTGATCGTCCAGCTCGTGACGGTCGCGGCGCTGGTCCTGGTCGGGCTGATCGGCGGCGGGATGCGCTGGCCCGAGGCGGGCAGGCTGTCCGCGCTGCCATGGTGGGCGTGGCTCGGCGGGTTCGGCGGCGCGGCGATCCTGCTTGCGCAGCTCAACGTCGCCCAGCGGATCGGCGCGGCCCCCTATCTGGCGATCACCGTCACCGCGGGGGTGATCGTGTCGGTGGCGATGGATCATTTCGGCTGGCTCGGCTTCGACCGCGATCCGGCGCAGGCAGGGCGGCTGACCGGCGGCGCGCTGATGGTGGCCGGCGTGGTGCTGGTGACCCGCAACTGATGCCGCACGACCGATGACGGTGTTCTTCACCGCCGACACGCATTGGGGCGATCACCGCACGCTCAACATCGGCCGGCGTCCGTTCGCCTCGGTGGCGGAGATGGACGCCGAGTTGTGCCGCCGCTGGAATGCGGCGGTCGGCCCGGACGACGAGGTCTGGCACCTGGGCGACGTCGCGCGGCGGGCGGGCGAGGTGGCGGGGCTGCTCGCGACGCTCAACGGCACCAAGCACCTGATCCGCGGCAACAACGATCCGGACGGCACCGCCGCGGCGGCCGGCTGGGCGAGCGTGCGCGATTATGCGGAACTGGCGGTGGACGGCCATCGCCTCGTGCTGTGCCACTACCCCTTTCGCAGCTGGAACGGGCAGGGCAGGGGCGCGATCGATCTTCACGGTCACAGTCACGGCCGGCTGAAACCCATGCTGCGCCAGTTTGATGTCGGGGTCGACCCGCACGGCTTTCGCCCGGTAACGCTGGCCGACCTGTTGGGAGGCGCGCGTGGCCAGGGATGACGAGCACCGGGTGACCGCGGCGGTGGACACGCTCGCCACCGGATGGGACCGGGCGAACGACGACGAGGGGTTCCCGGCCGATCGACTCGCAGCGCTCGGCCGGGCGGGCGCCTTGTCCGCCTTCGCGACCCTGCCCGATCCCGATGCGGTGCGCCGGCTCGACCGCGTGCTGCGGCGGATCGGTGCCGTGGACCTCAGCCTCGGCCGATTATTCGAAGGGCACGTCAACGCCGTCCAGCTCGTCCATGTCTATGGCGATGCCGAACAGCGTGCGGCGCTGGCCGACGATCTCGCCGCGTCGCGCGTGCTGGGGGTGTGGAACACCGAAGCCGCACCGATGACCATCGACGATGGGGTCCTGCAAGGCGCCAAGACCTTCGCCACCGGCGCCGGCCACATCGACCGCGCGCTCATCACCGCACGCGACGCGGACGGGGCCAAGCGCATGGTGCTGGTCGACATCGCCGGCCAGGCCACGCGCGCCGACAACAGCGGCTGGCAGGTGCGCGGCATGAAAGGCACCCACAGCGGCCGGTTCGCTTTCACCGGCATGCCCGCCAACGTCGTCGGCATTCCCGGCGATTACGAACGCGAACCCCGCTTCTCCGCGGGCGCCTGGCGCTTCACCGCGGTACAGGTCGGCGCGGCGGAGGGGCTGATGCGCCACTGGCGCGCGCATCTGGTCGACACCGGCAAGGGCGACGATCCGATCCAGCGGCTCCGCTTCGGGCGCGCGGTCGGTGCGGTACGCAGCGCCGGGCTGTGGGTCGCGCAGGCGGCGCAGGCGGCGGAAACCGGCGCGGCGAACGCGATCGCGCTGGTGCTGATGACCCGCGGCCTGGTCGAGGATGCGGCGCTGCAGGCGATGGAGGGGGCCGCGCGCGCGGTGGGCACCGCGTCCTTCTTCGCCGGCAGCCGGATCGACCGGATCACCCGCGACCTCGGCCTCTACCTTCGCCAGCCCGTGCCCGACCAGGCGCGCGACCGTGCCGCCGCGGCCTGGCTCGAACGCGACCAATGGGGGGAGGACGACTGGTGGTAGGACGACGCGAACGCTCGATCGGGGCGGACTGGTTCGAGGATCTGTATGCGCGCGAGGGCGATCCCTGGGCGTTCGAATCCAGCCCGTACGAACGCGCCAAATACGATCATACGCTGGCGTCGCTGCCGCCGGGCCGCTTCGCCCGCGCGCTGGAGGTGGGGTGCGCCAACGGGGTGCTGACCGAACGCCTCGCCCCCCGGTGCGAGGCGCTGGTGGCGGTGGACGTCTCGGACACCGCGCTCGCCGCCGCGCGCCGCCGGCTGGCGGGGGCCGGCAACGTCGCGCTCGAACGCCGCACCCTGCCCGGCGAGGCGCCTGCGGGGCCGTTCGACCTCGTGCTGTTGTCGGAGGTGGTCTATTACTGGGACCGCGCCGACGTCGCCCGGCTGGCCGAATGGGTGCCCGCGGCGGTGCCGTCAGGCGGCCACCTCCTCCTCGTCCACTGGACCGGCGATACCGACTATCCGCTCACCGGGGACGAGGCGGTGGACGGGCTCCGCGACCTGCTCGGCGATGCGGTCGCCGTCGACCTTGCGGAACGCCGCGAATGCTACCGGCTCGACCTGTGGCGGCGGACCTAGCGCACGGATCGCGTCCTGCGCCTCGGCCAGCGCGGCGGGCAGCGTCAGGAAGCTGAGCCGGTCCGCCGCGCCCGCCCCCTCGGCAGCTAGCGCGGCACCGATGCGATAGGTTTCGTGCAGCGGCGCATCGGCCGGCTGGCTCACCCAGCGCGCGAAGGTGTCTGCCATCCCCCCCGGCGCGCGCCCGTCGAGCCGGCTGGAGGTGAACACCCGGACGTCGAGCGGGTGGCGCACCCGCCCGCCGACCTCGCGGATGCGCGCGAACAGGGCGCGGTCCTCCGCCACCGGCGGGGTCGGCGCCCCGCCGATCGTGGCATACAGCCCGCGGGTCAGCGCGATGCTGGCACCCCCCTCGTAGAAGTGCCGCGGCCACGGATCGCCATGCTCGGGCGCCCCGGCGGCACGCAGCCGGTCGAGCGCGGTGTAGTACCGGCCCAGCAGGTCCAGCCGCCGCTTCGCCTCGATCCCCAGCGCGGCCCGGTCGATGCGCCGGGTCAGCGCGCGCCCGGCCACCGCGTCAGCGCCGCGATCGACATGCGTCGCGATCCGCACAATCCAGTCGGGCGCGACCGCGGTGTCGGCATCGGTCGAACACAGCAGGTCGCGGTCGTCGCCCAGCAGCGCGGCCGCCGCATCGAACGCCAGCCGCCGCGCCCAGCCGGCATGGCGGCAACCGTCGATCAGCGACACCGCGCGCCAGTGCAGCACGGCATGACGCGGCCGCCATCGTTCCAGCAGCGGGACGCTGGCGTCGGTGCAATTGTTGGCCATGGCGACAATCGCCACCGGCCCGCCATACACCCCCGCCGCCCGGTCCAGCGCGTCCAGGCACGCGGGCAGTTCGCCCTCCTCGTCGCGCACCGGCAACGCGATTGCGACGGATCGTGCCGTTGCGCTCACGAAAACCGGGCGGGATCGGCGCGGAACCATCCCCCTCACCATGCCGGGTGTGCCGTTCGCCGCAACAACACCGATCAACGATCGGCGATCGCGGCCAGATGCGCGGCGCAATAGGCGGACACCTCGCCCACCAGCGACCCGCCGAACCGCGGGTTCAGCTCCAGGATGCGAAGCGCGTCGCCCTCCCATTTGTAGTTGAAGCAGCACGTCCCCTCGAACCCCATCGCCGCAAGGATGGCGACGCACGGGTCGTACGCCGCGCCCGGCTCGACCGGCACGGTCGCGCGCGGGCGATCCGCGGCACCTCGGACGGCCAGGTCGCCGTCCATGTCGTAGCGGTACGACAGGCTGTACCGGATGGCGCCGTCGATCCGGAGCAGGTGGAGGACATATTCCGCCGACCCCGCCACCACGCGCTGGCAGAAGCTGTCGGGGATCGGCGGCGTGTCCTCGCCGGGGCGGTGGACGACGCGGATGCCCGCGCCGTAATCGCCGCGCCGCGCCTTGCGGATATAGGGAAAGTCGGCCGGTGGATCGGGCAGCAGCGCCGGGATGCAATCGCCGAAGCCGAGCGCGTCGAGCCGCTGGTTGAACAGCAGCTTGTCGTCGCAGCTCTCGACCAGTTCGGGGGTGGGCAGGACCGCGCGGCGCCGGTCGCGGTTGGCGGCGCGTGCCGGCGCGATCTGGTCGATGCTCAGCGGCACCACCAGGTCGAACGCCGTGAAATCGACGGCGTCGAACGCGGCGAATACGGGGTCGAACCGCGTCCGGTCGATGCACCGGTCGATCGCCGGCGCCTGGGTGCTGTGATCGCCGAACAGGATGCGATGGCGCATGGCATCGGCGTAGCCGAGCCGGCGCGCGCGTACAATTCGGTCAGTTCGCGCTCAGCACATTGTCCTGGTACGACCGCGCCTCGACCTCCGACCAGTCCAGTTCCTCCTGCAGGCGCCGGTACACGTCCTCGGCCACGTCGCCCTGGCGGCGCATCGCGTGCAGGCAGGCCCGCTGGCGATCGAGTACGTCGAGGTGGAGGCGGTCGAACGCGGACGGGTCCTGCGGATCGTCGCCATGCTCGATGACGTGCCCGGCCGCGCCATAGCGGACCCGCAACGCCTTGGCGGCGTCGCCGTCGCGTCCGTCCAGCACCTTCATCCCCGCCTCGACCAGCTGCCGCCGCGCATCGGCGACCTTGTCGGACAACCCGCCATCGCCCAGCGCCAGCCAGCGGATCAGCGGCCCCAGCGTCAGCCCTTGAAGCACCAGCGTCCCGATCACCACCGCGAACGCGGCCAGCACGATGCGGTCGCGTTCGGGAAAATCCTGGGGCAGCGCGAACGCCGCCGCCAGCGTCACCAGCCCGCGCATCCCCGACCAGGACAGGATGGTTGCGGCCTGCCACGGAGGCGGCTCGGGCAGCCAGCCGGGCTGCCACCGGCCATGGATCACGCCTTCGACCCAGCGCACGGTGAACACCCAGGCGAAGCGGACCGCGACCACCGTTGCCAGCACCGCCACCGCGAAGCCGATCGCCGGCCACCGCTCGCCCGCATCCAGCCGGCCCAGCACGTCGCGCGCCTGCAAGCCCATCAGCATGAACGCGACGACGTTGAGCACCAGCACCGCCGCCGACCACACCGCCGCCGCCTGGATGCGGTCGCGCGCGGGCTGGCTGAGCGGGCGGCGCTGCGACACCAGCATCCCGAACGCGACCACCGCCAGCACCGCCGACAGGTGCAGCCGCTCGGTGAGCAGCCAGACGGCGAAGGTGACCGCGAAATCGGCCAGGCTCGCGCCCAGCGTCCCCGCGAACAGCGGCACGGCCTTCAGGTACAGCCAGGCGACCGCCAGCCCGATCGCGATCCCGCCCGGTGCCGCCGCGGCGAGCGACCAGGGGGTGCCCTCGACCTCCTGACCGGTGGCGAGCGACACCGCCAGCCCGAACAGCAGCAGCGCGGTGGCGTCGTTCAACAGGCTCTCGCCCTGCAACAGCAACAGCCCGCGACGCGGGATGCCGGCTTCGGCGACCACCGCCTCCGACGCGGCGGCATCGGGCGGCGCCACGATCGCGCCGAGCGCAAAGGCGGCGGCGACCGGCAGGCCGCCGACCGCCCAGCCGAGCAGCGTCACCGCGGCGGTGGTTATCAGCACCGCGAACACCGCCAGCGCGAGCAGCGGGAACCACATCCGCCTCAGCCCGCGCGGCGAGGTGTGGTAGGCCGCGTGGAGCAGCGCCGGCGCGATGAACAGCGCGAGCGCCAGTTCGGGGTCGATATGGACCGCGGGAGTGAAGGGGAGCGCGCCGAACCCCAGCCCCGCCGCCGCGAGCAGCGTGGGATAGGGGACGTTGAGCTTGCGGGCGAACACCAGCAGCACCAGCGCCACCAGCACGATCGCGTCGAGACTTTCGAAAAGATGCACGAGCCCCCAACGGCGCAGTCCGCCTTCCGGGTCCGCTTGCGATGCCCGGACGGGCGGGGCAGGACGCGTCGCATGACCGATCGCCCCCTTGCCGGCCTGCGCGTGTTGGAACTCGCCCGCATCCTCGCGGGACCCTGGGCGGGGCAATCGCTCGCGGATCTCGGCGCCGACGTGGTCAAGGTCGAACGGCCGGGGGAGGGGGACGACACCCGTCACTGGGGCCCGCCCTTCATCGCGGGCGCCGATGGTGCGCCGCTCGGCGCGGCCTATTACCACAGCTGCAACCGCGGCAAGCGATCGGTCGCGATCGACCTCGCCACGCCGGCGGGGCAGGCGCGGGTGCGCGCGCTGGCGGCGGGCGCGGACGTGGTGATCGAGAACTACAAGGTCGGCGGCCTGGCCCGGTACGGGCTCGATCATGCCACGCTGCGGGCGGCGCATCCGCGGCTGGTGTGGTGCTCGATCACCGGCTTCGGCCAGGACGGGCCCTATGCCGGGCGCGCGGGTTACGACTTCGTGGTGCAGGCGATGGGCGGGATCATGTCGATCACCGGCGAACCCGACGGCTCGCCGCAGAAGTCGGGCGTCGCCTTCGCCGACCTGTTCACCGGCGTCTATGCCACCGTCGCGATCCTGGCCGCGTTGCGCGCCCGCGATGCCGCCGGACAGGGCGCGCACATCGACATGGCGCTGCTCGACACCCAGGTGGCGGTGCTCGGCAACCAGGCCCTGAACTGGATGGCGAGCGGGCGGGTGCCGACCCGGATGGGCAACGGCCACGCCAACCTCGTGCCGTATCAGAGCTTTCCGACCCGCGACGGCGACCTGATCGTCGCGGTCGGCAACGATCGCCAGTTCGCCAGCCTGTCGCGCGTCCTGGGCCGTTCCGACCTCGCGGGCGATCCGCGGTTCGCCACCAATCCGGCGCGGGTCGAACACCGCGCCCCGCTGATCGTCGCGCTGGTGACGCTGACGGTCGCCTGGGACACCGCCGATCTGCTTGCGGCGCTGGAGGCGGCGGGCGTCCCCTGCGGTCCGGTCAACCGCATCGACCAGGTGTTCGCCGACCCGCAGGTCGCGGCGCGGGGCATGCGCCTCGCCCTCGCCGACGTCGCGGGCACCGCGCTGCCCGGGCTCGCAGGCCCGATCGTGATCGACGGGGTCCGCCAGCACGCGACCACCCCCGCACCCCGCCTCGACCAGCACCCCGACGCCGACTGGCTCTGACGGCACCGACCCCGATCCCACGCGTTTCCCCGCCCGAACCGGGCAAGGATACCGACATGAGCATCGCAAGCGCACTGGGCCTCGGCTCGGGCGGCAAGGTCCGCTACGGACTGGTCGGCCTGGGCGACATCACGCAGGCGGCGCTGCTGCCCGGCGTGGCGCACACCGGCAATTCGGAAGCGACCGCGGTCGTCTCGGGCGACCTCGACAAGGCGCAGGCGGTGGCGAAGCGCTGGTCGATCCCGCATGTCTACGGCTACGACCGGTTCGACGCGCTGCTCGGCTCGGGCGAGGTCGACGCGCTCTACATCGGCACCCCCAACTGGCGCCACGCGGAGTTCGCGATCCCCGCGCTCGAACGCGGCATCCACGTCCTGTGCGAAAAGCCGCTCGACATCTCCGCCGAGCGCGCCCGCGCGATGATCGACGCGGCGAAGCGGGGCGGGGCAAAGCTGATGACCGCCTATCGCCTCCATTTCGAACCCGCGACGCTCGACGCGATCACCCGCATCCGCGACGGCCAGCTGGGCGACCTCCTCGCCTTCACTTCCTGCTTCGGGCAGATGGTCGATCCTGCCAATCACCGCGCAACCAGCGGGATCGAGGCGGGGCCGCTGTTCGACATGGGCGCCTATCCGATCAACGCCACCCGCTACCTGTTCGGGGCCGAGCCGCTGGAGGTGGTGTCCGCCGTCGGCAGCCGCCAACCGGACTCACCCGTGGGCGATTTCGACGACACGGTTGCGGTGACCCTGCGCTTCCCCGGCAACCGGCTGGCGCAGTTCACCGTGTCGTACAATATGAACCCGGTCGACAGCTTCATCATCGCCGGCACCAAGGGTTCGATCCACATGAGCCCCGCCTATGGCTGGCAGGATGCGCTCGAACAGAACCGGACGGTGGGTGATACCAAGAAGCACGAGGCATTCCGCCACACCGACCATTTCGGCGGCGAGCTGAAATATTTCTCCGACTGCATCCTCGAAGACCGCGATCCCGAGCCGGACGGGGAGGAGGGGCTGGCCGACCTCGCGGTGATCGAGGCGGTGGTCAAGGCGCTGGAAACCGGCGGGTCGGTGCCGGTCGAGCCGATCGCGCGCTCCCGCCGCATCGACCCCGCGGCCCAGGTGCAGACGCTTCGCGCGCCGCGCTCGCCCGACCCGATCGGGGCGCAGTCGCCGTCGGGGAACTGAGATCGCCCGTCGCCCCGGCCCCGCGCCGGGGTAACCGGGCCGGGCTCTACTCTCCCGCCACGGCGACCCCGCATCGCTGCGCTGGCGCCGCCGCCTGCGCCAGCCGCGCCGCCTTGAGCACCGCATCGCGCAACGCCCGCGCGCCATAAGGCTTGGGCAGGACCACCGCCCCCGCCGCCGCCGACCCCTCCACCGCGCCGGCATCGCCCGTCGCGAACACCACGCCCAGCCGCGGATTGGCTGCGCGGGCGCGCCGCGCCAGTTCCGCGCCGCTGATGCCGGGCAGGTTGTAGTCCGTGACCAGCACGTCGACCGGCGCCATCTGGAGCGAGGTCGCGGCATCCTCCGCGCTCGGTGCCTCGATCACCACGTGCCCCGCCTCCTGAAGCATCTCGGCGGTCATGCCCCGGATCGGCGCATCGTCCTCGACCAGCAGCACCGTGCCCGCCATCGCCGGGGCCGCCGCCCGCGCCGCGCCGCCGCTGCCCGCCAGCCGGCGCTGTTGCCCGTTCGCGAGCACATGGCGCACCTTTCGCGCCAGCGCCTCGCGGGTGTACGGCTTGGACAGCAGCTCCAGCCCCGCGTCCAGCCGCCCGCCATGGACGATCGAGTTCTCGGTATAGCCCGACGTGAACAGCACCTGCAGGTCGGGCAGCCGCTCGCGCGCCTTGCGGGCGAGCTCCGGACTCTTGAGCTTGCCCGGCATCACCACGTCGGTGAACAGCAGGTCGATCGGGACCCCCGATTCGATCACCGGCAACGCCGCATCGGCGTTGACCGCTTTCAGCACGCGATAGCCCAGGTCGCCCAGCATCTCGACCACGGTCGCCCGGACCTCGTCGTCGTCCTCCACCACCAGCACCGTTTCGTTGCCGCCCGACACCGGCCCGGCATCGACCGCAACCTCCACGTCCTCCGTCGCGACCGCGCGCGGCAGGTACAGCCGGATGGTGGTGCCCTCGCCCGGCTCCGAATAGATCTTCACGTGCCCGCCCGACTGCTTGACGAAGCCATAGACCATCGACAGCCCGAGCCCCGACCCCTTGCCCTCCGCCTTGGTGGAGAAGAACGGCTCGAACACCTTGGCGACCACGTCCCGCGTCATGCCGCAGCCGGTGTCGCTGACCGCCAGCACGACATATTGTCCCGGCACCACCTCGTCATGGGTGCGCGCATAGTCGTCGTCGAGATGCGCATTGCCGAGCTCGATCGTCAGCTTGCCCTGGCCGTCCATCGCGTCGCGCGCGTTGATCGCGAGGTTGAGCAGCGCATTCTCGACCTGGTTGGGATCGATAAAGGTGTTCCACAATCCCCCAGACACCACCGCTTCCACCTCCACGCCCTCGCCGATCGCGCGGCGCAGCATGTCGTCCATGCCCTGGACGAAGCGGCTGATGTTGACCACCTTGGGTTCCAGCGCCTGCCGCCGGCCAAAGGCGAGCAACTGCGCGGCGAGCTTGGACCCGCGCGAAACGCCCGCCATCGCGTTGGCGACCCGCTGTTCGGCGCGGGCATTGCCGGCGATGTCCTTGGCCAGCAGCTGGAGGTTGCCCGACACGACCTGGAGCAGGTTGTTGAAATCGTGCGCGACCCCGCCGGTCAGCTTGCCGACCGTTTCCATCTTCTGCGACTGGGCGAGCCGCGCTTCCGTCGCGCGCCGCTCGCCGATCTCGGCGATCACCCGCGCTTCCAGCGTTTCGTTGAGCTGGCGCAGGCTTTCCTCCGCGGCGCGGCGATGGGTGATGTCGGTGTGGACGCCGACCCATTCCTGCACCGCGCCCGTCTCGTCCAGGATCGGCAGGCCGCGGATCGCGAAGCAGCGCCACTGGCCGTCATGCTGGCGGACGCGATGTTCGTGGATGAACGGCCCCTTGGCCGCCACCGCCCGGTTCCAGGCGGCGACGCTCGCCTCCCGGTCGTCGGGATGGACCGCGTCGGCCCAGCCGAACCCGCGATAGTGCGCTTCGCTCTGCCCGGTCAGCGCCGCCCAGCCCGGCTGCTCGCCCTGCATCTGCCCGTCGGCGCTGTTGGTCCACAACACCCCGTGGACCGCGTCCATCGCGGTGCGGAAGCGCGCGTTGCTGTGTTCCAGCGCGGCGGAATGGCGGGTCCGCTCGGTGATGTCGAACACCAGCACGTGGAACCCTGCCACCGCGCCATCCGCGCCGATACGCGGCAGGTAGTGGATCTCGCACTCGCGCGACGTGCCGTCGACATGGCGCAGCACCGCATCCGACGACACCCGCTCGCCCGCCAGCGCGCGCTCCATGAACGGCAGCCGCGCCGCGTAGATGTCGGGGCCCAGGATGTCGCGGGCATGTCGCCCCACCACGGCGGCGGGATCATGGCCCAGCATGTCGCGATAGCTGCTGTTGGCGAAGCGGTAGACATGGTCGCGGTCGATGTACGAGATCAGCACGGGCAGCGCGTCGGTGATGGTGCGCAGCTCCGCCTCGCTGGCCGCCAGCGCCGCCTTCTGGCGGGCACGCTCGGTGTTGGTGACCACCGTGCACAGGACGCCGCCGACCGCCCCGTCCTCGTCATAGACGGGAGTGTAGAACAGGTCGAACACCTCCTCCTTGGCCTGCCCGTCGCGCACCAGCGTCAGCCGCTGGTCGAGATAGGACAGCGTCTCGCCCCGGAACCCCGCCTCCAGCACCGCGCGGTTCCAGTCCCAGATCTCGGGCCACATCCCCGGCACCGTGCCGCCCAGCGCCTCCGGATGCTTGCCGCCGGCAATGTCGCGATAGGCGTCGTTGTAGAGCATCACATGCTCGGGGCCCCACATCAGCACCTTGGGCACCGGCGAGTTGACGACGTTGGCGACCGTGGTGCGCAGCTGCGGGGTCCAGCGCGCGGCGGGGCCGAGCGGGGTCGCCGCCCAGTCGAGCTCGCGGATCAGGCGTGCGGTCTCGCCCTCGCCCTTGAGCCAGTGTTCCCCATTGGCGGCCATGCTGTCGCGCCGCAGCAGCTTCAACGCGGTGCGGATCACCTCGCTGGCATTGCCGTACTCGCCAGATGCCAACTGGGCGTCGATGAAGCCGCTCAGCTCCGGGGTGAGCGAGAAATTGCGGGTCTGTCGCTGGGCCATGCGGCCATTCTGCCGCTCGCCCCGGGGTGTGTCAACGAGTGACACACGTAGCGATGGGAGGACAAGCCGGGGTGTGTCGTCGCGGCACCTGTGCCACAAGGCGAGCATGACGACGTCCGCACCACCACTTCCCGTCCGTCTCGGCATCTATGGCAGCGGGGGCCGGATGGGTCGGGCGATCGCCGAGATCGCGGCGCAGGCGGGCGCGGTGATCGCGGGGGGCACCGACGCGGCCGACGATCCCGTCCCGCTCGCCCGGACGGCGGACGTGCTGGTCGACTTCTCCGCGCCGTCCGCGCTGCCGGCGCACCTTGCCGCGGCGCAGGCGGCGGGCACCCCGATCGTGATCGGGACCACCGGGCTCGCGCCTGCGCACCACGTGGCGATCGACGTCGCCGCGGCGGAAATCGCGGTGCTCCAGACCGGCAACACCTCGCTCGGCGTCACCCTGCTCGGCATCCTGGTGCGCGAGGCGGCGGCGCGGCTGGGCGCGGACTGGGATATCGAGATCCTCGAATCGCATCACCGGCACAAGGTCGATGCCCCGTCCGGCACCGCGCTGCTGCTGGGCGAGGCGGCGGCGACCGGGCGCGGCACCACCCTGTCGCAGGTGCGGGTCGACGACCGCGCAGGTCTGACGGGCGCGCGGACGGAGGGGACGATCGGCTTCGCCTCGCTGCGCGGCGGCTCGGTGATCGGCGACCACCATGTCGTTTTCGCCGGTGAAGGCGAGCGGATCGAGCTCGCCCACCTCGCGCAGGACCGCTCGATCTTCGCTGGTGGCGCGGTGCGCGCGGCCATGTGGCTCGCGGGCCGCGCGCCCGGTCGCTACCGCATGGGCGACGTGCTGGGCCTGTGAAGAAGGCCGACGTCTTCGAGTTCTACCGCCGGCTGGCGGAGGCCGATCCGCATCCCGTCACCGAACTCGAATACCGCAATCCCTACACGCTGGTGGTCGCGGTCGCCCTGTCCGCGCAGGCGACCGATGCCGGCGTCAACAAGGCTACGCGCGCGCTGTTCGCCGAGGTCGACACGCCCGCCAAGATGCTCGACCTGGGCGAGGACGGGCTGAAACGGCATATCCGCACGATCGGGCTGTTCAACACCAAGGCCAAGAACGTCATCGCGCTGTCCAGGATGCTGGTCGACGAGTTCGGGGGCGAGGTGCCGCGCGACCGCGATGCGCTGGAACGGCTGCCCGGTGTCGGGCGCAAGACCGCCAACGTCGTCATGAACGTCGCCTTCGGGGCGGAAACCTTTGCGGTCGACACCCACATCTTCCGCGTCGGCAACCGCACCGGCCTCGCGCCGGGCAAGACCCCGCTGGCGGTCGAAGGGAAGCTCGATGCGCTGACGCCCGGTCCCTTCCGGCTCCACGCGCATCACTGGCTGATCCTGCACGGCCGCTATGTCTGCAAGGCGCGTCGGCCCGAATGCTGGCGCTGCATCGTCGCCGACCTCTGCCGTTACTCGCCCAAAACCCCGACCCCGAGGGTCACGGGCCCGACCTGAGCCCCTGCCGCGTTCCTACCGGACCACGACCGGCGCGCACCGGCAAGATTTGCCGCCCGGCCGAAACTGCCGCCCGTCCCGCCCTCTATAATGACCGGGAGGGTCGCTGACGGGGTTCGGTTTGGATCAGGTGCGTAATCTGCTGGGGCAGCTCGGCCGCCAGCGGCTGATGCTGATGGGGGGTGTCGCGATGGCGATGCTGGCCGCGCTCGCCTTTGTCGCGATGCGCGGCGGCGATACGCGCATGGCGTTCCTCTACACCGATCTCGATCCCGCCGCCGCGCAGGGGATCGCCGACAAGCTCCGCGCCCAGAACATCGACTTCCAGCTGTCCGCGGACGGCACCGCGGTGCTCGCGCCCGAGGACCGGCTAGCGGAACTGCGCATGGGCATGGCGGGCGAGAAACTGGGCGGCAAGCTCGGCTACGACGTGCTCGACGAGGAGGAGCCGTTCGGCGTCTCCGCCAGCCGCGCCAGGATGAACGAGACCCGCGCGATCGAGGGCGAACTCGCCAAGTCGATCGAAACGTTGCAGAATGTCGGTCGCGCGCGCGTCCATCTCGTGATGCCCGAACGCGCGATGTTCGCGACCACGGCGACCAAGGCATCGGCCGCGGTCACCGTCCGCACCAAGGGGCGATTGTCGCCCGAGGCGGTGCAGTCGGTCCGCTACCTCGTCGCCTCCTCGGTACCCGAATTGTCGCCCGAGGCGGTGTCGGTGGTCGACCAGACCGGCGCGCTGCTGGCGCGGGCGGGGGAGGCCGGGGCGGCGCTCGGCGTTGGCGGCGCCGACGAGCGGCAGGCCGCGGTCGAAGGCAAGATGCGCGACGAGATCGAGGCGCTGCTTCAGCCCATCGTCGGCCAGGGCAAGGTCCGCGCCGAGGTGTCCGCCGACATCGATCGCGACCAGACCCAGGAAGAGTCGGACGTCTACGATCCCGACAAGCAGGTCATCGCCCATCAGGTGACCGTCGGCACCAAGCAGCAGTCGAGCGACACGCAGGCCGCCGCGCAAGCCGCCAGCGTCGCCAATCAGCTGCCCGAAGCGCAAGCGCAGGGCGCGGGCGCCGCCGGCCCGACCCGCAGCGAGGCGCAGGACGAGACGTCCGAGGATACCACTTACGAGAACAGCCGCACCCACAGCGTCGTCACCCGCGGCCCCGGCCGGATCAAGCGGCTAACCGTCGCCGTGATGGTCGACGGCGGTGCCAAGGGGCTGCCCCAGCCGCAGATCCAACGGTTGACCCGATTGGTCGAGAATGCGGTCGGGATCGACACCTCGCGCGGCGACAGCGTGGTGATCGAAAGCATGGCCTTTGCCGCCGACGACAGTCTCGAAGGTGACGGCGCCAGCTTCCTGTCGGCCTGGCCGGTCGACCAGATCGCGAGCTTTCTCAAGCTTTTGGCGATCGCGGGGGTCGGACTGGTCGCGCTGCGCATGATCCGGCCGCAGCCGGCGGTGGTGGCGGCAAGTGCCGACGGGGGCGAGACGCTGCTGACCCCGCACACCCCGGAAAGGCCTGCGCTGACCGGCAGCGAGGGCGAGGAGGCCAACACGACGGCGGCCGACGGCGCTCCCGCCGAGCCGGGTCTGCCCTCGCCCAAGAACCGGCTGCTCGCGCTGGAAGAGGAGATCGCGCTCGCCCAGGTCGACGGCCGGGTGAAGGCCCACGCGCTGGAGCGCGTCGGCACCGCGGTCACCACCTCGCCGCACGAGGCCGCGGCGGTGATCCGCCAATGGATGAACGCATGATGGAGATGCCCGTGACCGACCCCGATCTGATCGTGCCCGACGAGCATGCGCCGCCCCAGGCGTTTGTCGAACTGGCGGACCTGGACGCGCTCGCGCCCTCGCCGAGCAGCGACATCGACGATCTTCAGGCGGTGTTCGACGTGCCGGTCAAGGTGCAGGCGGTGCTGGGCCGGGCGCGAATGCCGATCGGCGAACTGCTGCGGCTGCGTGCCGGTATGGTCATCGAACTGGACCGCAAGGTCGGCGAACCGGTCGATATCTTCGTCAACGACCGGCTGATCGCGCGCGGTGAAGTGGTGCTGATCGATGACTCGCTGGGCATCACCCTCACCGAAATCGTCCAGCAGGAGCGCTGAACCGGTGTCCGAAGGCGTCATACTCCTGCTCATCGGCGCGCCCGACGGGGAATTGCGCACCGCTGCGCAGATCGCGCGCGACCATGGCGCACAGGTCGCGATGGCCGACGGCGTCGCAGAAGGTGCCGCATGGCTGCGCGCCGCGACCGCCGGGCTGGTGATGATCGACGTCATGGCCGACGTTCCGGCGTTCATGGATCGCCTGCGCACCGAGCGCATCCGGGTGCCGGTGGTCGCGTGCGGGATCGATGCGCCTGCCGATCGGGCGGTCGCCGCGATCCGCGCGGGCGCGACCGATTACGTGCCGTTGCCCCCCGATCGGGCGCTGATCGCCGCCGCACTCGCCTGCGCCGCGGTGCGGCCCGCGCCGGTGCTGGTGGGGGCGGACGAGGCGTTGTCCCGTGCGCTGCGCTTCGGCCTCGCGATGGCGCCGTCGCGGGTGCCGGTGCTGATCGTCGGCGAGCCCGGGACCGGCAAGGAAACCGCCGCGCGATCGATCCACGCCGCGTCGGGCCGGGCGGGCGGCTTCCTGGCGGTCGAGTGCTGCGGGGTCGCAGCCGAGATTGTCGAGTCCGAGCTGTTCGGGCACGCGGCGGGCACCTTTCCCGGTGCCGCCGCTCGCCGGGCGGGCAAGGTGGAACAGGCAGCCGGCGGTACCCTGTTCCTTCGCGATATCGACTGCCTGTCCGCGGCCGCGCAGGCCCGGCTGATGGCGATGCTGCGCGAGGCGGCGGAAGTCCGGCTGATCGCCGCGACCGCCGCCGACCTGTCCGCACGGGTGGCGGGTGGCACCTTCCGCGCCGACCTGCTCGCCCGGCTCGCCATCGCCGAGCTGCACCTGCCGCCCTTGCGCGAGCGTGTTGCCGACCTGCCGGCGCTCGTAACGCATCTGGCCGAGCGGCTGGCGCGACAGCATGATCGGCCCGCGCGCCAGGTCGATGCGGCGGCCCTGACGCTGCTTGCCGCGCATGGCTGGCCGGGCAACGTCCGCGAACTGGAGGACGTGATGCACCGCGCGCTGGTGCTGGCGCGAGGGCCTGCGATCACCCCCGATGACATCGTGCTCGCCGACGGGTCGCGCATCGCGCCATCGGCGCCGGCGACATCGGCGCTGCCCGGCGAGGCGGCGGTCGGCCCGCTGGTCGGTCGCACGGTCGAGGAGGTCGAGCGCGCGCTGATCCTGCGCACGCTGGAACGCTGCCGCGGCAACCGCACCTCGGCCTCGGGCATCCTTGGCATCTCGGTGAGGACGATGCGCAACAAGCTCAAGGCGTTCGTCGAGGCCGGCATCCCCGTCGTGCCCGCCGCGTGACCGGGATGCGTCATCGACGGCCAGGCCGGGCCTGTCCCGAAGCCGGTGGCTGCATGCGACAGATCCCGTCCGGGCGACCGGGACATGACGGGGAAACGGCCCGATGACGCCGTTCGCCATTCTTCAGCGGATCGGCGGCAACCGCGACATCGCGCTGGCCGGCGGAGTGATGGCGATCATCGCCATGCTGATCCTGCCGATGCCCGGCTGGATGCTCGACCTAGGGCTCGCGCTGTCGATCACCCTGTCGGTGATGATCCTGATGACCGCGCTGTTCATCGAGAAACCGCTGCAGCTGTCGGCCTTTCCGACGATCCTGCTGATCTCGACCATGCTGCGCCTAGGGCTCAATCTCGCCTCCACCCGGCTGATCCTGGGGCACGGGCACGAGGGTGCGGAGGCCGCAGGCGGGGTCATCGCGGCATTCGGCGAATTCCTGATCGGCGGCGAAACCGTCATCGGGCTCACCATCTTCGCGATCCTGATCGTCATCAACTTCGTCGTCATCACCAAGGGCGCCGGCCGCATCGCGGAGGTCGCTGCGCGTTTCAGCCTCGATTCGATGCCCGGCAAGCAGATGGCGATCGACGCGGACCTCAACGCCGGTACCATCGACGAACCCACCGCCCGCGCGCGGCGGCAGGAGGTGGAGGCGGAGAGCGGCTTCTTCGGCGCGATGGACGGTGCGTCGAAGTTCGTGAAGGGCGATGCGGTCGCGGCGCTGCTCATCACCGCGATCAACGTGCTGGTCGGTTTGGTGATGGGCGTCGCGGTGCACGGCGTTCCCTTTGCCGAGGCGTTCCAGACCTACACCCTGCTGACGGTCGGCGACGGCCTAGTCAGTCAGATCCCCGCGCTGATCGTGTCGACGGCGGCGGGCCTGATGGTGTCCAAGGGCGGGGTTGCGGGCAAGACGGGGGCGGCGCTGGCCGACCAGCTCGGCCGCTATCCCAAGGCGTTCGGGATGGTTTCGGTACTGATGGGGGCGCTGGCGCTGCTGCCCGGGCTGCCGTTCGCGCCGTTCGCACTGTTCTCGGCCGCAACCGGCTGGGCGGCGTGGCAGCTGGGCAAAAGCGCCGATGCCCGCGCCGCGCAACGGGCGATCGCCGAAGCCGATGCCGCCGCCCCCGACGCTGCCGCGGAGGAGCCGATCAGCCGCACCCTGGCGATCGATGCGGTCCGGATCGAGATCGGTTACGCCCTGCTGCCGATGATCAACGATGCCGGACGCGAGCCGCGGCTCGACGACCAGGTTCGCGCGCTCCGACGGCAGATGGCGGTCGACTACGGCTTCGTGCTGCCCGCCGTCCGCATCATCGACAACATGGCGCTCAAACCCAACGAGTACATCGTCTACATCAAGGAGACGGAGGCGGCGCGGGGCGAGATCCGGCTCGACCGGCTGCTGGTCATCAACCCCGATGGCGACACGTTGCCGCTACCGGGCGAGCCGACACGCGAGCCGGTGTTCGACCTGCCGGCGCTATGGATCGATCGCGAGCTGCGCGAGGAGGCGGGGTTCCGCGGGCTGACCGTGGTCGATTGCGGCACCATCATCACCACCCACCTGACCGAACTGGTCAAGGACAACATCGCCGACCTGCTGAGCTATACCGAGACCCAGAAGCTGCTTTCCGAAGTGCACAAGGACTCCGAGAAGCTGGTCGCCGACATCGTGCCTGCCAAGATCAGCGTGTCGGGGGTGCAGCGCATCCTCCAGAACCTGCTGGCGGAGGGCATCTCGATCCGCGACGTGCCGACCATCCTGGAAGGGATCGCCGAGGCCGCGCCGATCACCGGCAACCTCACCCAGATCACCGAGCATGTCCGCGCCCGGCTTTCGCGGCAGATCTCGGCGGCGCAGGCCAGGAACGGCGCGATCCCGATCGTGACATTGTCGGGCGAATGGGACGAGGCGTTCGCCTCCAGCATCGTCGGCCAGGGCGAGGACCGGCAGCTCGCGATGGCGCCGTCGCACCTCCATGCGTTCCTGGCCGCGGTGCGCGACACGCTGGACCGGCTGGCGGGGGAGGGGGAGATACCCTGCCTGCTGACCAAGCCGTCGATCCGGCCGTTCGTCCGCTCGATCATCGAACGGGTGCGGCCTGCCACCGTGGTGCTGTCGCAGAATGAGATCCACGCGCGCGCGCGCACCCGTTCGCTCGGTACGATCGGCTGAGCACGGCTCTATAATGAACGGGTGGGCGTATCGCGCCCGGAAAGGTTTGGGATGAACGCGTTGATCGCCAGCTTCTTTGCCGGACCCGTGACGCCGCCGGTGGGATCGGGCTGGGCCGCGCCGGCAATCGCGGGCGGCCTGTTCGGCCTGTCGCTCGATCGGCTTGCAGGCTCGGCGATGCCGGCGCCGGCGCTGGCTGCGCCGATCGCCTTTGCCGGTCCGCTAGCGCCGCTGCTGCTGCCGGGGACTGCGGGGGCAGCGCCGATGGCGAGTCCCGTCGCAGGTGCGGAAGAGGCGATCGCGGCGGTCGAGATTTCCGCGCCGGTGCCTGCCGCATTCGAGCCGCTGCCCGAACCGATAATGGCGAGTCAGTCTCCGACTCCGTTTGCTGCGAGCGATCGGCCGGTTTCGCCAGCCATTGCACGGCCGGGGATCGACCTTGCCGGCCGTGCCGTGCCCTCGTCCCCAGCGGCGCCGAGAGGACAGCTGGCGCCCGATCGCCCCAGCTTGCCGATGGCGGACATGGGCATGCGGGCGAGGCCGGCCGAAGGCGAGGTCGCACCGCCGCCTCCCTGCTCCCTCGCAGCGCCTGCCGACATGGTGCCCGAGGAGATGTCCACCGCCGAACGACCGGAGCCCGGCGAACCCACCGAACCATCGACGCCCAAAGTCCCTGCCGGCGCGGTTGTGCCGATGGCGGCGACCGTTTCCGATACCAGTGCGGTGCCTGACGCTCCCCGCAAATCCGGTGACGCCGCAACGGTCGTCGCGCAGGCGCCTTCGCCACCGGCGCCGATCGACACCGATCGGCGATCGGCAGCGGCGGTCCGCCGCCCTGCACGGCTGCCCGCGAGCGCCGAGCGCCCGACACCCGGATCGGCGGATCGCGATGCCCCGCTCGCCCCGGTCCAGGTGTTGCCCGTGATCGCGACCGAACAGCCGGCTGCGGTCCCGCAGATCGCGAACGGTGCCCAGCCGCCTGTCGCCCACCGCCGATCCGCCTCCGTCGAGCCGCTGGCCGACGACGCCGCGGCATCGCCCAACGCCGAGTCGCCGCCGCTCACGGCTTTGCCAGCAAGCGCCGCATCCTTCGCTCGCCCGACTGCAACCGCCACCGCGACCGCGACTGAGTGGGGCCATGAACAGGCTATTGGTCCCGAAGTCACAGCCCTGCGTGATACGCCCGCCGCACGGCCGGCTCCCGAATTCATAACCCAGAGGTCGCTCGATTCGCCGATGCCGTCGCCTTCCGATGCCGTGAACGCCTCCTTCGCACCAGCGCCGACATCGACACCGGCGCCGGTCGCGGCGCTTCCCGGGCGGATCGGCCACGAGACGGGCGTCGCGATCGCGCGCCATGTCGCCGCCGGCGGCGGCGAGACGATCGCGATCCGCCTCGACCCTGCGGAGATGGGACGGGTCGAGGTCCGGCTGTCGTTCGACGATCGCGGCACGCTCCAGGCGGTGGTCGCGGCGGACAATCCGGCCTCGCTGGACCTGCTGCGCCGCGAAAGCCCCGAACTCGTCCGTGCGCTGGCCGAAGCCGGGGTCTCGGCCGATGGCGGCAGCTTCCGCTTCGACGCTCGCTCGGGCAGCGGTGGCGGAGGACCGGCATGGCAACGCCCGACACCCTCGATGCCGCGGGGCGACACCCGCGATTCGGGGCTGTTCGCCGAGCCGCTGGCTACCACCGCCGCCTACCGACCGATCCGCACCCGCGGGCGCGTCGACCTGATGGCCTGAGGAGTTCGCCATGACCACCGTAACCGCGCCCGCCACCACGGCGACCACCGCTCCCGCCACCGTCGCCTCGCAGACGGCGGTCGATTTCAACATGTTCCTGAAGCTGCTCACCACCCAGATGCAGAACCAGGATCCGTTGAAGCCGATGGACTCGACCGAATACACCCAGCAGCTCGCCCAATTTTCCCAGGTCGAACAAACGGTGAAGCAGACCGGGACGCTGGCCGACATTCTGGCGCAACTGACGACGCAGAACATGGCGCAGGCGTCAGGCTTCATCGGCCGCGACGCGACGTTTGACAGCGCGGTCGCCGGGCTGTCGGCGGCGACCCCTGCGCGCTGGGGCTATGCCGCTCCCCCCGGTGCGACGCTGACGGGTACGATCACCGATGCTGCCGGGGTGAAGGTCGCCACCATGGCCCTCGATCCCGGCAATGGCGACGTGCGGTGGGACGGCAAGCTCGACGACGGCCGGACCGCGCCCGCGGGTGCCTACACCCTGTCGGTCGCGGGTACCGATGCACGCGGGCAGGCGGTATCGGTCGGGGTCACTAGCATCGGCCGGGTGACGGAGGTGCTGGGTAGCGGCGGATCGGTGACTTTGGGGGTCAACGGCGTCCAGCAGGCGCTGGGCAAACTCCACCGGCTCGCCGCGTCCGAATAGCCGCTAGACGAACTGCGCGGCGATCACCGCGGCGACATCGCCGGATGCCAGCGTGTCGATCGCGACCTCATATTCGGGCTGGGCGGCATGGCCGATCAGGGCACCGCTGCGGTCGAGCAGCACCGCCACCACCCGGTGCACCTCGCCGTCGCGGACCAGCGCGAGCCCGCCCGCCTGCGGATAGCGGTCAGGGTCGACGATCACCGTCGCATGGCCCGGCAATCCCGCCCCCAGCACCGCCCGGCCGATCCGCACGCCGAAGCTGCGCGGGCCAGCGATCGTCGGCGCTTCCACTGCGGCGCCGGTCGGTAGCAGCAGGATCCCGCCCGGCGCGGATGCGGGGGCGCCGTGCACCGGTACGAGTCGCGGCCTGAGCGGCGCACCGGGCACCGCCGCGGGGCGCTCCGCCGTCGGTCGGGGCGGCAATTCGACGGGCGGGCGGCGCAGTTCGGCAGCCAGCGCGGCGATTCGCTGGCTGGTCCGCCGGCGCCGCCGTTCGGGGTCGGCGATGTCGGGCAGATGCCGGTCGAGCGCGCCGTCGGCGTGCATCGCCTCCACCCGGCGGCGCAGCGCCGCCTCGTCGGGCACCTCGAACAACCGGCACAGCGCCGTCACGATCTCCGCGCTCCACCGTCCCAGCCCCTTTTGCGCATTCTCAATCCGCGACAGGATCACCGGCGCGAGGCCATATTGCGTGTCGATGGCGGACGCCGTCAGGTGGGGCACCACCTCGCGCTGGCGGCGCACGGCGGCGGCGAGCAGAATCGCGAACCGCGCCTCATCCGCGTCGTCGCTGACACCGCCCTCCGCAAAGCGCAGCGCCCAGGCCGCCATGTCGAAGTCGGGGGCGTCGACGTCGATCAGCAGCGCTTCGGCCCCGACACCGATCGCGTCGGCGATGCGCGCCAGCTCGTCCGCCCGCGCGAATACCTCACCGCGTTCGATCTTGGACAGGCGGATATAGGCGATCTCGGGGATTCGCGCGGCGAAGCCCAGCAGCTTGGGATGGCCATGACCGGCGCGATGCTCGCGGATCCGGTTGGGGAAGACGATATTGCGGTAGGGATCGATCGCCGGCGGGATACCGCCTTCACCCCCGCCGCTCGCCGGATCGGACGCAGAGAACCGCCGCTGCGCGGTGTGTCTGCGTCTTCCGGGCGTTCCGATCACCTTTGCCCGGTCCTTTAATCCGCTGCCACAGGACGGTCCCGGTATACCCCGGCCTACGGCAAAGGAACCCCGGCTATAATAACACAGATCAACAAAATCAATTAACTTAATCGAGGTTGGCAGCCTCGGTGAGCAAACCCCAGATTCCGTCCGCCGCCATGGGCAGAATCCCGGTCACGGCGTCCATGCCGGTGGCACGGTCCAGCAACCAGCCTGCGTCATCGTCCGGCATAGGGCGGCGGACGCTTACCGCCACGCCTGTTCCGTCGCTGATGACGCACAGTCCCGGCGCGTGCGCGTCGGCCCAGCCCCATGCATCGAGACGTTCGAACAGAACGTCGGCCGCGACGCACAGCGCGTCCAGCGCCGGCTCCAGCCAGGGCGTGTCGCGGAGCTGACGGCGGCGATCCTTACAGGGTGTCAGCCGCTGATTCCACAAGGTGACGGGCATCTCGCGGCCCCACCGGTCGCTGGGCATCGCCACCGCGAGCAGCGGTGAATCGGTGCAGGCGATCAGGCCGTCAGCCAAAATCGCGAGGTCGCGCGCCGCCTCGAGGAATCGTGCGTCGCACCGGGGGAGGGCGGCTGCCAAATCCGTCTGGGTTGCCTGGGTCACCGTGAAACCTTTCCCGTGGTAACTCCATCTTAGGAGGGTTTTCCGGGCGGCGGGCGGGACGGCGGAGTTTGTTGCACCGGCGACCCGCACCGGGGCGCTCAGTCGGCGGCGTCGGCGGTTTCCAGCGCGGGCAGGCGGCGCCAGCGGGACGCGGGCACGGTGCGCAGCGGCTCGGCGAAGCGGGGCGTGCGATCGGCCATCTCGGTCAGCGCGGCAGTGGCGCGCTTGGCGATCTGGCGGGTGCGCTCGCGGGCGGCTTCGTCGGCCAGCGTATCGGCCTCGCCGACCGGCTCTTCGGCCAGCCGGCGCTCGATCGCATCGCGGTGCGCCGCGATCTTTTCCTCCAGCGCGGCGAGGTCGGAAGGGTCGATCGGGTAGAGGTTGGCGCGCAGTCGCGGCAGGGAACGGTCGGTGCCGCGGGCGGGGGCGGTGCGGGTGCGGGCACGCCGCTGGAGCTGTTCGGTGCCGACGGTGCGCAGCTGGTCCAGATACTGGTCGATCAGCCGGGCGCGGGTGGCGCCGGCGAGGTGCGCCGAGGCGCCAGCCTCCGTCCGCTCCAGCGCGTCCTCGTCGACGATGGTCGACTCGAGCGTCGCGTCCTCGCCATCGGCGCCATGCGACACGGCGTGGAGCGACACGGTGGTCGCCGCCACCTTCTTGGCGGACGGCCGCTGGTCGGTCATCAGACGGAAGCGCAGGCCCTGCAGCTCGCCGCGCAGCTGCCAGTTCACGAAGGTGGTGAACTGCGCCTTGGTGGGGTCGTAGCCCTGGATCGCGCGGTGGACGCCGATCGCGCAGCACTGTTCGGCATCGTCCCAGTGCGCGGCCAGCCCGTACTGGCGGATGAAGTGACGGATGCGCGGCGCGATCAGCTTCAGGATCGCGGCAAAGGCGCGGTCGGCGCCCGCCCGCTGACGGTTGGTCTGGGCGGTGCCGTCGGTCGGCGTGTTGGCGATGACGGTGGCGACGGCGGCTTCCAACGCGGCGGTGGTCTTCGACATTCGGTGTCCCCAGATGGGGGCGCCCCATGCCCCCGTGTGAGGAACCTTTTGCCGCTGACTAGTTAACATCCTGTATAAGAACAGATGGACGGTCCTTCATCCTATAATTATCCGCTCGCACCGAACCGGTCGACGCGGACCTTGCGATCGAGATAGCCGAGCAGCCAGTTGCGATGGGCCGCGGCGGCATCGCCCGACGCGCCGGCGATGCGGTGCTGGCTGCTTGAGGCGCCGATCTGCGCGTCGAGCAGCGTCCGGGCGCGCGTCGCGCCCAGTTCGCCGTGGCGGACGAACCGGATCGCGTCGCCCAGCCCCAGGTGATGGCCCAGATAGGCGAGACGCGCGGTGGCGCCCGCGTCCGTGCCGACCGATGCCACCCCTGCGCGGCTCAGCCCGTCGAGGTTGCGGCGGGCATAGTCGGCGACCCCGTTGATCGCGGCGACGGGATCGTAGCGGGTGGCGAGCAGGGCGGCGCGCGCCTCCGAGCGGACCTGGCCGTTGTCGCCCAGCCAGCCATTGGCGCGTGCGACGCCGTGCAGCCAGGTGCCGGTCTGCTCCGCCAGCCCTTCCCACGTGCGGCTGAGGAACTGGCCCAGTCCCGCGGCACTCGACCGCGGGTTGCGGGAAAAGCATTGCCAGCTGCCGTCGGGCGCCTTGCCGGCCTCCGCATCGACGATCGCGGCAAGCGCGGCGGCGGGGATGCCGGTGCGCGCAGCGGCGGCGTCGAGCGTGGACGCATGGCGGCTGTTGGTGCCCAGCCCGTCGACGGGAGCGCTCGCGACGTCCGGGCAGGTGCGTGCCGGCGCAGGGCCGGACGCGGGGATGCTGGCGGTGGCCTGTGCGGCGGTCGTGATCGGGTCGCCGTTCCGGTCCGCCCGGCCGGCCAGGTCGGCGAGCAGCGCGTCGAGCCCGCTTGTGACGCCGGGGCTGCCGGCGAGCAGGGCGGCGGCGGGCGCGCGCGCCTCCCGGTCGCCGCCGAGCGCCGCCTGCCACAGCCGCTGCGACATCTCCGCCTGTGCCTGTCCATAGATGAGCGCGGCGCGCCGTTCGGGCGGCAGGGCCTGGAGCGAAAGGCGATCGATCATGGCAAAGGTCAGCCGATGGCGCGCGTCCGGGCGACGCGGCGGCGGGGCCGGCGCGCGGCGGACAGGTCGTCGATCGCGGCCTGTTCGGCGGCGGCGGCGGCACGCTCGGCATCCTCGCGGTGGCGCGCGGCAGCGGTTTCCACCGCCTGACGCTCGCCGTAACAGGCCACCGCCTCGCGGCGCAGCCGTTCCAGTCGGGCGTGCGCCGTTTCGCGATCGGCGGCGAGCCGCGCGCGCCGGTCGCGGGCGCGGGTAAAGAAGAACTCGGTCGACAGCCGGTGATCCCCCGCGGCGAGCAGGCACTCGCGGTGCAGCATCGCCTCCGCCTCGTCCCCGGCCCGTTCCAGCTGGCCCAACTCGTCCACCGCCTTGCCGATCGCGGCGCGGACCTTGTCCAGCCGGCGCTCGGCGACGCGGATCGCGGTGTCATAGGGAGTTTTCATGCCGCCATCTCCGGCGCGGGGACGAGCATCCGGCCGAGCGTCGCGAAGGTTTCGGCGGCATCGCCCCGATCGCTCTTGCCCTGGGTCAGCAGCGCCTCGAGGCCGGGGGCGAGGCGGATCGCGGCGTCCACCTCCGCGCTGGACCCGGCCTTGTACGCGCCCAGCCGGACCATCTCCTCCATGTCGCCATAGGTGGCCAGGACGCGGCGCGCGGCGAGGCGCAGCTCGTTTTCCTCGGCCGAATGGCAGCGGGGCAGGGTGCGCGACACGGATTTCAGGATATCGATCGCGGGATAGCGCCCGCGCTCGGCGATCTTGCGGGTGATGACGACATGCCCGTCGAGGATGCCGCGCACCGCGTCGGCGACCGGCTCGTTGTGATCGTCGCCATCGACCAGCACGGTGAACAGCCCAGTGATCGAACCCTGGCCGGGCAGCCCGGGGCCGGCGCGTTCCAGCAGGCGCGGCAGTTCGGCGAAGACGGTCGGGGTGTAGCCCTTGGTCGCCGGCGGCTCGCCGCTGGCCAGCCCGATCTCGCGCTGCGCCATCGCGAAGCGCGTGACCGAGTCCATCAGGCACAGCACGTGGAGCCCCTGGTCGCGGAAATGCTCGGCGATCGCCAGCGTCGTCCAGGCGGCCTGACGGCGCATCAGCGCGGGCTCGTCGGAGGTCGCGACGACCACCACCGATCGCGCCAGCCCGTCCGGTCCCAGGTCGTCCTCGACGAACTCCTGCACCTCGCGTCCACGCTCGCCGATCAGCCCGATCACCGCGACGTCGCACGCGGTCCAGCGTGCCAGCATCGACAGCAGCACCGACTTGCCGACGCCCGACCCCGCGAACAGCCCCAGCCGCTGGCCGCGACACAGCGGCGCGAACACGTCCAGCGCGCGCACCCCCGTCTCGACCTTGCCGCCGACCCGCGCGCGCCCTGCCGCGGGCGGCGGGGTGGCGCGGATCGGGCGGGGGTGAAGCCCGGCGGGAAGCGCGCCCTTGCCGTCCACCGGTCGACCCAGCCCGTCCACCATGCGCCCCAGCCACCCGTCGCACGGCCGCACCGCGAACGCACCCGCGGACAGCACCGCGCGGGTGCCCGCGGACAGGCCCTGCGGCTCGCTGAACGGCAGGCACTGGGCAAGCCCCGCGTCCAGGCCGGTCACCTCCGCCTCCACCGTGCCGCCGATCCGGATGCGCGACCCGATCCCGGCGGCGCCGGCCAGGCCGTCCACCTCGATCAGCGCGCCGCGCGCCGCCACCACCGTGCCGTAACGCTCGTCGCGCGGCAGCTCGCGGAGCGTCGTCGCCGCAGCGGCCAGCCGGTCGAGCAGCCGGGGCCGGGTCACGCCGCGACCGCCTCGATCCGGGCAATGGCGGCGGCCTCGTGGTCGATCAGCTTGCGGCAATGCCCCAGCGCGCGATACCAGTCGCCCAGCGCCACGCACTGCGCCAGCGCGACGCATGCCGCCTTGGCGTTGACCGTCTCGAACGCGGCGACCAGCTCGCCCAGCAGGGTGACGATCGCGTCCTGGTGCCGATCGCGGTTGGCCTCGTCGATATAGGCCATCATGCAGGCGTGATACAGCCGGCGGGCCGGCGTGGTCGCGTCCTCGGGCTGCATCACCTCACGCCCGCGCAGCAGCGCGACGCGGTTCTCCACCACGATCTCCGCCCGGCCCCGCGCGCGCAGCACCGCCCCGTTGACGACCATCTGCTCGCCGTCGCGCAACGTGATCCGCAAAGTCATGCACCGATCCTTCTCGACTGATAGGACCGGTATAGGAAGGATTTACCCTCCGCGGTCCGCAGACGGGAAAAACTTGCCGGGTGCGTTTTCGTGCGACCCGCGCGACCGCCGGTCCGCCCGCCCGCCTAAAAGGAGGAAAAGCCCCCATCGGGAGTTGCGATTCATGAGCCTGTATTCCGCCCTGTTCGCCGGCGTCTCCGGCCTGTCCGCCGAATCGAGCGCGATGGCCGCGGTCGCCGACAACATCAGCAACATCAACACGGTCGGCTACAAGAGCGTCGAAAGCCAGTTCTCGACCATGGTCGGCGACGGGCGTTCGTCGAGCCGCTATTCGGCGGGCGGGGTCAATGCCGCGCCCAAGGCGCTGATCTCCAAGCAGGGCCTGCTCCAGGCGTCGACCAGCGCCACCGATATCGGGCTGGAAGGGCAGGGCTTCTTCGTGACCCGCACCGGCATGGGCAAGGACACCGGCGTGGCGCTGACCCGCGCCGGCTCGTTCATGCCCAACAAGGAAGGCTATCTGACCAACGCGGCCGGGCTGTACCTGCAGGGGTGGCGGCTCGACGCGGCGGGCAAGTACACCAACACGGGCAGCGCCGCCGCGCTGGAGCCGGTGCGGCTGAGCGACCTGACCGGCACCGCGGCAGCGACCACCAAGGTCGCGATCCGCGCCAATTTCCAGTCGACCGAGACGATCAAGACCGCCGCCTACACCGCCGGCGGCATGGCCGCGGGCACCACCACGCCGGACTTCTCCCGATCGGTCGACATCTACGACGCGCAGGGCGGGGTCCACCGCATGACGCTGAGCGTCGTCAAGCGCGGCGCCAACGAGTGGGCGGGCGAGCTCCACGTCGTGCCCCCGACCGACGTGGCGGTGGCCCCCGGCACGACGCCGGGCCTGCTCGCCAGCGGCGCCGTCCGGTTCAATCCGGACGGCAGCCTCGATCGGGCCGGCAGCACCCCGGCGCTGTTCGGATCGGTTTCGCCGACCTGGACCAACGCCGCCGCATCGCTGCCGATCAAGCTCGATTTCGGCGACGACGACGGGCTGAACGGCTTTACCCAGTTCGGCAGCGCCTCGTCCGTCATCTCGCAGGCGGTGGACGGCGGGCCGCTCGGCAACGTCGCCTCCGTCAACATCTCGGACAAGGGCGTGGTCAGCGCGATCTTCGAGAACGGGACGACGCGCGCGGTCTTTCAGCTGCCGGTCGCCACCGTCGCCAATCCCGACGGGCTGATCCGCGTCACGGGCAACAGCTACGCGATCTCCGACCAGTCGGGCGCGTTCGCGATCAACGCGCCCGGCGACCTTGGCGCGGGCAAGATCTCCGCGTTCAAGCTGGAAGCGTCCACCGCCGACCTGGCGCAGGAGTTCACCAACATGATCCGGTTCCAGCGCGCCTACAGCGCGTCGTCCAAGATCATCACCACGGTGGACGACATGCTCCAGGAAGTCA
>Ga0325401_1000061_pt1 | contig 58744 bp, 49 predicted proteins | sample PopdelMetagenome_FD_205666 | JGI IMG/M metagenome (GOLD analysis project Ga0325401, IMG submission 205666) | Populus deltoides microbial communities from Bellville, Georgia, United States - Xylem-PdKOR-R2 | ecosystem: Host-associated > Plants > Phyllosphere > Stem > Wood/Secondary xylem | place...
CTTCGCCCGCCGCCTCAAGACGCTCAGCGGCCTCACACCCTACGAATACATCGCCAAGATCTGGACGTCAGAGCCAGACCGATTCATCGTCAACCCGATCCACCAGATACCGGGACTGAACACCTAGAAAGCACATGCATCAGTAATCGCGGCGCTTACGCGATTGCGGGCAAATCTCTTCCGAACCGCCAATTCCATACCCCTATTCGGGGGCAAGGATGACGATCGGTCGGCAACAGCCGTAAGGTGGACCGACCGCGCCTCATCATCCCCGTCAGGCAGGCGTTGGGTCACGCCATCGCCGGTCCGCGATCGCTCGGGGGGCTGGCGTTGCCTTTCCGTTCCACGGTAGGACGCGTCCCGTGTTCCCCCACCCCGCCCTTCATGCCAGCCATTCGGGTATCTGGATCGCGGATGGCGAGGGGACGCGCGCGGTGGGGCGGGGCGAGGCGATCCGGATCGCGGCGGATACCCCGGTGATCCTGCTCAACGCGGCGCTGATCGGGCAGCGGCTGGGCTATGCCGAGCTGTCGGGGCTCGACCTGCTCGAACTGTTCGCGTTCATCCACCCGGCGCGGTTCGCGGTACCCACGCCCCGGGGGCTGGCGCGGGCGGTGGACCTGTCGCCGCCGACGGCGGACGAGGATGTCGCGGCGTTCCTGCTCGAAGCCGCCGCCGCGCTGATCGCGGTGCCCGATGGCGACTGGGCGGAGCGCGAGGGGGCGTGGAGCGGGCTCCAGTCGCTGTCGCGGCTGCGCTGGCCCTGGGCGCCGCTGCTCGGCGCGGCGATCAGGCGTCCGCGCGAGCATGAGCGCTGGCTGTTCGCGACCCTGCCCGAATGGGAAGAGGCCGCTCCTCGCCCCGCCCCGCGTACCGTCTCGATCGACCCTGCCGACACGCAGGCGAGGCTTGCCGCAGTCACCGGCGCCGGGGCGGAGGTCCGCGCCGGACAGCGCGCCTTTGCCGCCGCCGCGACCGAGGCGTTCGAGCCGCGGGTGGTCCGCGATGCACCCAATCTGGTGCTGGCGGAGGCGGGAACGGGAATCGGCAAGACGCTGGGCTATCTCGCGCCGGCCAGCCTGTGGGCCGAGCGCGCGGGCGGGCCGGTATGGATATCCACCTATACTAAGGCGCTCCAGCGGCAGCTGGGGCAGGAGGCGGCGCGGGTCTATCCCGACGCCGCCGCGCGCCGGACCAAGGTGGTGACCCGCAAGGGACGCGAGAACTACCTGTGCCTCCTCAACCTGGAGGACGCGTTGCAGGGCGGGTTCGCCGGCCGCGCAGCCGTGTTCGCGCAACTCGCCGCGCGCTGGGGGGCCTACACCGCGGATGGCGACATGGTCGGCGGCGACCTGCCGGGCTGGCTGCCGACGCTGTTCCGCCGCAACGCCCCCGCGGCGCTGACCGACCGGCGCGGCGAGTGCGTCTATGCCGGCTGTCCGCATTACCGGAAGTGCTTCATCGAGCGTGCCGCCCGGGCGAGCGCGGAGGCGGACATCGTCATCGCCAACCATGCGCTGGTGATGGTCAACGCCGCGCGCGGGCGCGAGACGCAGACCCGGCCGACCCGCTACGTCTTCGACGAAGGGCACCACCTCCACGATGCCGCCGACGCGATGTTCGGGGTGGCGCTGACCGGTGGCGAGACGATCGAGCTCCGGCGCTGGATCCTGGGTCCCGAAGCGGGCGGGCGCGGGCGGCGGCGGGGGTTGCAGGCGCGCCTGTCGGACGTCGCGAGCTATGACGAGGGCGGCGCGCGGGCGATCGCGGACGCGGTCGATGCCGCCCGCCACCTCGCCAGCGACGGGTGGTTGCAACGCATCGCCGATGGCGAGCCGTTCGGCCCGGTCGAGGCGCTGCTGGCGGCAGTGCGCGGACTGGCCTTTGCGCGGGCGCCGAGCGAGGGCGATGCGGGGTACGGGCTGGAAACCGAACTAGCCGAGCCCTCCCCCGAACTGATCGACGCGGCCGGCCCCGCGGCGGCGGCACTGGACGCGCTGGTGCGGCCGCTGGTGGCGCTGGGGCGGCGGCTGGAAGCGGTGCTCGCCGATGCTCCCGACTGGCTCGACGGGCCGGCGCGGGCGCGGGTGGAGGGGGCGATCGCCTCGATCGGCTGGCGCGCGGAGCTGGTGGGGGCGTGGCTGGCGCTGCTCGCGCGTGTCGGCGGCCCGGCCGATCCGGACCATGTCGACTGGCTCGCGGTCGACCGCGCGGAGGGGCGCGAATATGACGCCGGCCTCCACCGCCGCTGGCTCGACCCGACCCGGCCGTTCGCGGAAAGCGTGCTCAAGTCCGCGCATGGCGTGCTCGTCACCTCGGCGACGTTGCGGGGCGGGGGCGACTGGTCGGTGGCCGAGGCGCGCGCGGGTGCTCCTCACCTCCCCCGCGCGCCAGCACGCTTCGCGGTCGACAGCCCGTTCGACTATCCGGCGCAGTCGGAGGTGCTGATCGTCACCGACGTCAAGCGCGGTGACGTGTCGGCGCTCGCCAACGCCTATGCGCGGCTGATCGAGGCGGCGGACGGGGGGACGTTGGGACTGTTCACCGCGATCCGGCGATTGCGCGGGGTCCATGCGCGGATCGCCGACCGGCTGGCCCGTGCGGGGCTGCCGCTCCACGCGCAGCATGTCGACCCGATCGACACGGGCACGCTGGTCGACATCTTCCGCGACGACCGGCGCTCGAGCCTGCTGGGCACCGATGCGTTGCGCGACGGGGTGGACGTCGCGGGCGACTCACTGCGGGTGGTGGTGATGGAGGGGGTGCCGTGGCCCAAGCCGTCGGTGCTCCACGCTGCGCGGCGGCTCGCGGGGGCGGAGGGCGGGTCGGCCTATGACGACCGCATCGTCCGCGCGCGGCTAGCGCAGGCGTTTGGACGGCTGATCCGGCGCAGCGACGACCGGGGGGTGTTCGTGCTGCTGTCCGCGGCCTGTCCGACGCGGCTGCTGTCCGCCTTTCCGCCGGGGGTGACGGTGGCGCGGGTGCCGCTCGACGAGGCGGTGGCGCGGGTCGCGGCACGGCTTTCCTCGCCGGCGGCGATCGGGCAAAGGGAGCCCGTCGCCTGAGGAGTAGCCCCGTGAAGACGCTGACGCTGATGCGCCACGCCAAGTCGGGCTCCGGGTCGGACGCTGGGTCGGGATCAGGCTCCGACGACAGCGCGATGCGCGACTTCGACCGGCGGCTCAACGCCAAGGGACGGCGTGCGGCGGCGGCGGTCGGGCGGCATCTGCGCGGGCTGGGGCTCGGCTTCGACCACCTCGTCGCCTCGCCCGCCGTCCGGGTAACCGAAACGCTGGCGGAGGCGGGCGCGGCGTTCGGGGCGCGGCCCAACCCGGTGTGGGACAAGCGGCTCTATCTAGCTTCGGCGGCGACCCTGCTCGACGTGGTGCGCGAACAGGACGACGCGGCGGGCCGGGTTCTGCTTGCGGGGCACAATCCGGGGCTGGAGGACCTGCTCGCGCTGCTGGTGCCCCCCGCGCGCGAAGGCCTGCGCGCGGAAGCGGCGCGCAAATACCCGACCGCGACCGTGGCGGAGCTGTCGCTCCCGATCGACCGGTGGGGCGCGGTGGAACCTGGAACGGCGACGCTGACCCGCTTCATCCGGCCGCGCGACCTGGACCCGAGCCTGGGGCCGGAGGAGTAGGAGCGGACGTCGGCCCAGAGATGGCGTCGAACCGATCCGTTCGTGCCGAGCGACGTCGAAGCACGGGCGTCGCGTGGTGGTTCGGGACGTGCCCTCCGACTGCGCTCAGGGCGAACGGCGGTGAGGCGGTGTGATGGCATCGTGCTCCAGGGCCGCGCCCGGGCGCTGCACCATCGATACGAGGAAGCCGGGACTACGATCCATCGCAGCATCCCGCTCGTGGTGACCCGATAGCGGGGCTGCGACTCAGGGGCGGAGTGGCGGGGCTGGCCGGCCGCTCGCGGCTACCCCTTCCCGAACAGCGCCTTGAGCCCCGCCAGCGGGCCGGTCTGGACCTCGTCCTCGCCGACCACGCCGGCGGCGCGGAGGATCTCGGCGGCGTGGGGGCTGCGGGGGAAGGGGTCGAGGGCGAGGGCCATCGTCTCGGCGGCGGCTTCGCCCAGGTCGATCGCGCCGCCCTCGATCTCGATCGTGTCGAGCGCGTCGTCGGCGAGTTCGATCTCCTCCTCGGTCCCACCCGGCTCGACGAAGCGGAGCGACACCGTCTCGCGCACGGCCGCGGGGAGCGGGTCGCCGGTGGCGGAGCAGGGCTGGACCACCTTGGCCTCGACCGTTCCCGCGGCCAGGATCGTGTCGCCTGCGCGGTGGACGGCGAAGCGCGCAGCGAGGCGGTCGACCGCGACCAAGCCGAAGCGGCGGGCAACCGCGGCCCGCTCGGCGGCGTTCGCCTCGATCGCGACCTCGCGCGCGCCTTCGCCGATCGTGTCGATGCGTTCGGGGCGGCTGAACTCGGGAGTCATGGCAGCTCACCACGTTCGAGCGCGGGCAGCGGGGCGGCGGCGAGATGATCGCGGAAAGCCAGCAGCGCGCGCTCGACATGGGCCAGCGCGGGCGCAGGCGGCGCCTCGCCCCGGTACAGGTTGCGGACCAGCGCCTCCCCCAGCGTTCCGGTCGCCAGCGCGTCGCGATAGGCGCCGAGCCGGCCGCCGAGCATCGCCATCATGCGCCCGATCCGCTTGCCCACGACGATGTCGCCGATCCCCGCCTGGCGGATCTGCCCGTCCATGTCGTCGACGAAGCGTTCGGCCGCGGCGACTGACAGCCGGGCGGCGGCGGGGTCGGTTTCCAGCCGCAGCAGCACAAACGACAGCACCGCGGCAATCGCGTCGAAGCGGCCGTCGACGGTATCGGGCACCGCGCCGTCGACAAACCAGTGCGGCGCGCGCGCACGGGCCACCGCCGCCTCGTAGAGCGGCAGGCCGGTTTCGTCCTGCCGCCCCAACACCTTGTCCCACCAGCGCAAATGGCGTCTCCCGAGCCCGGTGCTTGTTTCGGCCGGGCGGCTGGCATATCGAACCTCGTGCCGCATCCCGCAAGCGGCGCCTGTTCGGAGTATCCCATGCCGCTCGTCCTCCGCCACGCGGTTCTCGCCGGCGCGCTTGTCCTCACCGCCGCCGGCTGTGCGCCGGTGCGATCGCATCAGGGCTATGTGGTCGATGTCGACCTGGTCAACTCGGTCCAGCCGGGCGTCGACAACCGCCAGTCGGTGCAGCAGACGCTGGGCAAGCCCACCGTGCAGAGCCAGTTCGCCGGCCAGTCGGGCGGGGGGGACTGGTATTACTTGGCCCGCGACAGCGCCAACCTGGCGTTCCGCAATCCCCGGCCGACCAACCAGATCGCGATCCAGATCAGCTTCGACGCCGCCGGCACGGTGACCGCGGTCCGCCGTTCGGGCACCGAACAGGTCGCATCGGTCGATCCGTCGGGCAAGGTGACGCCGACGCTGGGGCGCAAGCGCGGGTTCTTCCAGGACCTGTTCGGCAACATCGGCACCGTGGGGGCCGCGGGTGGCGGCGCCGGCGGGGCGGGGGGCGGTGGCGCCGGGCGGTAGCCCCCTTCCGTTCGCCTTCGAGCTGGTCGAAGAACAGGGCTTGGACAGGCGCAGCCCGAGCGGTCGAGGCGGGAGCTCGACACGGGCGTGAACCCCGTGTCGTCGAAGCTCGGCTATGCCGAGCCCGGCCGGGCGCAGTTGTTTCGGGCTTAGCCCGCACCGGCGCGGGCGTGGCCGCGCCTAGAGCTTGCCCGTCAGTTCCGGCACGACCTTGAACAGGTCGCCAACCAGACCGACGTCCGCGACCTGGAAGATCGGCGCGTCGTCGTCCTTGTTGATCGCGATGATGACCTTGGAGTCCTTCATCCCCGCCAGATGCTGGATCGCGCCGGAGATGCCGACCGCGACGTAGATCTCGGGCGCGACGATCTTGCCGGTCTGGCCGACCTGATAGTCGTTGGGCGCATAGCCTGCATCCACCGCCGCGCGGGATGCCCCGACGCCCGCGCCCAGCTTGTCCGCGAGCGGATCGATCAGCGCGTGGAACTGCTCGGCTGAGCCCAGCGCGCGACCGCCCGAGACGATCACCTTGGCGCTGGTCAGTTCGGGACGGGCGTTGGCCGCGATTTCCGAGCCGACATAAGACGAGATGCCCTTGTCCCCCGTGGCGGCGACCGGCTCGACGGTGCCGGTACCCCCGGTCGCCTCGGCCTTGTCGAAGGCGGTGCCGCGCGCGGTGACCACCAGCTTGGCGTCCGCGGTCCTGACAGTGGCGATCGCGTTGCCGGCGTAGATCGCGCGAGTGAAGGTGTCCGGCCCCTCGACCGAGAGGATGTCGGACACCTGCATCACGTCGAGCAGCGCAGCGACGCGGGGGGCGATATTCTTGCCGGTGGTGGTGGCCGGGACGACAAAGGCATCGTGATGGCCCATCAACTCGACCACCAGCGGCGCGACGTTCTCGGCCAGCGCGTGCGCATAGGCGGCATCGTCCGCGACGTGGACCTTGCCGACGCCCGCGATCTGCGCCGCGGCCTGCGCGACCGCGTCGACGCCCTCGCCCGCGACGAGCAGGTGGACCTCGCCGAGCTTCCTGGCGGCGGTGACCGTCGACAGGGTGGCATCCTTGATGTTCGAGCCGTCATGCTCAACCCAGACCAGCGTCTTCATGGCTTTGTTCCTCCTCGTCCGAAAGCTCTGCCCCTGGGGTTCCGGATGTGTGCTTCGACTTCGCTCGGCACGAACGGGAGGGGATCCCTATGCCCTCCCCCTTGTACGATCAAGACTTGGCGATGCCCATCGCGGCGAGCCTGGTGACCAGTTCGTCGACATCGGCGACCTTGACCCCGGCGCTGCGCTTCGACGGTTCGGCGACGTGGACCACCGTGTGGCGGGGGGCGACATCGACGCTATAGTCGGCAGGCGTCTTCTGCGCCATCGGCTTGCTCTTGGCCTTCATGATGTTGGGCAGGCTGGCGTAGCGCGGCTCGTTGAGGCGCAGGTCGGTGGTGATGATCGCGGGCAGCGTCAGCCGGTCGGTCTCAAGCCCGCCATCGACCTCGCGGGTCACCGTGACGGCGCCGTCGGCCAGTTCAACCTTGGAGGCAAAGGTGCCCTGCGCCCAGCCGAGCAGCCCGGCGAGCATCTGGCCGGTCTGGTTGTTGTCGTCGTCGATCGCCTGCTTGCCGAGGATCACGAGGTCGGGGCTCTCCTCCGCGACGATCGCCTGGAGGAGCTTGGCGACGCCCAGCGGCTCGACCCGAGTCTCGGCGACGATCAGGATCGCGCGGTCCGCGCCCATCGCGAGCGCGGTGCGGCAGGTTTCCTGCGCCTTCTGCTCGCCGATCGAGACCACGACGATCTCCGTGGTGCCCCCCGCCTTAATCGCGGCTTCCTTGAGCCGGATCGCTTCCTCGACGGCGATCTCGTCAAAGGGGTTCATGCTCATCTTGACGTTGGCGAGGTCGACCCCCGACCCGTCCGCCTTCACGCGGGGCTTCACATTGTAGTCAAGCACGCGCTTGACGGGCACCAAGACCTTCATCGCCGTCCTCTCGCTGTTTCCGCAGCCGTACGGTGCCCAATTGGCGCGGGAGAGCCGCTTTCGCAAGTCCGGTATGGCCGGGCCGCGATGCCGTAGCGGCGATCCGGCCCTGCGACGGCGCCAATCGCCGAAACGGTATTCCGCCCCTCCCCCGGCAGCGTGGAAGGTCAGTAAAGGTCAGCCCGACGCGTGTGTCCGACAGAACGGCGGGGCGGCGGGTCGCCGGTCTGCCGCTCCCGATAGGGCGGCCGGGGCGTGTAGGACAGCCCCGGCCGCTTACCTGTCAGGCGACCTTCTTCACCTCCGCGACGATCTTCTGCGCGGCGTCGCCCAGGTCGTTGGCGGGGACAATGGCGAGGCCGGAGTTGGCGAGAATGTCTTTGCCCGCCTGGACGTTGGTCCCTTCGAGACGGACGACGAGCGGCACCTGGAGGTTCACCTCCCTGGCGGCGGCGACGATGCCGTCGGCGATGATGTCGCAGCGCATGATGCCGCCGAAGATGTTGACCAGGATCCCCTTCACATTGGGATCGCCCAGGATGATCTTGAACGCGGCAGTCACCTTTTCCTTGTTGGCGCCTCCGCCGACGTCGAGGAAGTTGGCCGGGAACATGCCGTTGAGCTTGATGATGTCCATCGTCGCCATCGCCAGGCCGGCGCCGTTGACCATGCAGCCGATGTCGCCGTCGAGCTTGATGTACGCCAGGTCGTACTTCGACGCCTCCAGCTCCATCGCGTCCTCCTCGGTGGTGTCGCGCAGCTCGAGCAGGTCCTTGTGGCGGAACATGGCGTTGCCGTCGAAGCCGACCTTGGCGTCGAGCACCATCAGCTTTCCGTCGTCCGTGACGGCGAGCGGGTTGATCTCGATCTGCTCGGCATCGGTGCCCAGGAACGCATCGTACAGCTTGGCCGCGACGTTCGCCGCCTGCTTGGCGAGATCGCCCTTGAGCTCGAGCGCGGCGGCGACGGCGCGGCCGTGATGGGGCATGAAGCCGGTCGCGGTGTCGATGTCGATCGAGTGGATCTTTTCGGGCGTGTCGTGCGCCACCGTTTCGATGTCCATGCCGCCTTCGGTGGAGGCGACCATCGAGACCCGGCCGGTCGCGCGGTTGACCAGCAGCGCGAGGTAGAACTCCTTGGCGATGTCGACGCCGTCGGTGACGTAGAGGCGGTTGACCTGCTTGCCCGCGTCGCCGGTCTGGACGGTGACCAGCGTGTTGCCGAGCATGTCGGTCGCCGCCGCGCGCACCTCGTCGCCGGTGCGCGCGAGGCGGACGCCGCCCTTGGCATCGGGGCCGAGCTCCTTGAACTTGCCCTTGCCGCGGCCGCCGGCATGGATCTGCGCCTTGACCACGAACAGCGGCCCCGGCAGCTTGCCCGCGGCCGCCACCGCTTCCTCGACGCTCATCGCGGCGAAACCGGCGGGAACGGGGACGCCGAACTTGGCCAGCAGCTCCTTGGCCTGATATTCGTGGATGTTCATGGGGCGCGGCCTCGTGCAGGGATCGAAGAAACCGGTCGGCTAAAGCACAGGGCGGTAGGCAAATCCACCCCTGCGCCCCTATATACACCATCATGAGCTGGCCCGTCGGCATCCTCCTGTTCGTCCTCACCACGCTGGGCATGGAGGGGTTCGCCTATGCCGCGCACCGGTGGATCATGCACGGACCCGGCTGGTTCCTGCATCGCAGCCACCATCGCCCGCGGTCGGGCAAGTGGGAATGGAACGACCTGTACGCGGTGATCTTCGCGGTGCCGTCGTTCCTGCTGATCTTCGGGGCGTTGCAGCTGGGCTGGTGGCCGGGACTGGTGTGGATCGGGGCGGGGGTCGCGGCCTATGGCGCGATCTATTTCGGGTTCCACGACGTCATCGTCCACGAGCGCATCCCGACCCGTTTCCTGCCGCGGTCCCGCTATCTGAAGCGAATCGTCCAGTCGCACCGGCTGCACCATGTGGTGGAGACGCGCGAGGGCAACGTGTCGTTCGGATTCCTGGTCGCGCCCGACCCCGCCGGGCTCAAGGCCGAGTTGAAGCGGCGGCAACAGACGCGCCACGGCGGCCGGGTTCGGGCACCGCGCACCAAGGCGGACGCGCGAACGTTGGCGGAAAAGTAACCATTAGGCGTGCAAGACTCGGCGCCATGGAACACCCGGTCTTCACGCCGCCCTTCGCGCCGGTCGATGGCGACGAACTCCGCCGATCGCTACGCCGTGCGGTCAAGATGCGCGCCCATCTTCGCGATCGGGGGCAGACCAAGTTCGAGATCGACGTGGTCGACCTGTCGCTTGCGGGCTTTCGCGCCGAAACCAGCTTCACCCTGTGGCCGGGGACGATCGTGTGGCTGACGCTGCCGGGCCTGGCACCGATGGAAGCGGTGGTCGCGTGGCGGGACAAGTTCCAATATGGCTGCGCCTTCCAGCGACCGCTCCACCCGGCGGTGTTCGACCACATCGTCGCGCTTGGCAACCGGTGAGGCGGATCGCGCTGGTTCTGGCATTGGCGCTTGCGGGCGGGATCGCGACCGGCGCGCCGGCACAGACGGTGGCCGACGACGTCCGCTGCCTGTTCCTGAGCAACGCGTTCGCGACCGCGGCCAAGGACGAGCCGGCCCGGCGCGTGTCGACGCTGACGCGGGCGTTCTACCTCGGGCGGCTGAACGGGCGCGCGACGCAGGCGGCGCTGGCCGCGGCAATCAAGGCGCAGGGGGCGGGGGTGACGGCGGCACAGGCACCGGCGGCGATGGGAGCCTGCGCCAAGCGCGCCGAGGTCGCCGAACGGCAGATGGCGGCGGTGGCGCAACGCGCGCGGCCCGCGGCCCGGGCTGGAGCTAGGGCGGGGCAACCGCGCAAGTAGCGAGACTGCGCCGGATCGCGGCGTTGCTGATCCATGTGTCTGAAAGATAGGTGAAAGGTCGCGGGCCCGACGCCCCCTTGTGCCGCGTTCTGGTGGGACTTCTCAAGGAGTTTCCCATGACCATCACCAAGATCCTGCTCGCTACCATTGCGGTGGTCGGGCTCGGCACCGGCGCCATCGCGCAGACCAGCGGCAGCGCGGGTGGAAGCAGCAGCGGCCAGTCGGGCGCGTCATCGAGCGGCAGCACCATGGGCCGCTCGGGTGCGTCCAGCCGGTCCGGCACCAAGGCGACGAACACTCGCCGCGCAGGCACCAAGGCGCGTTCGACCCGCGGCAGCAGCAGCGCGCCCCGCTCGGGCGGCATGCGCAACGGGTCGATGGGCGGCACCGCGGGCGCGTCGGCGAGCGACATGTCGGGCGCGTCCGGCGCGGGCGGCACGTCCAGCATAGGCGGCACGTCCAGCATAGGCGGCACTGGCGGGATGGCCGGCACGTCCGGCACCGGTGGGATGGGCAGCACGTCGAGCACGGCTGGCAGCACCCCGCAATAAGCCCTCGACCTCGAGCTGACGGCGGCGCGTCGGCGGCACAACGCCCCCGGCGCGCGGTCGGCTGTCAGTCGAACAGCGACGACACGCTGGTCTCGTCGGCGATCCGCTTGATCGCCTCGCCCAGCAGCGGCGCGATGGGGAGGTGGCGGATCTTGTTCACCGGCCCGACCGTCTCGTGATTGCCGATCGAATCGGTGATGACCAGCTCACGCAATGCCGAGCCCTCGACCCGCGCGACCGCGCCGCCCGACAGCACGCCATGGGTGACATAGGCGACCACATCCTGCGCGCCCGCCTCGCGCAGCGCCGCGGCGGCGTTGCACAGGGTGCCCGCCGAATCGACGATGTCGTCGACCAGGATGCAGCAGCGGCCCTCGACCTCGCCGATGATGTTCATCACCTCCGATTCGCCCGCACGCTCGCGCCGCTTGTCGACGATCGCGAGCGGGGCGTTGTCGAGCCGCTTGGCGAGAACGCGGGCGCGCACCACGCCGCCGACGTCGGGGGAGACGACCATCAGGTTGCGGCCCCGGAAGCGCGCCTGGATGTCCGCGCTCATGACGGGGGCGGCGTAGAGATTGTCGGTGGGGATATCGAAGAAGCCCTGGATCTGCCCGGCGTGCAGATCGACCGACAGCACCCGGTCCGCGCCCGCCACCGTGATGAGGTTGGCGACCAGCTTGGCCGAGATCGGGGTGCGCGGGCCGGGCTTCCGGTCCTGCCGGGCATAGCCCATGTACGGGATTACCGCAGTGATCCGCTTGGCCGACGCGCGCTTCAACGCGTCGATCATGATGAGCAGTTCCATCAGGTTGTCGTTGGCGGGAAAGCCGGTCGACTGGAGCACGAACACGTCCTCGCCGCGGACATTCTCCTGAATCTCGACAAAGATCTCCTCGTCGGCGAAGCGGCGCACCAGCGCCTCGGTCAGGGGAAGCTCGCAATAGTCGGCGATCGCCTGCGCCAGCGGCAGGTTGGCGTTGCCGGTCATCAGTTTCATGGGCGCGCCCCTCCCCGCTCAAGGCGCGGGTTCCTTAGGCCGGTGTCACGGAACCGCAAAGAGGTTTGCCGCCGTCGGTGGTTGGGAGGCTTTGCCGCGGTCGGTGGTCGGGGAGGGTGTCGTCGCGGGCGGGTGGGGGTTTGCCGCTGGGGTCGTGGGGGATAGGGCATGGGTCATGATCGTCACCCGCTTCGCGCCCTCGCCCACCGGTCGGCTCCACGTCGGCAACATCCGCACCGCGCTGCACAACTGGATGTGGGCGCGAAAGCATGGGGGGCGCTTCCTGCTGCGGATCGACGACACCGATGCCGAGCGGTCGGAGGAGCGCTTCGTCGACGCGATCCGCGCGGACCTGACGTGGCTGGGGCTCGTACCTGATGGCGAGGTGCGCCAGTCGGCGCGGTTCGTGCTGTACGAGGCGCGATTCGCCGCGCTGGCGGCGGCGGGGCGGGTGTATCCCGCCTATGAGACCAGCCAGGAGCTGGAGCTGAAGCGCAAGGTGCAGCTGGGGCGCGGCCTGCCGCCGGTGTACGACCGGGCGGCGCTGAGCCTGACCGACGCCGACCGGGCGCGGCTGGAGCAGGACGGGGTGCGGCCGCACTGGCGGTTCCGGCTCGACCACCACGCGCCGATCGTCTGGGATGACCTGATCCGCGGGCCGCAGCGGTTTGATCCCGGATCGATGAGCGACCCGGTGGTGCGGCGCGCGGACGGGTCGTGGCTCTACATGCTCCCTTCCGCGATCGACGATGTCGAGATGGGGGTCAGTCATGTCGTGCGCGGCGAGGACCATGTGTCGAACACCGCGCTCCAGCTCCAGATGTTCGCGGCGATGGCGGCCGAGCCCCCCGCGTTCGCGCACGAGGCGCTGCTGACGGGATCGGAGGGCAAGCTGTCCAAGCGGCTGGGCGCGATGGGGGCGGACCATTTCCGTGAGGTCGGGATCGAGCCCGCGGCGATCGTGTCGTTGCTGGCGCGGATCGGGACCAGCGATCCGGTCGAGCCGGTGACCGATCCGACCCCGCTGGTCGACACGCTGGACTTTGCGCGATTCGGGCGGGCGCCGGCGCGGTTCGACGAGGGCGAGCTGGCGCAGGTCAACGCGCGGGTGATCCATCAGCTGCCCCACGCGGCGGTGGCGGCGCGGCTGCCCGCGGGGATGGGCGCGGACGGATGGGCGGCGATCCGGCCCAATCTGTCGACGGTGGTCGAGGCGGCGGACTGGTGGGGAGTAGTCGAGGGACCGGTCGACGCCGCGGCCGACCCCGCCGACCGCGGGCTGCTCGACCGGGCGGCGGCGCTCGCGGAGGCGGCGGACTGGGCGGGCGACCCGTGGCACGCACTGACCGCGGCGCTCAAGGCCGAGACGGGGCGGAGCGGCAAGGCGCTGTTCCTGCCGCTGCGCCGCGCGCTGACCGGGCGCGAGCGGGGGCCGGACATGGCGGCGCTGCTGCCGCTGATCGGGCGCGCCCGCGCGGTGGCCCGGCTGCGCGCGGGGTAAACGGGCGGGGGGGGACGGCGGGCCGCCGAGACCCCGCTTGCCTCACAGGTGTTATGGTGTAACATCATATCGTCGGCCGGGAGTCGGCCGGCAGGAGAGACGATCGGGAGACATAGGATGTACGCGGATCGTGCCAATGGACGACGCTTCAACCCGGCGAGCCTGGGACTGGGGCTGGGAGTCAACGCGGCGCTGGTGGGGGCGCTGCTATATGCGAACCCCGACATCATGCCGGTGACCCCGCGCAAGCCGCTGGTGCCGATCGACTACACGCCCCAGCCGCCACCCCCGCCCGAGCCGGTGCCGCAGCCCCCGCCCAACCCCCGGGCCGCCGACCCGGCGCCGGCACCCCGGCCGCGGCCGGATGTGAGCGAGGCACCGATCACCAGCGGCGACCCGTTCGTCCTGCCGCCCGCACCGCCGCTGCCCGCCGATCCCGGTCCGATCGCCGGCACCGGCGAGGGCGCGGGGCCGGTCGCGCCGCCCGCGCCGCCGCCGGTGACGGTCGCGCCTGCGACCGACGCGCGCTATGCCGACGACTATCAGCCCCCCTATCCCGCCGACGAGCGCCGAGCGGGCAATGCGGGGCGCGTGGTCGCGCGGGTGCTGGTCGGCGTCGACGGGCGGGTCAAGCGGATCGAGCGGGTCAGCGCCACCTCCGACGCGTTCTGGCGCGCGACCGAGGACCGGGCGCTGCGCCGCTGGCGGTTCCGGCCGGGCACCCGCGACGGGGTGGCGGTGGAAGCGTGGCGGACGATGGCGCTGACGTTCCGGATGGAGGATTGAGCCAGGGGGCGGAGGGCTGGCCGATGCCGCCTTTCGCCCCTATCTTGTCCGCCATGCGCTATCTCAGCCGCTTCTCCCCCTTGCGCGCGGGCCGCGACCTGCGCTTCTTCCTCGCCTCGCGCCAGCCGCATGAACTGTGGTTCCTGATCGCGGCGATGGGCATCACCGGGTTCCTGATCTACGCCTTTGCGCACGACAGCTATGTGGAGCCGGTGTACCGGCCGCAGATCACCTATGTGCAGCAATGGTCCGCCGACCGGACGGACGCGCAGATCAAGGCGCAGCAGGCGATCGACGGCCCCGCCAAGCAGCGCGCGCTGGCCGAGCGCCGCCGTGCGGACGAGGCGCGGCGGGCCGGGTTCAGGAAGCTGGACGACGCCATGAGCAAATGGGGGCTCTAGCCCGGCGCTGGATGGGGGCCGCGCTGGCGCTGGGCGAGCGGACGCGCGGGGCGAGCGCGCCCAATCCCAATGTCGGCTGCGTGATCGTGCGCGACGGCCGGGTCGTCGGGCGCGGCTGGACCCGGGCGGGGGGGCGTCCCCATGCCGAGGCGATGGCGCTAGCCGAGGCGGGCGAGGCGGCACGGGGCGCGACCGTCTACACCACGCTGGAGCCGTGCGCGCACCGCTCGACCCGCGGGCCGGCGTGCGCCGACCTGCTGGTCGCGGCAGGGCCGGCGCGGGTGGTGGCGGCGCTGGTCGATCCCGATCCGCGCACCGCGGGGCGGGGGCTGGCGCGGCTGGCCGCGGCGGGCATCGCGACCGCGACCGGGGTGTGCGACGGCGCGGCACGGGCGGCGATGGCGGGGTTCCTGACCCGGCAGGCGCTTGGACGGCCGTTCGTGACGCTGAAGCTCGCGCTGTCGCTCGACGGCGCGGTGGCGATGGCGGACGGGCGCAGCCGCTGGATCACGGGGGCCGAGGCGCGGGCGCACGCGCATGGCGAACGCAGCCGCCACGCCCTGATCTGTGTCGGGCGGGGGACGTGGGACGTGGACGCGCCGCGGCTCGACGTGCGGCTGGCGGGACTGGAGGAGCGGTCGCCGGTGCGGGTCGTGCTGTCGCGCCGGCCCCCTGCCGCCGGGCATCGCGGACCGCCGAGCGAAATGGTGTGGATCGACCGGCCCGAGGCGATCGCCGACCTGCGCGGGGATCACCTGCTGGTGGAGGGGGGCGCGGGAGCGGCGGCGGCGTTCCTGCGCGCCGACCTGGTCGACCGGCTGCTGGTGTATCGCGCGCCGATCGTGATGGGGGGCGGGATGACGTTGCCTGCGATCGGGCTGGACACGCTCGCCGACGCGCATGGGCGCTGGCGGCTCGACGATGCGCGGCGGCTTGGCGCGGACCGGCTCGAAGTGTACGGGCGAGGGTAGATGTTTACCGGGATCGTCACCGACATCGGCCGGATCGCGGCCGTCGAGCCACGCGGCGATACCCGCGTCATCGTTGAAACCGCCTATGACACCGCCAGCGTCGACCTAGGCGCGTCGATCGCGTGTTCGGGGGTCTGCCTGACGGTGGTCGAGATCGGGCCGGGCTGGTTCGCGGTGGACGTGTCGGGGGAGACGATCGCGCGCACCGCGGGCGACCAGTGGCGCGAGGGCCGGGCGCTCAACCTGGAACGCGCGGCGCGGCTGGGGGACGAACTGGGCGGGCATATCGTCACCGGCCATGTCGACGGGGTGGCCGAGGTGGTGGAGATCGAGCCCGACGGCGATTCGCGCCGGATCGGGTTGGCGGTGCCGGCCGCGATCGCGCCGTTCCTGGCGACCAAGGGATCGGTGACGATCGACGGGGTGTCGCTGACCGTCAACGCGGTCGAGGACATGGCCGAGGGCACCCGCTTCTGGGTCAACGTCATCCCGCATACCCAGGGGGCGACGACGCTGGGGAGCCTGACCGCAGGCGTTGAGGTCAATATCGAGATCGACGTGCTCGCCCGCTACATGCAGCGCATGGAGCAGTATCGCGCGCGCACCGGAGCCACCGCATGACCGTCCTGATCGTCGAGGCGCGCTTCTACGACCATCTCAACGACCTGCTGCTCGACGGGGCGCGGGGCGCGATCGAGGCGGCGGGGTTCGCGCACGAGACGGTGACGGTGCCGGGCGCGCTGGAGGTGCCGGGCACGATCGCGCTGGCGATCGAGAGCGGGCGGTACGAGGCCTATGTCGCGCTGGGCGTGGTGATCCGGGGCGAAACCTATCATTTCGAGATCGTCGCGGGCGAGAGCGCGCGCGGGATCATGGCGCTGACCATGGACGGCCAAGCGATCGGCAACGGCATCCTGACCGTCGAGAACGAGGCGCAGGCGCTGGTGCGGGCGCGGCCGGACCAGAAGAACAAGGGCGGCGAGGCGGCGGACGCGGCGCTGGCGATGCTGGCGCTCCGGCGGCGCTGGGGATGACGCCGCGGTGACCGAGGTGCCGCCCAGCCGCTACCGCGTCGTCGAGCGCGGCCGCCGGCTGGAGGTGATCGACACCCGCGCCGAGGGGGCCGCCCCTGCCCGTACCGCCACTTCTTCCCCCGGCCCTGGCCCTGCCCCCGGCCCTGCCAGCGCCGACCGGCGTCCGGGCCTGCCCGACAAGGTCCGGTTCGACGGGACGCGCGAATGGACCACCCACGGCTTCTACGACGCCGGCGGCCCGCGGCGGGTGCGGCTGGGGCCGGTGGCAATGCAGGCGCTGGGCTATGGCGTGATCGCGGCGGTGGTGGCGATCGTGGCGCTGGTGGTGCTGGCCGGGCCGGGGGTGCTGGCAGGGCTGGCCGTCATGGCCGCGCTCGGGATGCAGCACGGGAAGCCCTGGCTGACCCGGCGGCTGGACCGGATCGCGGTGGGGTGAGCATAGCGCGGCAGGATGTACGCGGAGGCCGGCGGTCGGCGACCTGAAGCGGATGCCGGCCGGCATCGGCTGGCGCCCTGCCCTGCCGCAAGCGGACGTTCCACTCGCCGACACGATCAGCCGTTCGCGGCCGGGTCGTCCAGCACGTTGATCGCCGCGTGGACCCGCGCCTCCGCCTGCCGCCGCGGGAGGCCCGGCGGGATCGGTTCGCCGAAGCGGAAGGTGATGGTGCCGGCGCGGATCGGGCCCTTGCGCGGGATCAGCCGGCCGCTGTCGCAGGCGATCGGGATCGTGGGCAGGCCCAGCGTGCGGTAGAGGCCGGCGAAACCGGGCTTCAACGGCGGTTGCTCGCCGGGGCGGACCCGCGTCCCTTCGGGAAAGATCAGGATCGGGCGGCCCCTTGCAGCGGCGGCGGCGGCGGCGCGCAGCATGGTGCGCATCGCCTGCGCCGAGGCGTCGCGATCGACCGCGATCGCACCGTAGCGCCGCGCCGCCCAGCCCCAGAAGGGGATGCGCGCCAGCTCCTGCTTCAACACCATCGCCGGGCCGTCGAGGACCCGCTGGAGCTCCAGCGTCTCGAACATCGCCTGGTGCTTGGCGGCATAGAGGACGGGGCCGGCGGGCCGGGTCCCCTCCCACCGCACCCGGACCCGCAGGATCACGCGGGCGAGCAGGTAGTGGACGCCCGTCCAGACGGTCGCATAGCGCATCATCACGCGTTGCCCGAGCAGGCCGATCGCGGGCGCGATCAGCAGGATCGGTACCGACAGGCTCCAGAAGGTGAGGCGGAACAGGAGAGTGCGGAGGCGGTCGGCGCGGGACGGCGGGGTCATGACTCGATCCCCAGCCACAGCGCGACGCGCCTGAGCAAGAGCTTGTTGTATTCGTTGACCAGCGTGGCCAGCCGCGGCTCGCCGGGAACGCCGTCGCCCAGGATCACGACGCGGCTGCCGAGCGCGGCGGCGAGCTCCATCCGCGCGCGGGGGACATGCCAGTCGGAGGTGACGAGGCGGACGCTGCGATAGCCATGGGTGCGGACCCAGGCGGCGGTTTCCTCGGCATTCGACCGGGTGTCGACCGCTTCGGGCCCGAGGTCGATGCGGCGCATCAGCGCGCGCGGGATGCGGTAACCGCGGGCGAGATCGGCCGGGCGCACCCCGGCGCCGACGCCGGTGACCAGCATCCGCCGCGCCTCGCCGCGCGCCAGGACCTGCGCGCCCCGCTCGATCCGGCCGGTGCCGCCGGTCGGGACCACGATCGCCTCCGTCGTGTTGCCGTCGAGCGGGCGGGGCAGCAGCAGCATGAAGGCGGCGAACCCCAGGCACCAGCCGAGCGCAACCAGGCCGAACAGCCGCGCGATCACAGCTGCCGCTCCAGCGCGCCCACCACCGCGCGACGGGCGGCGACGATCGCGAGCCCGACGAACGCGGCGGGCAACAGCGCCAGCACGACCCAGTCGCCCGCCGACAATCGCGCCGCGCCGACCAGCTCCGACCCCAGGGCGCCAAGCTGGCCGCCGACCAGCCACACTACCATCGCCGCCGCCAGCGCCCCCGCGCCGCCACCCAGCGCAGCGTCGGTGGCGATGCGCCGCTGGAACAGGCGCGCGACCTGGCGATCGGTGGAGCCGAGCATGTGCATCACCTCGATGGTGGCGCGGTGCTGGTCGAGCCCGGCGCGCGCGGCCAGTACCACCACCGCCGCGGTCGCCCCCGCCATCAGCGCGACCAGCAGCGCCGACAGCCAGACCAGCGAGCGCATGAAGCCGCCGACCGGGGACATCCACGCCGCCTGCGCGTCGACCCGCGCGGCCGGGCCGCCGCTGCGGACCAGCGCCGCCACCCGCGCCGCCGCCGCGGTGTCGCGGGTGGCGAGGTCGAGGTCGATCAGCGCGGGGATCGGCAGCCCCGCCTCGGCCTCCGCCCCCAGCCAGGGGCCGAGCAGCCGGGCGATCGCGGCCGGATCGACCGCGCGGGCGCGGACCACGTCGGGGGAGGCCCGGAGGCGCGCGAGCAGGCGGGCGGCGATGCGGTCGCGCGCTTCCGGGTCGCCGTCGACCACCTGCACCGTCATCCGGCCGGCAAGCTGGCGGTCGAGGCTGGCGCGCGCGGTGGCGGTGGCGAGGCCGAGTGCGGCGGCGAGCACGGTCAGGAACAGCATGATCGCCATCACCGCGGTCATCGCGCGGGTGCCGCCCGCATCGCCCAAGACCCGCCCGGCCGCACCCGTGCTCATCCGCGCGCGCCCGGCGGATGGCGGAGCGCGCCGGTTGGGTCGAGCAGCCGGCCACCGTCGAGCCGCATCATCTGCGCCTGCGGGATGCGGGACAGCAGCTGGAAGTCGTGGGTGGCGACGACCACGGTGGTGCCGAGCTTGTTCATCGCCTCGAACAGCTGGAGCAGGCGGTCGGCCATGTCGGGGTCGACGTTGCCGGTGGGCTCGTCGGCGACCAGCAGCTCGGGCCGGGCGATCACCGCGCGGGCGATCGCGATCCGCTGCTGCTCGCCACCCGACAGCGTCGCGGGACGCGCGTCGGCGCGCTCGGACAGGCCGACCCAGGCGAGCATCTCGCGCACCGGCTGGTCGATCTCGTGCTCCGCCATTCCCGCGATGCGCAGGGGCAGCGCAACATTGTCGGCGGCGGACAGGTGGGGGACCAGCCGGAAATCCTGGAACACCACCCCGATCCGGCGGCGGAAGCCGGGCAGGCGATCGCGCGGCAGCGTCACCGCGTCCTCCCCGAACAGCCGGATGATCCCGCGGCTGGGCCGCTGCGCGAGGTAGAGGAGGCGGAGCAGCGAGGTCTTGCCCGCACCGCTGGCGCCGGTGAGGAAGTAGAAAGTGCCCGGCCGCAGCGCGAACGACACGTCCGACAGCACCTCGGGCGACAAGGCGTCCGGCCCCGTCGCGTAGCTGAGGCCGACATTCTCGAACTGGCAGATCATGGTCTGGGTCACAGCGTGACGGCCCGTGTGGCACGGGGGGCCGGCGGCGGCAAGCGTAGCCGACCGAGGCGGCCTGCGCCGCGCGCTTGCCGGCGGGGCGTCAGTCGTGCGCTTGCCGGCGAGTCGTCAATCGTGCGCTTGCCAGCGCGGGCGGGGCCGTGCCACTCATGAGACTTGAGGCGGCGCGTGTGCCGCAGGGTGCGTCGTCGATGATCCTCCAATGTCCCGAGTGCAGCACCCGCTATCTGGTGCCCGACAGCGCGATCGGGGCGGACGGACGCACCGTGCGCTGCGCCAATTGCCGGCACAGCTGGTTCCAGCTGCCGGGAGAGATCGACGAGACGGTGCCGGTCGAGGCCGCCGCCCCGCTCGCGGCGCCGCCGCCGGTCGCCGAGCCGGTGCGGGCGGACGACGGGCCGGCGGACGAGCCCGCGCCGCCGCCGGTCGAACCGCCGCGTGCGCATGCCTTCGCCACCCCGCCCGCCGCGCCGGTGCGGCCGCGGCGCAACCGGGCGCGGCGCTGGACCGCGGCGGCGCTGGGCGCGGGCACGCTGATGCTGGTCGGCGCGGGTGCGATCCTGTGGTCGGGCGCACCGGGGCTGGCGGCCCGGCTGGGAATCGGGTCGGCGGAAACCCCGCTGCTGCTGCGCGACAATCCCATCGAACGGCGCGAGCTGGAGAACGGGTCGGAGCTGTTCGCGGTGTCGGGACAGGTCACCAACCCGTCCGCCTCGCGCCAGCGGGTGCCCGACATCCGCGCCGAGCTGCACGACGCGCAGGGGCGCACGGTATACAGCTGGACGATCACGCCCGAACGCCGGACGCTGGCGCCGGGCGGGGCGGTGGACTTCAACTCCGCCAAGCTCGACGTTCCCCCCAATTCCAAGCGGCTGGAGCTGAGCTTCGCGGGCGAGCGATAGGCGCACGGCCCCGTCAGAATGCGTGTTGCAGCCCCCTGCCGACCCTGCTAGGGGCGCTCGCCTACCGGCTGCGGGACCCGTTGGGTTCCGGCGGACATGATGTGCGGTCGTGGCGGAACTGGTAGACGCGCAACGTTGAGGTCGTTGTGGCCGAAAGGCCGTGGAAGTTCGAGTCTTCTCGACCGCACCAGTCTGTCGGATGATCCTGGCGTTAGGTGACAAGTCTCTCGCTGACAGTCTCATCTGCGATTTCGATACAACCGCTATAATAGTCGAACGGCAATTGACATGCGTCGGGAGCCGGCAGCATCCTGTAGCGACATGGTGCCGACCCGATCCTCCCAGTGCAACCGCCCGTTTGCCGGCTACGGAAGGCGCGTAGCTGGCGGTCCGGCGTCACATCTGATGAACAAGACTGCGCATGGGCGTTGTCGGGTGTCCGGCACGACAACCGGGTCGATCCTTGGAGTACGTATTCAGAACCGATATGGCTGCTATCCCCGTCTGTCGGGGATAGACCTCGCTAAAAGAGGCGACCATCGGCTCCCCCGCACCTGCGGGGATACTCCGGATCGGAGCAAACCGACACTTGCGGACAAGCGATCGGCCCGGGCAGCATCCGCCCGGGCCAGGGGGGCGGCATGATCAGTTGGCGTGATGGGGAGGGCCGGCTGCACCGGGGGTCGCTGTTCGGCGTCCTTGCCGCGCTGGCGCGGGGCGAGGCGTGGAGCTTTCCGGCGCTCCGGTCGCACCAGCGCGAGCCGTGGCACGCGTTCACCGTGCAGGTCGCGGCGCTGGCGCTGATCCGGGCGGGGATCGATGCGCTGCCCGCCGGCGAGGATGCCTGGCGCGAGCTGCTGCTGGCGCTGACCGCTGGCGAGGCGGACGCGTGGGCGCTGGTGGTGGACGACTGGTCCAGGCCGGCTCTGCTCCAGCCGCCGGTGGTCGCGGCGGCGAACCGGGCGGACTACAAGAGCCGGCTGGCGACCCCCGATGCGCTCGACATGCTGGTCACCGCGAAGAATCACGACGTCAAACAGGAGCGGATGGACGACGCGTCTGCCGAGGACTGGCTGTTCGCGCTGGTGACGCTCCAGACCACCGAGGGTTTCCTGGGCGCGGGCAATTACGGGATCTCGCGGATGAATGGCGGCTTTGCGAGCCGCATGAGCCTGGGCGTGCGCCCATCCGAGGGCGGGGCGGCGGCGGCGTTCGGGCGCGACGTGCGGCGGCTGGTCGCCGAAGCGCGCGGGCGGGCCAATCGACGTGAGGGACTGGCGCTGCTGTGGACCGAGCCGTGGGACGGCACCCGGTCGCTCGACTTCACCGGACTGGATGAACTGTACGTCGAGGTCTGTCGCAGGGTCCGGTTGCGTGAGGGCGCGGGGCGGATCGAGGCACTGGCGGCAGGCTCCAAGTGCGCGCGGGTCGCGGCCGCGGAACTCAAGGGCAGGACCGACGATCCCTGGGCGCCGGTCAAGGCGGATGCGTCGTCCAGCCACACGCCGAGCGGGGCGGGTTTCGGCTATCGCCAGATCGCGGCGCTGCTCGATCGCAAGAAGATCACCCTGCCCTTGCTCGCCGAACTGCACGAAAGCGACGGGCGCGAAAGGCTGTCGCTCGTCGCCGCGGCGCTGGTGCGCGGGCAGGGCAAGACGGAGGGGCTGCACCGCCGCACCATCCGGACCAGCCGGTTGGAGGAGCTGTACGAGCATGGGCCGGTACAAGCGCTCGACCGGATCGGCGACGTTGCCGATCGCCGATCGGGGGAGGCGAGCGAAGCGGGGCGGCGGCTGCGGCGGGCGTTGATGCTGCTGGTGCAGGGCGGGCCAGACCAGGCGCGGCTGGACGACGACGCCTCGGCGCGCAAGGTCGACCCCTGGGTCCGGCGCTTCGACCTGGCGGTCGACCGCGGCTTCTTCGCCGATCCGTTCTGGGCGGAGGTCGCCGCGCCCGCGGGGGTGGCGGGCGGGCATCGCCGGGCGTGGCGCGAATGGTTGCGGGCGCAGGCGTCCGCGGTGTTCGACGAGGCGGCCGAAGCCGCGCCACGAACCGCGATGCGGCGGGTGCGCGCGGTGGCGCGGGCGCGGACGATGCTGGACGGGCAGATGCGCCGGTGGCTGGGGGAGTTGATCGATGGCGAGTGAAACGGCCGTGGCCGAGGGAGGGACAGAGGCAGGGCGCAAGGACCCGATCGCCTCGCTGGCGGGACAGGTGGCGCACCTGTCCACCGGCGACCGAGCGGCGCTGAGGCGCATCTACCTGACCCGCAGCGTCGGCGCGGATGGGGTGGTGCAGGGCCTGCTCCATCGCGCGGGGGTGACGCCATCGGACGACCCGCGGGTGTTCGCGCCGTGGCGGCTGCTGGCGCATGTCGCGGCGCTGCTGTCGGGCACCGGCGGGCAGCAGCCGCATGCGCCCGGCCGCCGGCTGGGCAGCGCGCTGCATGCGGCGGGCTATTCCGAGAACCGGCTGCTGCGGCTCACCGCCGCGCGCGGGCCGGCGCTCCAGGACCAGATCGTGCGCGCCGGGCGGATGCTGGCACAGGGCGGGCAGGCGCCGGTCAACCTGTGGCAGGTGTTCAATCTTGCCGGGCGCGACCCGGAGCGCGCGGAGGCGGCACGCATCCGCATCGCGCAGGACTATTACGCCGCCGCCGCGCGGCAGGAGGGGGACAACCAGTGACGCCGCAATCGACGCCCAAGTTCATCCAGATCCATTTCCTCGCCGCCTGGCCCGGCGCACTGCTCAATCGCGACGATGCGGGGCTGGCCAAGCGGCTGCTGTTCGGCGGGGCGACCCGGACGCGCATCTCGTCGCAATGCCTCAAGCGGCACTGGCGGGTCGCGGACGATCCGCATGCGATCCGGACGCTGGCACAGGCGCATGGCATCGAGGGGACCCGGTCCAAGATCACGATCGAGCGCCCGGTCACCGGCCCGTTGCGCGCCCGCTTCGACGGCAAGGCGGTGGACGCGGTCGAGGGTGCGTTCCTGACCCACTTCTACGGCAAGAACGCCAAGTCGTCGGACAGCCGCCAGGCGCTGCTGTTCGGGGCGCCGGAGATCGCGTGGATGCGCGGGGAGGCCGAGCGCATCCTGTCCGAGAACCCCGACGCCAAGGCCGCGGAGGCGGCGGCGGGCGCGTGGATCAAGGAGGGGCGCGCCAACCTCAACCAGCTGCGCGAGCAGGCGGCGTTGTCGGGAAGTCTGGAGGCGGCCCTGTTCGGCCGCATGGTGACCAGCGACACCCGCGCCAACACCGATGCCGCGATCCATGTCGCGCACGCCTTCACCGTCCATGAAGAGCAGCCCGAGCTCGACTATTTCACGGTCGTCGACGATCTGCGCGATCGCGAGCAGGGTGACGATGCGGGTGCGGCGGGGGTGTTCGATACCGAGCTGACGTCCGGCCTGTATTACGGTTACGTCGTGGTCGACCTGCCGCTGCTCGTTTCCAACCTGACCGGGTGCGGGCGGCGGGACTGGGCGGGGGAGCAGGACCGCGACCTTGCCGCCCGCGTCGTGGAGAACCTGGTCCACCTCGTCGCGGAGGTGTCGCCGGGGGCCAAGAAGGGATCGACCGCCCCTTATAGCCGGGCCGAGCTGGTGCTGGTGGAGGCGGGCGATCGCCAGCCGCGCACGCTCGCCAATGCGTTCCGCGATCCGGTGGCGCTGACCGACCGGGACTCGAACCGCGGGCTGGGCCATCGCACCGCCGCGACCCTGCTCGCGCATCTGTCGGCGATGGACGAGGCCTATGACACCGGCGAGGCGCGGCGCCACATGGCGCTGCCCGACCTGCGGCTGGAAGGGGTGGAGCGGGCCAATCTGCGCGATCTGGCGGCGTGGGCGGGCGGGATCGTCCGCGATGCGTCGGTCGGCGGGGCGGCGTGAGGCACCTCCTCCTCGACCTCGATGCGCCGTTGATGAGCTTTGGCGGCGACATGGTCGATGCCCGTGGCGTGGTGCGCGACTTTCCCGCCAAGTCGATGGTGGCAGGGCTGCTCGCCAACGCGCTCGGCTGGGAGCGGCATGCGGCGGACGACCATGCGCGGTTGCAGGAGCGGCTGGCGATGGGGTCGGCGCGGATGGCCGAAGGGCGGCGGGTCCAGGATTTCCAGACCGCGCAGCTGGGCGGCGGCGATCGCGGCTGGACCACGCGCGGGCGGATCGAGGGGCGCGCGGGCGGGGCCGCGACCTACCAGTCCCCCCACATCCGCTATCGCGATGCCGATGCGGACGCGCGGGTGCTGGTGGCGCTTCGGCTCGACCCCGCCGACGAGGCGCCGACGCTTGACGCGATCGCCGACGCGCTCGACCGGCCCGAGCGGCCGCTGTTCCTGGGGCGCAAGCCGTTCGTGCCGTCGCGCCCGGTGCGGCTGGGCTTTGCCGACGCCGCGACGATCCGCGATGCGCTGGCGGCGGGGGCCGCGTTGCTCGGGCTCGCCGGTCTGCCGGCGCGCGCGCAATGGCCCGCCGCCGAGGGGCTGTTCGACGGCGCGCTGGAGGAGGCGCTGACCGACGAGCGCCATTGGCCTGCGGGCGTCCATGCCGGCTTGCGGCGGGTGGCGGAGGGACGCCTGCCCCGCCCCGCCCGGACCGAGGCGGAGGCCGACGCGTGACGCTGCACCTCGTCCGCATCCCTGTCGCGATGCGCGGATTGTCGGCCTTTGCGGTGGGCAGCAACCTGGCCGACGACGATGGCGGCTATGCGCTCCATTGCGCGCTTCGGGCGCGGTTCGGCGCGGCGGCGCCCCAGCCCTTCCGCTTCCTGCCCGAACATCGCGGCGGCGCGCATCTGCTGGGCTATGCCGTCGACGCGGGGGCGCTGGAAGACGCGGCCGCCCTGCCCGTCGCCGACCCGCTGCTCGCGCCCGTCTTCGCCGGCCCGCCCGCGGTGCAGCCGATGCCCGACGCCTGGCGCGAGGGTGCGCGCTACCGCTTCGAGGTGCGCGCGCGCCCGGTGGTGCGATTCGGCGGCCGGGTCCGCGCCGCGCGCGCCGAACGGCCGGGCGCGTGGCAGAACCGCGCGGGAGAGGTCGACGCGTTCGTCGCCGCCTGCGAGCGGGCCGGGGAGGATGTGCCCGTCGATCGCGAGGCGGTGTACCTCGACTGGCTGGGTCGCCGGATCGAGGGCGCCGCGACGCTGGAAGCGGCCGAACTGCACCTGCTCCGCCGCAGCAGGACCCGGCGCAGCCTTCACGCCAAGGCTGGCGGCCCCGCCGCGGGCAAGCCGCGGACCCGGCTGACCGAGGGACCCGATGTGGTGCTGGCCGGAACGCTGGCGGTGGCGGACGCGGGCGCGTTCGCCGCGCTGCTCGCACGCGGGGTGGGGCGGCATGCGGCGTTTGGATACGGCATGCTGCTGTTGTCGGCGCCGGGTCGCCCCTGATGCTGTCCGGCCGGCTCGGGCTGGAACGCGCGCGCATCCCGCATGCGGACCGGCAGGGGCTGGTGTGGCTCGACCGCGGACGACTGGAGGTCGAAGACGGCTGCCTGCGCTTCGTCACCGCCGGCGGCGGCGGGCTGGCAGCGGGCGATTACCAGATCCCGCACCAGGCGATCTCGATCGTGCTGCTGGGGCCGGGATCGAGCGTCACCCATGACGCGCTGCGCCTGCTCGCACGGCACGGCTGTGCGCTGGCGGCGATCGGCGAAGGCGCCGTGCGCTTCTACACCGCGCCGCCGCTCCTGCCCGACAGCTCGGCGCTGGCGCGGGCGCAGGTGACCCGCTGGGCCGACCCCAAGCTGCGCATGGAGGTGGCGCGCGCGATGTACGCGATGCGCTTTGGCGAGATCGTCCGCACCCGCGACATCACCGTGCTGCGCGGGCAGGAAGGCGCGCGGATCAAGCGCGCCTATCACGACGCCGCCGAACGCCATGGCATCGCGTGGTCCGGCCGCCGCTACGACCGCGAGAACCCGGAGGCGAGCGACCTGGCCAACCAGGCGATCAACCATGCCGGCACGACCGTGACCGCGGCCGCCTGCGTCGCGGTGGCCGCGACCGGGACGATCCCGCAGCTGGGCTTCGTCCACGAGGAATCGGGGCAGAGCTTCGTGCTCGACATCGCCGACCTGTACCGCCACGACGTGCTGCTCGACATCGCGTTCGGGGCGGTCAAGGAGGCGCAGGGCCGCGGTGCGGCGCCGATCGAGCGGCTGGTGCGCCGGCGCGCGTCCTTGCTCTTCCGCCAGCGCGAGGTGATCCCGGGAATGATCGACCGGATCAAGACGCTGCTGATGCCCGCGGGCGGTGACGGCAGCGCAACGGGAGGCGCGGGCTGATGCCGCTGACCGTGCTGATCACCCGCGACGTCGAGGACAGGTATCGCGGCTTCCTGGGCTCGGCGATGCTGGAACTGGGGCCCGGCATCTACGCCCAGCCGCGCATGAGCGCAGGCGTACGCGGGCGCATCTGGGCGGTCGTGGAGGGCTGGCACGGACGCCTGCGCCGGGGCAGCATCGTGATGTGCTGGGCCGACCCCGGCGCCGCGGGCGGGCTGGGCCTGGCGACGCTGGGCGAGCCGCCCAAGGAGATCGTCGCCCACGACGCCGTGCTGCTGGTCCGCCGCGCGATGCGGGCGGGCGCGGAGCCAAGCGCGAGACGAGGCGCGTAAGGCGATCTTTGACATTGTGAACGGAAACAACCCGTTGCATGGTAGAGGCTCCCCCGCACCCGCGGGGATAGGCCCATCGTGGTGCTACCGATGAGCGGCGATCCACCGGCTCCCCCGCACCCGCGGGGATAGGCCCGAGCGGGTGGAAGTAATGCACATCCTTAATCGGGCTCCCCCGCACCCGCGGGGATAGGCCCCACCCTCCCTCGCCAGTTTGCGGCCACGACGGGGCTCCCCCGCACCCGCGGGGATAGGCCCTTGCCAGCAACGACAGTCCCTTCGGCGCGGGCGGCTCCCCCGCACCCGCGGGGATAGGCCCAGCGAACCGTGAACGTGAGGGTCGTCCAGCAAGGCTCCCCCGCACCCGCGGGGATAGGCCCCGCAACCCGATCCCCTCCTCGTAATTGTAGGGGGCTCCCCCGCACCCGCGGGGATAGGCCCTAGGATGCTGGTGGTGCTGGCTGTTAGGGCGGGGCTCCCCCGCACCCGCGGGGATAGGCCCACCCGCCCCACCCCCTCCACGGCTGCCGTCGAGGCTCCCCCGCACCCGCGGGGATAGGCCCTGATGGCCGCGATGCGCCCGTCGCCGCTGCTGGGCTCCCCCGCACCCGCGGGGATAGGCCCTATCAAGGGGCATGTGTAGCCACTCCGCGCTAGGCTCCCCCGCACCCGCGGGGATAGGCCCTGGATAATTACATCTTGGTCGGTGCGGGTTCGGGCTCCCCCGCACCCGCGGGGATAGGCCCGTGCTAGGGTCCGGCCGGCTGATCGAACGAATGGCTCCCCCGCACCCGCGGGGATAGGCCCACTGACCATGGCTTTTCTTACCGACGCGCGCGGGCTCCCCCGCACCCGCGGGGATAGGCCCATGGCCTGAGCGGCTTCTTCACGGCTGGCGAAGGCTCCCCCGCACCCGCGGGGATAGGCCCGCAAATCCAGCCCTCGCCCCGCAACCCGCCGCGGCTCCCCCGCACCCGCGGGGATAGGCCCATCCGCAACCTCGGCTTGCCGCAATGGCGCAGGGCTCCCCCGCACCCGCGGGGATAGGCCCTCGGCACTGTAATAGTCCGCATAGTCGGCCGTGGCTCCCCCGCACCCGCGGGGATAGGCCCTGCGTAGCGGGCGGCGCTTCCCACAGCGACGCGGCTCCCCCGCACCCGCGGGGATAGGCCCCATTCAGCTGTCACCCCCAAGCGGCGTGCGAAGGCTCCCCCGCACCCGCGGGGATAGGCCCAGCGCTACGAACGCCTACCAGACGTCGCTCCTGGCTCCCCCGCACCCGCGGGGATAGGCCCACGGTGAGAGCGGTGCTGGCGCGGCGCCAAGCGGCTCCCCCGCACCCGCGGGGATAGGCCCGGCAGTCGCTGGCATGATCGAATTGCCTCGCGGGCTCCCCCGCACCCGCGGGGATAGGCCCCGGCCGCGGGCAGCACCTACACCGTCGTCTACGGCTCCCCCGCACCCGCGGGGATAGGCCCCTGATATGCTGTCGCGCGGGCTTCCATGTCGGGGCTCCCCCGCACCCGCGGGGATAGGCCCTTCAGAGGACGGCCGGCGGCATCGGTACAGATGGCTCCCCCGCACCCGCGGGGATAGGCCCACGACGGGTGCTTTGCGCGCTCGCCAGCGCCTGGCTCCCCCGCACCCGCGGGGATAGGCCCGGCGTACCCGGCGGCGACATAGCCGACGACGAGGCTCCCCCGCACCCGCGGGGATAGGCCCTGGTCGCCCTCGCGCGCAAGCTGCGCGACGTCGGCTCCCCCGCACCCGCGGGGATAGGCCCCACCGAGAGGTCATCGTTAGGCGCAACCTCGGGGCTCCCCCGCACCCGCGGGGATAGGCCCCTTGCGCCGCGCTAGCGGAACCATCCGCCCCGGGCTCCCCCGCACCCGCGGGGATAGGCCCTGCTCGCGCAGATTGCGCACGCCCTCGGGTTCGGCTCCCCCGCACCCGCGGGGATAGGCCCTACATCCCCGGCTCCACGACTGACACTTCGCTGGCTCCCCCGCACCCGCGGGGATAGGCCCCTTATGGCTCAAGCCCGACGCCGCGCCTTGAGGGCTCCCCCGCACCCGCGGGGATAGGCCCAAGTCCCAGGCGGTAATGGGCCGCGGGCACTTGGCTCCCCCGCACCCGCGGGGATAGGCCCGGCGGCGGCTGGCGATCCGAGCCCGTGTTTCTGGCTCCCCCGCACCCGCGGGGATAGGCCCCCATCCGGGTGGGGGTGTAGGGGCGGGGTGGGGGCTCCCCCGCACCCGCGGGGATAGGCCCTATGATCTGCAAGGGCAGAAACACAGGCGGGGAGCTTCCCCGCACCCGCGGGGATAGGCCATATCTCGCCGGTAGAACCAGCCGAACATACGCGCTTCGGGGGAACGACATCGAATAAGAACAGATACACGCTCGGCCCGCGCAAGGCTCGCATCTCGAGCATCGATCGGAGTGCCTGAGCTGCCCGGGTCTAGCTCCGGGGTTGGTCCCCAGATAGTTGCCGCTAAGGTTGAAATGTGCCAGCCGAGCGGTGACACCCGCCGGAGCAGGTCGGGCGGCACCGCTCGGCCTCAATCGCCGGGGTGGATGGTCACTTTCCAGTCTTGGACCGTGACCCCGGCACGCTCCAGAATTGCTTCGGCGATTAGCAGCGCAGGCGCGATGTCCGATGGCGGTCGCTCGGCCGACCAAGTGATCGTCGCGCCCGCAATCTCGGTCTCGCCGGGATAAACCATCTTGCCCGCGTCGACCCACTCCTGCGCGCTGCCCTCCGTTGCGAAGCCCATCCATGCAACGATCATCTCGAGATCCTCGAGCAGCACGCCCATCGCGCTCGCCTCGGCCGCAGTGAGCGCACGCGATAGCGACAGGACGACTTCGTAGACATATTCCTCCGAGTCGGACGGCCAATTGCCCCCCTCGTACTCGTCGAGCCAGAAGCCCTCGGGTAGGCGCTTGGTCATCGTCGCTCGCGCCGCCTCCGTTGCCGTCGCAAGCGCATCCATAAGCCCAGCAACGCTGACGTCGGCGAGCGCCGGGTCGTGGAGCGTCGCCGATTGGTTCAGCCGCAGCTCGGGATCATCGGTCGCAAAGGCGAAATCAACCAAGTTGACGATCACGGCCGCCCGCCAAGCTGGGGCGACCGCCGCGTCGGGCAGCGGAATGACCACGGCATCTGCGGTCGGCGTGGGCGCGGCCTCGAAGCGTTCGCCGTTCATTGCGGCAAAGACGCGGATCGCACGACTTACCGTGTTGAACGGGATCGTTCGTGCCATGTCGGCCACATACGTGGCCCGCTCGGAAGGTGCGACGCCTTCAAGGGATAGCGGTGCCACCAGATGCGGCGAATGGCTTCCGGCAAAGGCGAAGGGAAAGCCGATCGTGCGCGCCATCAACCCTCACCGAAGAAACGGCGCTCCCATGCAAGGCTCTCGCGCATGTGGTCGTCACCGAAGACCGGAGAGGGTCGGGGCTGCGGCGTCCAGACCGGTGCGATGGCACGGCCGACCGCGGAGTAGAGCGGCAGGTACGCGTCGTCACTGCCCTCAAAACCCGAGATCGGGGTTGCCCCGAGCCTGAGCGCGACTCCGTTCGACCGGCTGATGACCTCGATCTCGCTTGCCGGTGCCTGGAAGCGGTCCGCCCCGCCCAGCGCACCGGCGAAAGCATCGCCGATGCCGGTGATCCAGTTGATGCCCGCCAGCCCCAGCTCCGCGAAGTCGTTCTCGTCGCCGGGGAACCAGCTGCGCTTCTCGGCGTGCATGAGATCGAGTGCGGGAAACTTACGGGCAATGGGCATGAGCTGCCCTGCGAAGCCGCCATCGTCCCCTTGCGCGAAGCGGTCGTCCAGGCAGAGACCATAGCCGGCGAGGAAGCTGACATACGGTATCGCGGTCAGCGCGGCGACGATGCGATCGATATCGAGCGCACCGGCGCGCCAGTCGGCCAGCGGGATGCAGGCGTCCAGCCGGATCGCCGAGCCGACGAAGAAGCGGAACGCACAAGGCCCGCGGCCACCCATCTCCCGCCCATCGGTGCGGTCCACGAAGTAGAAGCCGGTGAACATGCCGGAGTCGATGTCGCCGTCGGCCTCCTTCAGCCGCGCGAACGGCTCCCAGTCGGCCGCCTGAATCGCTTTGTGGCGTCGCGCCTTGCCGCCCGGCTCCGCCCACAGGCGGATGCGGTCGCACCGCTCCTCCAGCACCGGCACGAACGGCTCGAACAGCGCCTGCCACTCGGACGTAAGGGCGTAAGGGTGCGCCGCGCGATAGGGAAAAAGGGCGCTGAGCCGGAACGCTGGCGACACCCAGTTCCCGACGGCATCCGGATCGGTCCGCGCGAAAAGCGGATCATCTTCCCACATGCACTCTGCTCCTTGCGTCATTATTTGCACCGACACGTCTGTTGATCGATGACCTTGATGTCCTTGCCGCCGGTCGCTTCACGGTAGAGTTCGGCTTGGCCCGGATTTCTGTCGAGGCTGTCGCCATCGAACTTGAAGTCGTATGTATCCTGCAGGCTGCCGTCGGGTGCCTCGATCGATACATCCGGCCGTATTTCGAAGACGTTGCCCTTGAACTGCTTCATCGCCTCGTCGATCATCTTGTAGAGATCGTAGCCGGTCGAGGCGATGTCGTAGATGTCGTAGGCGGTCGATATCACGTTCACGACGGGGATGAACTTCAGCCACGCGGTTGCTGCCTTCTTGGCGAGCTTGCGCTTCATCACCTGCGCGACCTTCGCCCTGACCTCCTTCTCCACCTTCTCGCGCATCGGCTCGAGCATCTTCTTCAAGCGCTGGCCGGTCATCGGCTTGCGCTTCCAGCTCTTGGGAACCGGCTTATTCCAAACGACCGGCCTGCGCTTTTCGGGTATCGCGCTGGCGCCCTTGGGGAACCGGCCGCTTTTCGCCAGCGCTCGCTGCATCTTGGTCTGGGTCGCTGGCTGACGCATTTTGTCAGCGGCGATGGTTGATGGCCGCGGCTTGGTTTTGCCTTTTTTCTTCAGTTCGCAGAATTCCTTGCGCGCCTCGCAGAAGACGACGCAAAGTTCGGCTTTAACCGGGTCGAGCTTGGCGCCTGGAACGCCCTTTCCGCAAGAGCCGCAAGTGACGCAACCCTTGGCCATCAGCCGCGCGCCCCCGCCATGACAGCGTCGACCGCCTGGCGTGCGTAGAAGAGCTTCAGGTCCGGCGAACTGTCCGGCTCGATCAGCGCGTCCAACGCCTCGGCGAAGATCAGGACCCGTTCGAAGCCCGGCTCGGTGGCGACGTCCAGCGCGACGAAATCCCAAATCTGGTCGGCTTCGGACAGGCCGTAACCTTCCGCTCGTTCCACGGCATCAAGGATACGCAGCTCGGCAGCAGGTCCGTGGCCCAGCAACGGTGCGAAGTGCGCGAGCAACCGGGCACGCAGAAGCGGGCCAAAGGCGGCGGCAACCTGCTGGAATTGCGAATCGTCCAGCACGATCATGCCCGATCCACGCCGGGCCGCAGGGTCAGCCACCAGCCGGATCGGCTGGTCCGCCATGTCGACCAACAGGACCGCACGGGCGACGCCGGTGAAATGCGCCAGCTGCTCGGGGCGCAGCACCGGCAAGACTATGGCAAGCGCATGCGGGTCACCGAGACGAAGCAGCGCATGGTCGACGCCGCCTCCGTCGCCGGGGATGCCGAACACCGTCAGCCCGCGCAAATGGCGGTGCAGCACCTTGAGATCGTCCGGCCAGGACCAGAATACCGCAGCCGGACGCTCCGCGACGACGCGCGCTAGATCGCGTGCCGCGCGCTCGTCCGTGATGTCGACGACGAAGGGGCCCGCCGCGACTCCCGTTCGATCGGCGCCTTCCAGGTAGAGCGGCATCGCTTGTATGTTCAGATTGGAGAGTAGCTCGGGCAAGTCGTGGAACTGCGCGCCGTCCACCACCGCATAGCGCGGCGTGGGCATCTGTGCGACGAGCGCGGCAAGGCTGGCGAACTCCATCATGCCTTGACAAAGGGAGCACCGGTGCGCGCTGCGGTAGCCAAACAGGGCTTGGCCACCGCCGGCGCCGCGCCTACGGCCGCAACTCCGGCACCGGCCCCGCCGCTCAGATCACCGATCAGGACCGTGGGCATGCCGGTGACGATCACGCCGCCGTGCGTGGTCATGTCGCCGATCCGTGCTGCGTTCAGCCCGCCGATGAGCACCGTCGCCGAACCCTTCACGATCATGTCGATCGGCCCGATGCACACGCACTTGTCCGTGATACGCGCGGCAGGCAGCGCGCCGACGATTACGGTAGGCATGCACGGCGGTAGGATGGGACCGCCGACATGCGGGACGACCCCGGTCACCATTGGACAGACATGCAGGTCCGTGACGCGAGCACCTGGCAAACCCATCGGCACGTGTCTCCCTGGCACCGATCCGCATGCATCATAGCGCAAAGCTTGGCAGCGGTCGCCAGATTAACGATCCGTGAGGGTCCCCCGGTTTCTCATCCAGGTTGAGGGTGAGTAACCGGGAGGACGTCACGATAACGAAGCCTGCTCAATCACCGCGTCCGCGAGCTGTCGAAAGGCCCTTGGTCACAAGCTCGCATTGAGCGGGAGGGCGTTTGGCTTTAGGCAGCGGCGATGCACGCAGGCTCGACCAGGACCGGACCGTTTCCGGAGACAGGCGGCGAATGCGCGGCGATCCTTCGTCGCCTGGACTGGTCGAACCATCCGCTGGGCGACCCCGCCGGCTGGCCGCCCGAGCTCGCGACTGCGGTCCGCACCGCGCTGACCTCGCGCTTTCCGACCATGGTGCACTGGGGCGAGGAGCTCTTCACCTTCTACAATGACGGTTATGCGGCGATGATCGGTCGCAAGCACCCCGGCCACCTGGGCGAGCCGGCCCGGGACTGGTGGTCGGAGATGTGGGACCAGTTGACCCCTTCTTCGCGCGCGTGCTGGCGGGCGAGAGCTTCCATACCGAGGATGCCCTCTACACGCCCGACCGGGACGGGCGGCCGCAGCAGGCGTGGTTCACCCACAGCCACAGCCCGTTGTGGGACGATGCCGGCGACGTTCGGGGCATCTTCGTCGTCGCCGTCGAGACCACGGCGCGGGTGCTGTCCGAACAAGGCCGCGCCAAGGACGAGCGCCGCAACCGGCAGGTGCTGGACAGCGCCACGGATTTCGCGATCGTCGCAACCGACGTGGACGGGCGCGTCACGCGCTGGAACGAGGGCGCGCACCGCATCCTGGGCTGGACGGAGGCGGAGATGCTGGGCGAGACCGCCGCGCGGTTCTTCACGCCCGAGGACGTGGCGCAAGACCGGCTCGAGGTGGAGATGCAGGCCGCGATGGACTGCGGGCACGGCAACGACGAGCGCTGGCACCAGCGCAAGGGCGGCGAGCGCTTCTGGGCGCAAGGCGAGATGACGGTGCTGCGCGACGAGGCCGGCCGGCACGAGGGTTTCGTGAAGGTGCTGCGCGACCGTACCGAGCAGCACCGGACGCAGATGCAGCTGGAGGCGAGCGAGGCGCGCTTCCAGCTCGCGCTGGGCGCCGCCGGGTTCCTGGGATCGTGGGATTGGGAAGTCGCCGCGGACCGGGTCCACACCGACCGGCGCCTCGCCGAGTTCTACTCCGTCCCGCCCGAGGAGGCCGCGGCCGGCCTGCCGCTCGAGACGTTCGTGGCCGGCATCCATCCCGACGACCGTGGCTGGGTGAGCGAACGCATCGCCGCGGCTGTGGCGGCCTGCGGCGAGTTCGCGGAAGAATACCGGCTCCAGCGTCGCGACGGGCGAACCTCGTGGGTGTCCGCCCGTGGCCGATGCCTGTGCGACGAGACGGGACGGCCGACCCATTTCCCCGGCGTGGCGGTCGAGATCACCCAACGGCGCGCGATGGAGGATCAGCTGCGCGCCAGCGAGGCCCGGTTCAGGCTGGCGCTGGAAGCGGCCGACATGGGCAGCTGGCAGGCCGCGCCCGACCTGGGCGAGCAGCAATGGGATGCACGCACCCGCGTCCTGCTGGGCCATGACGCGGACGAGGAGGTCAGCTTCGGCAGCCTGCTCGACCGGGTGCACCCCGCGGACCGCACGCGGGTCGAGGCCGAGGTCGCCGGCGCGCTGAGCGGCCCCGCGGGGTCGCTGGACAGCCAGTATCGCGTGGTCGGGCGCGATGGCGGCCAACACTGGGTCCACGTCCGCGGCATGCTGGTGGCGGAGGCGGACCGGCCGTCGCGGTTCGTGGGCACCATCCGCGACGTGACCCCGCAAAAGGCGGCGGAGGAGCAGAGCGCGCTGCTGGCCAACGAACTGGGCCATCGCATCAAGAACATGCTGGCCGTGGTGCAGTCGATCGTCGACCAGTCGCTGCGCCGGGCGAGCACGCCCGAACAGGCGGGCGAAGCGATCGGGGAACGGCTGGCGGCGCTCGGCCGCGCACACGACCTGCTGACGCAGACGAGCTGGGCGGCCGCACCGCTGCTGTCGGTGCTGCGCGCGGCGACGCAGGTCGACGGACGGACCGCCGAACGGATCACGGTGGAAGGGCCGGACGTACGGCTGAGCGCCAAGACGGCGCTGGCCTTCTCCATGGCGATGCACGAACTGACCACCAACGCGATCAAGTACGGCGCGCTGTCGGTCGAGGACGGCCGCGTCGAGGTGCGCTGGCGCACCATGCGGCAGACGCTTGAACTGGTCTGGATCGAGACCGGCGGTCCCGAGGTGCGTCCGCCGACGCGGTCCGGGTTCGGGTCGCGGCTGATGAAGGGGCTGGCCCGCGACCTCGGCGGCGAGGGCCGGCCGGACTATGCCCCGTCCGGGTTCGTGTGGAGGCTGGACGCCGACCTCGCCGCGATCGAGGAACCGTTGCCCAGGTCGGCGGGGTGATGGCCGGAACGTGCGGCGACCGCGACTGTTGAGGACCTTATGTCAGCGTATCCCGAACCCAAGCAGGTCGTACTCGTCGTCGACGACGAGCCCATCATCCGCATGAACGCGCTCGACATGCTCACCGACGCCGGCTTCGACGTGCTGGAAGCCGTTGATGCGGCCGAGGCGCTGGCGGTTCTGGCCCGGCATCCGGAGATCGGCGTGCTGTTCACCGACGTCAACATGCCGGGCGCGATGGATGGCCTGGACCTCGCTCGACGCGTGCACGAGCTGCGTCCCGACGTTCACCTCATCGTCACGTCGGGTAAGGTCCGGCCGACGCTGGAGGAGATGCCGGACGACGGCACCTTTATCGGCAAGCCGTATCAGGAGCGGCACGTCGTAGGGCTGGTCAGGGCGGCGTTCGCGGTCTGACTCTTTTCCTGGTCATGGCGAGCGCTCGATCGGCTCGGCGCCGGGCATGGCCAATCACATGCGCCCTTTATCGCGGCGACCATGCACCGGCTTCGATCCGCTGGTGAAGGCGGGTTGATCCATGGTACGGCCCTAGTCGGGGTTGGGGCTGGGAGGAGGCCGGGTTTGCTGAAGCATTTGACGGGGATCGGGGCAGTCCTGCTGGCGGGTGCCGCGCCGGCGCAGACGCGGGTACCGGGCGATCCGCATGCGGACGATCCCGTCGGCATCGTCGCCGACCCCTGCCCGCCCGGCCGCACGGTGGAGAACAGCGGCGGCTGGGCCATGTTCCAGCTTCATGCACTGACCCGCGACTATGGCCAGCTGTGCCGCTACGCCGCCGCCAACCGGGCGCTGAGCGGGCCGGTGCGGGTCGTGTTCATGGGGGACTCGATCACCGACAACTGGGCGAACCTGGACCCCGAGTTCTGGACGGACGGGCGGGTCGACCGCGGGATCGGCGGTCAGACCACGCCGCAGATGCTGGTGCGCTTTCGCCAGGACGTGCTCGACCTCCACCCCGCCGCCGTCCATATCATGGCGGGCACCAACGACGTCGCCGGCAACACGGGCGCGGCGACGATCGACACGGTGCTGGGCAACATCGCCACCATGGCCGAACTGGCCCGTGCGCATGGGATCAAGGTGGTGATCGCCTCCGTGCCGCCCGCCGCCGCGTTTCCGTGGAGCCCCGGCAAGAACCCGCGGCCGCAGATCGCCGAGCTGAACCGGCGGCTGAAGGCCTATGCGGCGCGCGAGGGCTTCACCTGGGCGGATTACGGCCCGGCGCTGGCGACGGCGGACGGGGCGATGAAGCCGGGGCTGGCGAGCGACGGGGTGCATCCGACCGCGGCCGGCTATCGCGCGATGCGACCGGTCGCGATCACGGCGGCGACGCAGGCGATCGGCCGATGACCCGCGACCGAAGCGGCTTTCTGGCCGATACCGCACACGGGCCGGTGCAGCCGGGCTGGTAATCGCTTGACGACCATTGTCGCTATCCCGACCGGTCCCGCGACGCGAAGCTCGGCCTATGATGCATCAAGGGCCGCAATCGGTGCCCGAACAGGACTGTCCCGGTGATGGCGGGCAGCTGGGGGCGAGCGTGACGCGGAAGGGCCCCAGTCCCGCACCCCAGTCCCGTTCGGTCACGGTACGACGTTCGGGCGAACTCTGATAAGCGGGTTCCGGCGCGAAGGCCCCAGCAAAGCCGGCGCTATCATCAGCCGCATCGTCCCGTCCCTTCCGGAGCCGCCCATGACCGACCATCCCATCACCCGCCGCCTGCTGATCGGCGGCACGCTCGCGCTGGGCGCCGTGACGAGCGCCCGTGCCCAGATCGCTCCGTCCGACGAGGTGGTCCCGCTCTGGCCCGGCGCGATCCCCGGCGATGGCCAGCCGCATCCGGCACGCAAGGTCGACAATCGGTCGAAGGACGCCGCCCATGCCGATCGCTGGGTGACGGGGATCGAGAAGCCGGTGCTGGTGGTCCGTCGCCCTGCCCGGCCCAACGGCGCAGCGATGCTGATCGTGCCGGGCGGCGGCTACGGCTTCGCCAGCTACGACAATGAGGGGCTGGAGCAGGCGGCGTGGCTGGGGACCCGCGGCATCACCGGCTTTGTCCTTCTCTATCGCCTGCCGCGCGAGGGCTGGAGCGACCGCGCGATGGTGCCGCTACAGGATGCGCAGCGCGCGATGCGGGTGATCCGGGCCGGTGCCACGCGGTTCGGCATCGACGCCAGGCGGGTGGGGGTGCTCGGCTTTTCGGCGGGCGGACATCTGGCGGGTTCGCTCGCGACCCGGCCGGCCGAGCGGACCTACCCGCCGGTCGATGCCGCCGACCGGCTGTCGGCGCGGCCGGACGTCGCGGGGCTGATCTATCCGGTGGTCAGCATGAGCCGGCCCTTCACCCATGGCGGCTCGCGCGACGCGCTGCTGGGTGACGATGCGTCGGAGGCGCTGAGGCGGGCGAACTCGGTCGAGACGCGCGTCACCGCCGATACCCCGCCCGTGTTCCTGGCGCACGCGGGGGACGACGGGTTGGTGCCGGTCGCCAACAGCCTGGCGCTGTACGCCGCACTGAACGAGGCGAAGCGCCCGGCCGAGCTCCACGCCTTCAACGAGGGCGGGCACGGCTTCGGCACCCGATTGCCGCCTGCGATGCCGGCGTCGCGCTGGCCGGAGCTGTTTCACGCGTTCGGGGTCAAGCAGGGCGTGCTCTAGCGATAGCGGGCCATGGTGATGCGCAGCCACACCGGTTCGACAAGGTTGAGGCCGTAGTCGGTCTGGTCGCCGTTCCATACCCGTTCGGTCACCCAGCGGCCATCGGCGTAGCGACCTTCCTCGACGCGCAGCATCAGCCCGCGGGGCTGGCCATCGATCGACAGGCGGACATGCTCGCCGGTCACCAGGAACTGGTCCGGCGCCAGCTGCGCCACCAGTGCGCCGCCGATCGGCTCGGCGGCCCAGGGCGGGGGCGGTGCATCGGGGAACCATTCCTTTTGCCCGAACTGCCATTCGCCGAAGCGCGCAGTGATCGTCCACGCGCCCAGCGTCGTCTTCACCGGGGCGCCGTCGTCGGGCTTGGCCGCGCCCCAGACCGGGTGGGCGGCGGCGATGCGGGCCCATTCGCGCGCCATGCCGCCGCCGAACGCGCGATACACCCTCGCCCAGGCGTCGAGCGAGCCGTCGTCGAGCGACTTGGCGCCGAGCGGGAAGTTGAAATAGCCCGTGTCGTCCATCCCGAAGGGCGAGAAACCGATCGCGCCGCGGCCCAGCGCCGGCCAGAAATAGCGGGCATATTCCCGCGCATTGCCGATTTCGGGCACCATCAAGGCGTTGTCCGGTCGGTGATAGGCATCGAGATAGGCGAGCACATTGGCAGACTTCCGGTCGTAAATGTCGGGGGCCTGGACCTCCACGTGCGGCGCGGCCGCCTTCCACACCGGGATCATGTCCTGCTGCGGTCCGCCGCTGGCGGCGCCGAGCGGGTCGGGATCGTTGCCCGGCCCCGCCAGCGCCGCGTTGACCAGCATCGGCAGCGGCTTGGCCGCCTTGCCCGCCACCGCGAGCTGATCGACGAACCGCGCGACGTGCCAGGTGTTGAAGGCGCGGTCCGCCTGCCGTCCGAAGGTCGCCGCCCAGGACCCGCGCGGCTTGCCCAGCGCGCGCGCGAGCTCGGCAGGCACGCCCGCGTCGAACAGCCGGTTGGCGCCCGGCGAATGGTCGCGCGGGTTGCGGTAGCTGCCCGTCTCGTTTTCCACCTGCACCATGACCACCGTGTTCGGGGCGTCGTGGTCGCGCAGATACTCCATCAGCCGCACGAACGCGCGCCGGTCCGCGGCCAGCGTCGCCTCGCCATGGGCGGAGTGGCTGGTGCCATCTTCCCCGTTCGCGGTCTTCATCCGGGGAAAGCGGCGATTGTCGAGCTTGACCCAATCGGGCTGATAGCCCGGCCCGGTGTTCTTCCACGTCCCGAACCACAGCAGCACCAGCCGCTTGTCGTGCGCGCGCGCCTGGTCGAGCAGGGTCTGCACCCAGGCGAAGTCGAAGCGTCCCTCCTGCGGTTCGACCTGCTGCCAGGCGACCGGCATCTCCAGGGTATTGGCGCCCATCCGGTCGAGCACCGGCCAGACCTTGTCCAGCGCGACCGGGTAGTTGCTCGAATTGTTGGCCTGTGCCCCCAGCATCAGGAACGGCGCGCCATCGACGATCAGCGCGTGACGGCCATCGCGCGTCTCGATCCGCGGCACCTGCGCGATCGCGGGTGCCGCCGCCAGCAGCAGCATCGCGGCCAACCAGTTCTTCATCGTTCCACCTTCCGATCGCCGTGCGTGATGCCCTAGCCGTGCCGACATGGTCGCGCCCGCAGCGGCGCGAAGCCGCCGTCGCCGGCGCGCAGGGCCATGCCGTTCGTGGAAGACCATCGTCACATGGGCGGGGCTAGCCCGCTTCGGGCGGTGGGGGCAAGGTGGCATCGGGTGATCGCGTCGGTCGGCAACCGCAGCATGGCGATGCCATAGGCCCTCCGGCCCGAGGTTCGGCACCGGACCGCCGGCAGGGGGAGCGATGCCCGCGTCGCCGCGTGCCCCGTGCCCCGTGCCCTGTCGCAGGACGATCGAGCCGGGCCTGCTGCCCGCATCCCCCGTTGCGCTTGCGCCGGGCGTTTCGATTTTCTATCCCGGATCGGCGTCGCCGCCAGCCAACGACTGTCGGTCGGGAGAGGACAAGGGCTTATCCGTGACTGTCGGTCGGTCCGAACGGAAAACGGCGGATGCCCGCGTTGCGGCAAGGACGGCGCGGGTCGCCGGGCTGCGATCGCCGGACCTGGCGCGGTTTCGCCTGGCGTGACGGCGACCGGGTTCCGGCATGTGCAGGCGTCGCCAAAGCCCGTGCGACCGTGCCTGTCCGTCATTCAACAAGGAGCTTCGTGATGCGCCCGATCCTGCCGGCCGCCCTGCTGGCGAGTGTCGCCCTGGCCGCCACGCCCGCCGCGGCGGCGACCGTCGAGCGGGTCGGGCATGGCGTGGTGGTCACCCCCGATGCCGGGCCGGCCAAGCGGGTGCGCGTGCTGGTGTACGGTTCGGGCCGTTTCCGGATCACCGCGGTGCCGACCGAACGGCTGGACCTGCCCGACAGCCTGATGGTGGACGCCGCCGCCGATGGCGACTTCGCGGTGAACCGGACCGCCACCGCCGTGACGCTGCGCACCGCCGCCGGATCGGCGGAGGTGCGGCTGGCGGACGGCCATGTCCGCGTGCTCGATGCCGCCGGACGGGTGCTGGTGGACGAGGCGGCGCGCGGCAGCTTCCAGCCGGTGAGCCTGGACGGCGGGCCCTGGTACCGGGTCAGCCAGCAGTTCAACCGCGGCACCGCCGAAGGCTTCTACGGGCTGGGCCAGCACCAGAACCGCCAGATGAACTACAATGGCGAGGACGTCGAACTCGCCCAGCACAACATGGACATCGCGATCCCGTTCGTGGTCTCCACCGCCGGCTACGGGCTGTTGTGGGACAACAACGGCATCAGCCGGTTCGGCAATCCCCGCCCCTATTCGCTGGTCGGCGAGGGATTGTCGGTGACGTCGGGCGGACAGCCCGGGTGGAAGGCGGACTATTACCTCGGCAAGCGTCTCGCGGTGTCGCGGCGCGAGGCGACGATCGACTACCGGTTCATCCGCGACCAGGCGAAATGGCCCGAGGCGGCCAAGGCGCGTACCGTCGCCTCCCCCGACAGCGGCCAGAACACCGCCGGCAATGCGGTGGAGGAACAGCGGGTGGTGTGGACCGGCACGATCCGGCCGACCGCGACCGGGACCCACAGTTTCCGGCTGTATTCGTCCAGCTATGTGCGCGTGTACGCCGACGGCAAGCCGGTGCTGGACCGCTGGCGGCAGAACTGGAACCCGTGGTTCCACAACTTCACCCTGCCGATCACCGCGGGCAAGCCGGTCGCGATCCGTGTCGAGTGGGTTCCCAACCAGGGCTATATCGGCCTGCTCCACAACGACCCCCTGCCCGCCCCCGACCGCCAATCGCTGTGGATGACGTCGGAGGTGGCCAAGGGAATCGACTATTACGTGGTCGCGGGCGGCAGCATGGACGGCACCGTGTCGGGCTATCGCGCGCTGACCGGTAAGGCGGTGCTGATGCCGCAGTGGACCTATGGTTTCTGGCAAAGCCGCCAGCGCTACGACACCCAGGCCGAACTGGTCGACGTGCTCGCCCGCTATCGCCGCCAGTCGATCCCGATCGACGCGGTCGTGCAGGACTGGTTCTACTGGCCCAAGGAACAATGGGGCAGCCACGATTTCGACCCGGCCCGCTTTCCCGATCCCGAGGGGCTGACGCGGCAGATCCACGCGATGAACGGCCATGTGATGATCTCGGTCTGGCCGAAATTCTACCCCAACACCGACAATGCCAAGGCGCTGGACGCCAAGGGCTGGCTGTATCGCGGCAACCTGACGGCGGGGCGCAAGGACTGGATCGGCTATCCCAACACCGATTACGACCCCTATGCGCCCGGCGCGCGCAAGCTGTATTTCCAGCAGGTCCGCGACAAGCTGGTGACCAAGGGCTTCGACGCGTGGTGGCTCGACGCGACCGAGCCCGACGTCCACTCCAACCTGTCGATCGAGGAACGGCTGGAGACGATGGGGCCGACCGCCGCCGGGCCTGCCGCCGCGTTCTTCAACAGCTTTCCGCTGGTGCATGGCGACGGCGTGGCGGAGGGGCTCAATGCCACACAGCCCGACCGGCGGCCGTTCATCCTGACGCGATCGGGATTTGGCGGGCTCCAGCGGGCATCCGCCGCGGTCTGGTCGGGCGACGTCGCGGCGCGGTGGGACGACCTGCGCGACCAGATCTCGGCGGGGGTCAACCTGTCGCTGTCGGGCATTCCCAACTGGACGCACGACATCGGCGGCTTCGCGGTGGAGGACCGCTACACCCGCCAGCTGCCCTCCGCCCAGGCCGAATGGCGCGAGCTCAACCTGCGCTGGTTTCAGTTCGGCGCGTTCAGCCCGCTGTTCCGCAGCCATGGCGAGGCCCCGCACCGCGAGATCGACGAGATCAGCGCGGGCGACCCGGCGATGCGCGAGGCGATGGTCGACTATGACCGGCTCCGCTACCGGCTGCTGCCCTATATCTACTCGACCGCGGCCGACACCTGGGTGCGCGACGGGACGATCATGCGCGGGCTGGTGATGGACTTCGGCGCCGATCGCCGCACGTGGAACGTGGACGACGAATATCTGCTCGGCCCCGCCTTCCTGGTCGCGCCGGTGACGCAGTACCGCGCGCGCTCGCGATCGGTGTACCTGCCCCAGGGCGCGGACTGGTACGAGTGGGACACGGGCGCGTTCCATCGCGGCGGCCGCGCGATCACCGCCGCCGCCCCGCGCGAACGGATGCCGCTGTTCGTGCGGGCGGGCGCGATCGTGCCGGTCGGCCCCGCGATCCAATATGCCGCGCAAGGGGCGGGCAAGCCGATCACGCTGCACGTCTTCACCGGCGCGGACGGCCGCTTCACGCTCCATCAGGACGACGGGATCAGCCAGGATTACAAGAAGGGCAGCTATGCCCGGACGCCGATCGCGTGGGACGACCGGGCCGGCACGCTGACGATCGGCAAGCGCGAGGGGCGGTACACCGGGATGCCCGCGACGCAGACCCTGGCCGTGCGGTTCCACGGGCCGGGCGACGCGGCGGGCAGCACGCTGGACGCGGCGCCGGCGCGGCAGGTGGCGTATGACGGCGGGGCGGTGACGATCCGGCGGTAGCGCGGCGGAGCGACAGGACGACGGGGGCGCTTCCGCCTTCCTTCGGGACGGTGCGGGGGCGCTCCGCTATCGCGACAACAGCGTGGTGAGCATCGCGACCACCGCATGCGCCCCGAACGGCTTGGCGAGGCGGGCGGCGTCGCGATAGGCGGGGGGCAGCGACCAGCCGTCATAGCCGGTCAGGAACATGTAGGGCACGTCGAGGCCGCCCAGCCGGTCGGCGATGGGATAGGAGGTCGCCTCCGCCAGATTGACGTCGAGCACCGCCGCGTCGATCGGCTGCTGGGCGAGCGACAGCCCCGCCGCGAGATTGCCGACCGGGCCGATCACCACCGCCCCCTCGCCCCGCAGCATCCGCCGGAGGTCGGAGGCGATGAAATATTCGTCCTCGACCACCAGGATCCGCTTGCCCGCCAGCGCCTCCCCCATGGCTATTCCCCCCTGTCGTCGTCATCGGCCGCATCGGCGTCCGGCAACGGCACGGAGATCAGGCAGCGCACCCCGCCGCCCAGGAACTCCAGCCGCGTCTCCGCGCCGAGGCGATAGGGCAGCGCGTCCTCGATCAGCTCGCGCCCGAACCCCTCGCGCGCGGGCCTGGTCGGCACCGCGGGGACGCCCTGTTCGAGCCAGGTGAGATCAAGCCGGCGGCCGTTCGCTTCCGCGCGCACCGTCCAGTCGATCGCCAGCGTCGCCGAATCGACCTTGAGCGCGCCGTATTTGAGCGCGTTGGTGGTCAGCTCGTGGATCGCCAGCCCGATCGACTCGGCGGTCCTGGCATGGAGCGCCACGTCCGGCCCCGCGATCCGCAGCCTGGGACCTTCGCCGATGCCAACGCTGAGCAGTTCGTCGCGGATCAGGTTCTCGAGATCGACCGTGCCGCCCGCGTTGCGGGTGACGATCACCTGCGTGCGCGCCAGCGCGTCCAGCCGGCCGCGGAAATGGTCCACCACGTCGTGGAGGTCGCCCCCCGCTTCCGCGGTGCGGGTGAACACGGAGCGGACTACGGTGAGCATGTTGCGGACGCGGTGCTGGAGTTCGGCGACCAGCACCTCCTGCCGCTTGTTGAGCAGCCGCATCTGGTCGACATCGGTGGACGTGCCGAGCCATTCGACGATCGCGCCCTCCTCGTCGCGCACCGGCGCGGCGCGGGTGCGGAACCAGCGATAGCTGTCGTCGGCGGCGCGCCGGATGCGGTATTCGACGTCGAAGCCGTTGTCGTCATCGGCCTCCGCCCAGGCGGCGCGGGCCAGATCGCGATCGTCGGGGTGGACGCTGTCCAGCCAGCCCGCGCCCAGCGCCTCCGACTCCGACTGGCCGGTGTAGTCGCTCCATTGCGGACTGGCCCAGCCATATTCGCCTGCCCCCGTCGCCCGCCAGACCAGCTGGGGTATGCCGCCGATCAGCACCTGCTGGCGCTGTTCCGCCTCGCGCAGCGCCCGCGTCGCCTCGTGCAGCTCGGTGACGTCGATCGCGGCGCCGAACCATTCGACGATCGCCCCGGACGCATCCAGGATCGGCACCGCGCGCGACAGCGTCCAGCCGACGTCGCCGCCGACGGTGCGGACGCGATGTTCGAGCGAGAACATCGCCTTGTCCGCGATCGCCCGGTCGATCGCGGTGCGGACGGCGGCGCGATCCTCGGGCAGGATGTAGGTTTCCATCCAGTCGCCGGTCGGCGCGTCGGTCGGCGGCATGAAGCCGCGGCCGTCGAGGAACTGCATGTCCCCCCAGTCGGGCGCCATGCGGTAGGTGGCGTTGGAGCTGGCGGTGATAAAGGCGCTGAGCCGCTCCTCGCTCTCGCGGCGGGCCTGTTCGAGCTGGCGGCGGACCAGGATGTCGCGGAACAGCACCGCCACCCGCCGGTCCTCGGCGGGACCGATGCGAAAGGCGTGAACGTCGTACCAGCTGCTGAAGGCTTCCGACCATTGCTCGAACCGCGCGGGTTCGCCGGTCATCGCGATCCGGCCATAGGTGTCGATCCAGTGCCGGTCGATGTTCGGCACCAGCTCGGTCACCGTCCGGCCCACCGCCTCGGTCATCCCGGTCTGGCGACCAAAGGCGGGATTGACGCTGACGAAGCGGTAGTCGACCGGGCGGTTCCCCTCCATCACCATCTCGATGACGCAGAACGCCTCGTCGATCGAATCGAACAGGATGCGATAATCCTCCTGGCTGCGCTGGAGCGCGGCTTCGGCCTGATAGGTCGCGGTCAGGTCGGTGAAGGTCACCACCGCGCCGCCGATATAGTTGTCGACGCTGCGATAGGGCAGCACGCGCGCGGCATAATGCCGGTCCGCGCCCGCGTCGCGCACCTGGCGTTCGACCGGGGTCAGCGTCTTCAGGACCCGGTGGACGTCGTCGTGGAGCTCGGGATAGCCCACCCGCGACACGACATGGTCGAGCGGACGGCCGATGTCGGTGTCGAGCAGGTGGAATATGTCGGTCGCGGCCGGGGTGAAGTTGCGGATGCGCAGGTCGTTGTCGAGGAACACGGTCGCGATCCGGGTCGATTCGAGCAGGTTCTTGAGATCGGAATTGATGCGCCCGAGCTCGTCGACATGGTGGGCGAGCTCGCCGTTGACGGTTTGCAGCTCCTCGTTGACCGATTGCAGCTCCTCCTTGGAGGTTTCCATCTCCTCATTGGCGGATTGCAGCTCCTCGTTGATCGACTGGTATTCCTCGTTAGAGGATTTCAGCTCCTCGTTGGTCGATTCGAGCTCCTCGATCGTCGCCTGCAACCGGTCGCGGGTGACGCGCAGCTCCGCTTCCAGCCGCTGGACGTGCTCGTCGGTGGTGAGCCGGTCGCCCTCCTCGCCGGCGGTGTCGATCGCGGCGCCCAGGTCCTGGAACACCACCACCAGCGTGGTGATGCCGCCGCCGGTCAGCGGCTCGACGACGATGTTGACCCCGAATGCGCGGTCGTCGTGCCGGACGGTGAGGCGCGGCACCTCGATCCGGCGCCCTTCGGCGATCGCGCGTTGCAGCGCGGAGCGGACGTCGAGCCTGAGGTCGCGATGGACGAGGCTGGCGAGGCTGAGGGTCGCCGCACCCGCGCTGGGCTCCAGATAGCGCCCGGTCCGCCCGGAAAAGTGCAGCACGTCGCCATGCGTGTCGACCACCACGTGCGCGGGGGCGTAGCGTTCGGCCACCGCGTCCGCCTGGCGGCTGACGGCCAGGGGCAGCGGCGCGTGGAACGCGGCGGGCGCCAGCCGTGCGTCGCCCTCGCGATCGCGCACCCGCGTGGTGAGGGGGAAGTCGGGGATGATCCGGGTGGCGGTGTCCAGCCGGCGGAACACCCGGCTCTTGCGATCGACGGGGGCGAACAGCTTGCCGTGGCGGGTGACGTTCTCCGACGATCCCAGGAACAGCACCGCTTCGGGCCGCAGCGAGAAGTGGAAGATCGGGATCACCCGGTTCTGCAATTCGGTGCTGAGATAGATCAGCAGGTTGCGGCACGACAGGATGTCGATGCGCGAAAAGGGCGCGTCCTTGACGATGTTGTGGGGCGAGAAGATGCACATCTCGCGCAGCTCCTTGGACACGCACCAGGTGTCGCCCTCGCGCACGAACCAGCGTTCCAGCCGGTCGGGACGGACGTGGTCGGCGATCGCGTCCGAATAGCGCCCGGCCCGCGCTAGGCTGAGCGCGCGGGCGTCGAGGTCGGTGGCGAAGATCTGGACGTCGGGCACGAAATCGAGCCCCGCCATGTGCTCGCGCAGCAGGATCGCGATCGAATAGGCTTCCTCGCCCGTCGCGCAGCCCAGCACCCAGACGCGGAACTGGTCGTCCGCGCCCTTGCCCGCGAACAGGCGGGGCAGCTCGCGTTCCAGCGCCTCGAACTCGGCCGGATCGCGAAAGAACTGGGTGACGCCGATCAGCAGGTCCTGGAACAGGTGCTGCACCTCCTCCCGGTCGGCGCGGAGCCGTTCAACATAGGCGTCCATGCCGCCATCGACCTGCATCACCTGCATCCGGCGATGGATGCGACGGATAAAGGTGCCGCGCTTGTAGCCGTGGAAGTCGTGGCTGGTGACGTTGCGCAGGATGGTCGCGATCTGGGTGACGTGCACTTCCGACGCGTCGTCCGCCGCCTCGCGCTCCTCCTCGCGCAGGATCGGGCGCAGGTTGCGCAGGTAGCGGTCGATCTCCGCCGCGATCCGATCGACCGGCAGGTGCAGGTCGGCGACCACCGTCGGATTGGCGCTGCCCTGTACCGGCAGGTCGCCGGCGCCGTCGATCTCGGCGATCGACAGCCCGCCGAACTTCTTGGTCGCGACGATGCCGGCCGACCCGTCGGACCCGAGCCCCGCGAGCAGCACCGCCACCGCGCGTTCGTGCGCGTGCCCGGCAAGCGAGATCAGCAGCGAGTCGAACGTCCCGCGCTGCCCCGGCGGCTCGGTTGCCGCGCGCGCGCGCAGGTGCCCGTCCTCGATCGTGAGCAGATCGTCGGGGCCACCGACATAGACCCGGCCGGGCTCGATCCGCTCGCCATCCGCCGCGATGCCGACCGGAAGCGCGGACACGCGGCCCAGCGCTGCCACCACCGTCGCGACGTCCAGCCCGTCCCTTTGCCGCACCGCGATCAGGAACGCGACGCCCGCGTCCTCCGTCAGATGGGCGAACAGCTCCTGGAGCGAACGGAACGACGCCGCGCCCACGCCGACCCCCACGATCGCCAGCGGCGTCGTGGCCGTGTCCTCGTCGCTGCCCGCGGGTGCGGGCGTCTGTCGTTCGTCGTCCGCCATCGATGTCACGCCTGCCTCGTCCCCCACCCCCCTAGCCTGTCGTCGTCGCCACCATAAGTGGGCGTTCATTCGATCCGTCGCCCGGCGCCCATGTGCAGAGACAGCACCGCGGCATCGCGCAGGATGGTCGCGTGGTGCCGGTATTCGACCGCCCGCGCGTCGTACAGCTCGGCCACCGCCCAGCGCCCGGTGTCGCGGGCGTCGCGGGCCATGCGCTCGACCAGCGTCACGCGTTCTTCCATGATCCGCATCGCCACCCGGGTCGCCTGGTCGACATCGTCGATCCGCGACGCCAGGAACTCCGCGGTGAAGCCATGGCCGATCTGGCAGCGATAGCGCAGCGGCCGGGTGCCCCGGATCTCGGACAGGACGCCCTGGCAATCGGGGCAGGACAGCGCGCTGGGGTCGCCCAGTTCGCGCAAATGGGCGCTGCCCAGCCTGGTGCCCGCCGCGATCTCCACGTCCAGCCGCAGCGTGTCGGTGACCGCGGCCTCCGGCCCCGCCTGCGTCCCGGCGATGCCCGCCAGCGTTGCGGCGAGCGCGTCCGCGGGCACGACATGGTCGACCTCCGTCGCCTCCAGCGCGGCCAGCGGCATCTCGTCGGCCTCCGCGTCGAGGGGGTATTGCACCACCGCCGTGCCGCCCCGCGCCTTGATCGCCGTCAGCCCCGACGCGCCGTCGTTGAGCATCCCGGTCAGCACCACGCCGATCACCCGCGACCCGAACGCCAGCGCCGCCGACCGGAACAGCGGGTCGATCGCGGGGCGCGCCATGTTCTCGCGCGGGCCGGTGCCCAGCCGGATCGTCTCGCCGATCAGCAGCAAGTGACGGTCGGGGGCGGCGACGTAGATGCGCCCCGGCTCGATCGGCTGGCCGTCGGTCGCCTGGGCGACCGGCATTGCGGCGACGCCGGCCAGCATGTCGGCGAGGAAGGTCGTGCCATGCGTCGGGACATGGGTGCTGACAAGGACGCTGGCGGGCAGGTCCGCGGGCAACCCCGCGACCAGCAGCCGGAGCACCGCGCCGCTACCCGTCGACCCGCCGATCGCGATGATGTCCTTGCGCGGGGGTGTGGGCATGGTCGTCCTTGCTGGTCGGGCTCCGATGCCGCGTCCGGCCGCACGGGCCGGCAGATGCAATGCTCCCCCGGATAGGCACGAAGCCGAAGCAGGCGGAGCGATTGGCGGATGGCCGCGACGCTTCGGCCCGCCGCGTCCCGGTCGGCGGTGACGACGGGCGCGGCACGCGATGCCGGCCAGGTGAACGGGATCGTCATGGCACCGGCGACCATGACCACCCCGGCAAAGACGGCAATAACGTGGGTCAGGCGCCCGTCAGCCGTCGAACAGCGCGGCGCCGGGGGTGGACACGGTGTCGGCGGCGAGCGCGCGGTCGAGATACAGGTTGCGTGCCTCGCAACTGGTTTCCGCGACCAAGAGGCAGCTGTGGCAGGCCGCGCCGCTCAGGCCGCGTTCGTCGGCATGGGCATCGGGATCGTGCTCGGCACAGATCGGATCGCCCGAGCACAGCGCCAGCGTGTCCAGCGCGCGCTCCGCGATCGCGCCCAGCCGGGGCAGGATCGCGAGCAATCCCCCCAGCGTCCCCTGCGCGCCCGCGGCGGCGGTGTAGATCAGCAGGCCGAACCGGTCCGCCCCATCCCCGACGATCGCGTACAGCCGCTCCTTCAGCGCGGTCGCCGGATAGCCGCATTCCAGCGCGATCTGGTGCATCAGCGCGTGGGAGAAGCTGTGGATCGCGTAATAGCCATGGCCGGGATAGCGCAGCCGGTCGCCGCCCGCCTGGTTGCCGCGCCACCGCTCCCACCCGCGCCACAGCGCCTCCGCCCGTGCCGCCACCGCCGGGCGCGCGATCCAGTCGCGGATCGCCTGCGGATCGAAGCGGAGGAACACGCCCTCGCCGAGCTGCTCCACCGCGGGCAGCCAGGTCAGTTCGGTGGCGAGCGCGGCACCCTCGACCGCGATGGTCAGCTCCTCCAGGTCGCCATCGATCGCGGTCGGCGCCGCCTCGAACCGGGTAAAGCCGTACAGGCACGCCACCTCGCGCAGCCGGTGCACCGCGACCACCGACGCGATCGGCAGCAGGCGGGGGCGCTCCCCGTCCCAGCCGGCGCGGTCCAGCGTGCGCGCGTGGAGCCGGGCGTCCGACCCGTCCGAGCCGATCTCGGCCAGGCCCGAGGCGAGCAGGTCGAACTCCGCCACCTTGGGCGCCTTGCCCGCCGTGCCCGCGCCCGCCACGCGGGCCTGCGCGACGCGGGCGACCACCGCCGCATCGTCCCATCCGTCCAGCGCGGCGCGGACCTGCGGGTTGGATCGGCGCGCGGCGGCCATGTCGCGCTCATCCTCGACCCAGCCGATCGCGTCGAGATGCGCCTCGACCAGCCGGGTCAGCTCGTCCTCCGCGGCGGGAAGCGAGATCACGGTCAGCACCTGCGGGAAATAGCCGTTGGTCGCGGTGCGGGTCAGGAAGCGCAACGTTTCGCGGCATCCGCCGGGCTCGTCGGTATTGAGCCACGGGCGCTTGCCGCGACACTCGCCGAAGCGGCCGGGCGCCTGCGCGTCATGGAGCGACAGCGAGGCGCCGCACCCGCACATGATCCGGGTCGAGCGCGGATCGCCCGAGGTGCCGCGCTCCTCCAGCCAGAGCGGCTGGGCACAGCGCTCGCCGCCGGTTCCGATCGCGCCGACATGCACGGCGTAATGCCAGTCGATGTCCTGCAGATGCCCCTTGCGGCATCCCGCCACGAAGCGGATCGGGGTGACGCCGCCGCGCCGGCCGTCGTCGTTGACGAAATCGGCGCGTCCGCGCGGGTCGAGGTCGCGCCATCGCACCAGCCGGCGGCGGCTGACCTCGCGCCCGTCATCCCGCGCGCCATCCCGCGCGCCGGCTCCCGACGCATCGGCATCGCGGCCGACGAACCAGGTCGGGAAGACCCGCGCCTCGACCCCGGGCGGCTCGGCCGCACCCGGCCCACTGTTGCGGCGGGCCTCGTCGTCGACCGGCGGGGTGCGCAGCGACAGCGACACCCCCTCCTCCAGCCGGCCGGTGGCGCGCAGCAGCGCCTCGAGCACCGCCACCGCGCGCGCTTCGGCGATCGGCCGCCAGCTGCCGCGTTCGCGCATCGCCCACAGGTCCAGCCCGCCGACGATCACCGACCGGGTCGGCAGGTCGACCATCGCGCCGGGGCCGAAGCTGGTGACGAGCTGCGACGCGCGCAGGGTGGTACGGGCGGTCATCGGCGGTCCTTCATTCGAGGTCGCGGGCGCCCGCCACCCGCTCGCCGGCCGGGCCGCGGGCGCGGAGCAGGACGCCGGGCTCGACGTCGCGCATGCTCCACCCGGCCGCGAAGCGGCGGTGGGCGGGGTCGAGGTCGAGTTCGGGGGCGAGCGGCGGGTGGAGCAGCCGGTGCGGCCGGCTCTCGTAGCTGAAGGCGACGCCGGCCGCGGTCTGTGCGGCGGCCACCGCGATCCAGTCGTCGAGCAGCCCCTCGATCTGCGCCGCCAGCCGCTCGCGCCCGCCGGGAAGGTCGGCCGGCGCACGCTCGACCAGGTGGCGGACCACGGCCGCGCGGGTCGCGGGGGAGCGTTCCAGCGCGGTGACCGCGCCCGACGGGGTCAGCGCCGGGTCGAGATGGCGGGCGATCGCGACCACCACCGCGGCCAGCCCTCGGTCGAGCGCGCGTGCCGACCAGGGGGTGACGCTGGTCGCCTCCACCGCGCGATAGAAGGTATCGTGGAAATGGCCGAACTGTTCGAAATGCATCCGGTCGCGCGGGCGGTGGACGTTCAGCACCACCACGACCAGGCCGGGACGCGCGGGGTTGCGGCCGACGCGGCTGGTCGCCTGGATATATTCGGCGGCAGTCTTGGGCTGGCCCTGGACCAGCATCAGCCCCAGCCGGTCGATGTCGAGCCCGACCGAGATCATGTTGGTGGCGAGCGCGACGTCGACCGCGCCCTCCCTGCCCTCACCGGGGCTGAAGCAGGTCTCCAGCCGCCGCTTGGCGAACGCCGCCTGGTCGGTCGACACACGCGAGGTGAGCTCCACCGGCTCGCCCAGCGCCCGGTCGCCGAACGGCCGGTCGGGCGGCTCGAGCCGGCGGCGTTCGGTGCCGTAGCGGGCGAGCCGCGCCGCGACCTCGTCCTCGATGATCCGCCGCGCCCCGCCCAGTTCGCGCAGCGCGTTGAAATAGCACAGGGCGGTCCGGTACGCGTCCGCGTCCTCGCCGCCTTGCGCATCCTCGTCCGCCAGCCCCTGCGCGCCCGCCAGCAGCGTCACCAGCGCCTGCAGGAAGACGAGCTTGGGCCCGCGCCCCGCCGCCGCCAGCCCGAGATACCAGCGGGCGGGGTCCCCCGGCGCCTCCGCCCTGGTCAGCGCAAAGAAGCTGTCGCGCCGGTCGATCCCGGGTGCGGGAAAGATGCGGGTGTCGTGCCGGTCGAACAGCGCGCGGATCTGCCCGGCGGCGCGGCGCACGGTGGCGGTGGAGGCGACGATCTTGGGACGGACGCGGGTCCCCGCCACCTCGCGGGTCGCGAGCCGGTCGATCGCCGCCTCGTACAGCCCCGCCACCGTGCCGAGCGGGCCGGAGATGAGGTGCAGTTCGTCCTGGATCACCAGGTCGGGCGGGTCGAGCCGGTGCCCCTCGCCCAGCGCGCGGCCCCGCCCCGGCTCGGCCGCGCCAAAGAAGCCGGTGTCGTCGGCGCGATCGACATGGCCGAAGAACGCGCCCGCCTCCCCCCGCCACGGCAGGCTCGCGAACTTGTCGACGGTGGCGATCAGAAAGGCGGGCAGCCGGCGATAGATCGCCTCGTCCACCGTCACGATCGGCAGCGCGCGGTCGCCGGTAAAGGCGCAGGCGGGATTGGCGCAGCGCAGCTCAAGGTTGGTCGGGCGGTCCGCATTGGGCACGCAGCGGAAGCTGGCGGGGACAAAGGCGGTGGCGCACCACGGGCACGCCTTGATCGGCGCGGGCGCACGCGGCTCGCGGCCCGCCTGAAACGCGCGCACCCGCTTCACGGCGGTGTCGTCGCCCTTGACCCCCCTGCCGCCGAGCCGGTTGGGGCTGGCGTCCGATCCCACCCACAAGCCGATCTCGATCGGCCAGTCGCCCAGGGCACGGCGCCCGTCGCCGCGGCGGTAGTCGGGGCCGCAGCGCAGCAGCTCCATCGCGCAGACCAGCCCCGCGGCGCGGCCAAGCTGGTCGAGCGTCAGGAGGCGCAGCGTGTAGCGCATCACCACGCCGACGCCCGCGCCCAGCAGCCCCGGCGCCCCCAGCCGCCGGTGCGCGATGGTGAACGCCGCCAGCCCCAGATACGCCTCGGTCTTGCCGCCGCCGGTGGGAAAGAACAGCAGGTCGGCGATCTCGCGATCGGGATGGCGCCGGTCGGCCATGCCCGACAGGTTGAGCAGGATAAAGGCGAGCTGGAACGGCCGCCACGCGGGCGCCGCATCGCCCGGCCGCCGCGCGCGGGCGGCGTCGGCCACCGCGCGATTGGCGATCTCGAACGCGGTGCGCGCCCGCTCGTCGGTCGCGAGCAGCGCGATGCCCGCCGCGATCCGGGTCCGCGCCGCGGCCTGCGCCTCGATCAGCGCGGCGGCGGTGCGCGCACGCTGGGGCGCATCGGCGACCGTGGCCGCCTGGGCGTGCTGCCCCGCCGCCCATTCGCCATAGCCCGCGACCAGCGGGTCGAGCGCCGCCAACAGCGCCGCGCCGCCCCCGCGCGCCAGCGCGGCGAGCCGGTCCATCCCGAACTCCACCCCCGCGATCTCGGCCGCGACCGTCCGCTCCACCGCGGCGCGGGGCAGGTGGGTGGTCCAGACCCGGCGCACGACCCCGTCCGCGTCGCCGCCGTGGACGCAGGCGCAGCCCAGTCCCACGGCATAGGCGGCGACGTCGCGATAGTGGAGGTCGGCGAGCTGTTCGTCCCAATCGTCGCGCGCGATCCGCGACAGGTCGTGCTGGGGCACGAAGCCGCCACGGGCACGCAGCGACAGCCGGACCTGATAGGCATGGGCAAGGTCGCGCCAGGCGGGTTGCGGCTCCTCGCGCTTGTTGACCAGGAACACCGTCACCACCCTGACCTCGCGCACCGCCCCGGTCGCGGTGTGGAGGCGATAGGGTCGCGCGCGAAGGCCGATCTCCAGCGCGCCGCCGGGGCGCGCGGTGGCGCCCGATCCCGGCACCGGCGCGGTCGCCATGGCCTGCGCGTCGGGCACGCGGAGCACCAGCGTCTCGCTGCGCGGCACCCTGCGCCAGCCGATCCCGCCGCGCGGCACCACCCCGCTTTCGAGCACGTCGGGGGACAGCGGGGGTTCGGGAACGTAGTCGCCCCAGCTCACCGTCACCTCCAGCACGTCGTCCGCCGGGTCGATCATCGCCGACAACCCGATCGAGCTGGGCAGGAAGCGGCGCCGCGCCGGGGCGCGGTCGGGCTCGTCATCGTCCCCCGCCGCGCCGCCCGCGCCCGATCCTTCCGCCTCCGCCAGGATGTCGGCGGTGTCGTCCCAGCCGTCGGGCGCCGCCTCCACCGCCGACGCGCTGGCCATGCCGGACGGCGCGATGAAGCCGGACAGGTACCAGCGCGACGGGCTCTCGCCGACGGGCAGCCGTTCGGCGGCGAGGTCCGCGTCCTCCGGCTCGGTCGGCCCCACCAGGTTGCGGCGCAGCCGCCGCACGAGTTCCTCACGCACCGCGCCCGCGGTCATGCCAGCTTCTCCGCCATTGCGCGCTCCCCGTTCAATCGCAGCAGCCGGGCGAGCACCGCGTCGCGGAACGCCGCCGGCCAGAACAGCCGCCCCCGGTAACGGTGATCGTCCTCGTCATCCTCGCCCAGGAACACGGGCGCCGCGGCGTCGGCCAGGTCGTCCCAGCCATAGGCGCGCAGCACCGCGCGATCGATCGCATGGTGGCGTTCGCGAAGCCCGGCGATGTCGTCCGCGGTGTCGCCGCGCCGGTGGAAGCGGTTGTAGGTCGGCGTCATTCCCTGCCCGGCTGCGATCATCAGCGCGGCACGGTTGTCATGATACGCCTGCCCCGCCGCCTCCAGCGCCGGATCGTCCTCGTGCCCCGGCGGCAGGGGAAATGTCTCGAAACAGTCCGACGGCGTGTAGCGCAGGTCGTCCTTCATGGATGACGCGAAGAACCGCGCCCACACCTCGTGCACCCGCGATTGCAGCACGGCAAAGGCGGCGTGGGAGGAGAAGGCGAACACGGCGAGCGTGTTGGAGAAGACCTGGCCAGCGCCAGGCACCAGCGTCACCGACCAATGCGGTGTCGCGGCGCAATTGGTCACCAGCACCCGGTCGCGACCTGCGATGGCGGCGTACAATCCCGGTCGCGCTTCCTCGAACAGCCACCATCGTTCACGCGTACGGTCCCGCGACACCGTGTCGCGGTAAGGCTTCACCGTGCGCCGCACCAGTTCGAGGAGCATCGGGTGTCGCGTCTCGGCTTCGGGCAGCGTCAAACCCGTGAAGTCGATCACATTGCGGAAGGGACGGTGCCGGGGATCGTTGTAGACTTCTTCGCCGCCCAGGAACGGCTTGACGATGGCGGACGAGCGGGGCTCGGCGGCAAGCAGCTCAGCCATGGCCTGGCGCGTGTGAGCGGGGGTTGCGGGCTTGTCGTCCCGGACCACGAACCCCGCCCCGTAGACCTTGGTACCCTCGAAGACCTTGCCCGCATTCGCCCGCAACCGCGCCGGCGAACCGTCGAGGTCGCCCTCGACCAGATAGGCGGAGATGCGTCGCACCGGGCGGCCGTCGAGCACCACCGGGCCGGTCGCGGCGCCCTTGCTCACGAAGACCTTGGCCACCACCACCGCCGCCTCGCCCTCCCATGGCTGGCGGCTGACCGCACGCACGATGGTGCCGCCATCCGCGACGATGCGGGCCAGCCCGCTTTCGCGGGTGTCGCCCTGCCGGATAGTGTTGGTGGCGATCAGCCCCATGGTGCCATCCCGCCGCAGCAGGCCAAAGGCGCGCAGGAAGAAATGCGCCACCAGGTCGGCATTGCCGTGGGTGCCGGGATGCAGCGCCCTGAGCCAATCGGGATAGGCCGACGGGTGCCCGGCGGCGATCGTGTTCTTGCCCGCGAACGGCGGGTTGCCGACGATCGCGTCGAAGCCGGGGTCGGGCCTCGCGAAGACGTCGTTGAACTCCAGCTCCCAGTGGAACGGCGCGATCCCGGACGGGCCTTCGCGCAGATCGTCGCCCATCGCCGCCAGCCCGCCCCAGCTCGCCGCGCTGGGGGCGAGGACCAGTTGCTGGACCTCCGCCAGCGCCCGGTCGCGCGCGCGCGCTGTGCCGCCGGCGAAGAAGGCCCCGATCACCGCATCCGCGACCAGCTGCGCCCGCCGCTTGGCGGTGGTCGCCTCGCGGTGGCGGCCTTCCTGCACCGCATAGGGGGCGATCTCGGCCTCCGCGCGCATCAACCGGTCGAGTTCCGCCGCGGCACGGATGCCGTCGCGCACGACCGCCTCGACAAAGCCGTGCTGCCCGCTGGCGGGCGCCCAGGATACCGCCATGATCTTGGGGTTGGGCAGCCCGACCAGGCTGTCGCCGCTGCGCAGCACATGGTCGAGAAAGGTGAACTCATGCGCGCTCGCCAGCGTTTCCAGCCATAGCGACAGCTTGGCGAGGTCCAGCGCCAGCGGGTTGCGATCGACCCCGCGCAGGCAATGCTGTGCCACCAGCCGCTTGGCATGGAGCAGCGCGTCCTCGTCCGCGGGGATGGTCAGGCGCTGCGCCGGCCAGCGGTCCCAGGCGTCGACCAGCCGCGCGCCCAGCTGGCGGCACGCCTCGACCAGGAACGCGCCCGATCCGGCGGCGGGATCGCAGACCTTGAGGTCCAGCACCGCCGCAGGGGTGGCGTCGGCGCCGATCCGGGCCAGGGCGGGTTCCAGCGCGTGCGCGACGATCGGCCGGGTCAGCGAGGGCGGGGTATAATGGCTCCCGGTCCGCCGCCGCTCGTCGGTCGGCTGAAGGATCGGGGTTCCCGCCCCCACCGGGCTGCCCCGCGGGCAGGCGCGCGCGTCCACCACCGGCGCCAGCGCCGCCGCCAGCGCGGGGACGTCCGCCGCCTCGCGCAGCGCCCTCGCCACCGCGGCGGGGAACTGGCCCCGGCCGGTGGCGTCCTTGAGCGTCCGTGCCCGGTCGGCAGGCGCGGCCGCGGCCAGCGCGGACAGGTCGACCCAGACCGGGACCTTGTTGCCCTTGCCCGCGCGGATCGCCAGCGTCGGGGCCGCGGCGCGCTCGACGGTGAACCCCATCACCGTTTCGTACACCGAGCCGATCTGCTCGACGGACAGCGACCGGTACGCCACCCGCTCGCCGCCCTGCATCAACAGGCCGTCGAGCACCCTGAAGACGCAGCCGTCCCCGACCGGCAGCACCCGTTCCGGATCGGCGGGATCGCGGCGTCCCAGGAGAAAGGGGAAACGCGCTTCCGCGAACAGCTTGCCGCCGCGCGCCTGCATGAACCCGGACGGGTCGCCGCGCTCCACCAGCCGGAACAGCGCCAGCAGCCGCCCCCACGCGCCGCGCCGCTCGGCGCCGGTGTCGGGCTCGCGGGCATGGTCCTCGAGCAGCCGGGCGTGGAGCCCGCCCAGCGCATAGCCCTGTTCGTACAGGCTCGCCGCGCCGCCGCCCGCGGCGGACGGCATCAGCCCGCGGTCTTCGGCATACAGGATGAAGATCAGCCGCAGCAGGACGGTGAGCAGCCCCTCGTACAGCTGCTGCGGATCGCGCGCGGCAAGATCGCGGACGAGGTCGGGCGCGGCCGCGTCGAGCCCGCGCAGCAGCTCGTGAAGGCTGGCGAGCACCTGCCCCGCCAGCCTCGCCGACAC